>PVBE011550376.1_pt1 | contig 75780 bp, 53 predicted proteins | sample 1631181 | NCBI WGS metagenome assembly PVBE01 (sample SAMN08397723, study PRJNA350692) | Marine metagenome, whole genome shotgun sequencing project. | isolation source: water | place: Pacific Ocean | collected 2012-04
CAGGTATCGGTCGGCATCTGGTACCAGGATGATGATTTCGACGAATCCGCAACCTACCGTCAGGATCTAACCTTATACGGCCTTCAGGGCGGCGACTTTGACATTCCGCCTCACGGCAAGCTGATGACACAGGGATTTCACTCCTTCGATCATCCGGTACGCCTCGACAGCTGGCAGCCGCACTTGCATCTGCGCGGCGTGGCGATGACCATGGAAATCTTCACTCCGGTGAACGGTCGGCGCGAAGTAGTCAGCCAGGCTTCGAACTGGAATGCAGGCTGGAATCACAGTCATATCTATGAGGATGGCGCTCAGCCACTGGTTCCGGCCGGTGCGACGATCATCCTGACTGCATGGTACGACAACAGCGCGGATAACCCGCTTAACCCTGATCCGGATCAGTGGGTCGGTATGGGCCAGAGGACAACCGATGAGATGTCCCATGCCTGGATCGCCGTCACGCATCTGGACGAAGAGGGTTACGATATGATGCTCGCAGAGCGCGGCGAAGAGAGACCTAACGCCGATCAAAGAAGGGGATTCTAATGAGCAAGTATAAACACCTTACTGCCAGGGCTTTTGTGGTCCTGCTAGTGGGAATGATCGCTGCGCCTCTCTATGCGCAGTTACCAGCCCACTTGCGTGACTACCCGTTGGCTAACTTTCAAAAGTCCGGTGATCTGGTAGCGCCGTTCTTCGACGGCTGGATTGACAATGGTGACGGCTCAGTCACGATGGTCTTCGGTTTCATGAACCGGAACACCGATGAGATCGTCGACATCCCGCTCGGCCCCAACAACTACATCCAACCGGTGCAGTTCGATGGGGTGCAACCTTCGCACTTCCCGGTGTACGACCGGCGTGGCCTGACGGGTATTCGTGAACGGGGAGCGTTTGCCGTCACGGTACCGGCTGGCATGGCCGGAACTGAGGTCGTGTGGACCTTGTCTCACGCAGGGCACAGCTACTCCATTCCTGGACGAGCCGTGTCAGTAGCGTACGAGATGAGTTCAGACCCAAGAGCTCTCGGCTCGTTGAATCCGGCCGTTCGATTCACCCGGGACGGGCCTGAGGGCATCGGTCGGGAGGGAGTCATGGGTCCCCGTGTAACAGCATCAGTTGGGACCCCGGTGACATTGTCAGCCTACGTACAAGATCGCGGCGCGCGAGGCCAATACGAAGTCGACAATCTTTACCAGGTGGGCACAGAATGGATCTTGCATCAGGGGCCGGCTATACCCGAATTTGAGAGCGCTGCCATGACGGGCCGGGCCAGGGAAGCTGCCGCCGGAGAGGGTGCCATGATCACCAGCGACGACTGGACCATGGCAACTACGCAAGCCACGTTTTCGGAGCCGGGTGAATACATCATTCGACTGCGGGTCGATAATTGGACCGCGCCTGACAGCAAGATGGACAACCAGTGCTGCTGGACGAACGGGTACGTGCCGGTAACGGTTACGCCCTGAGTTAAAAGCTCTAAGCCCTACTTAGTAGGGGACGACGCCCCGGGCCAGTGATGGCTCGGGGCGTTTGTCGTTTACGGGAGACCCTAATTCAATTCCCGGATTAGTGTCCGCATTCGGTCAAGAGCAATCAATTCAGGGGATGGCACTACTGCCCCTTGTGGCTTGCCTCGATATTGCTGGAAAACGTTCCCGCGGGAACGTCTTTTTGTCTTTAGCTCTACCAATTTTTGAACTGGAATGACTGCTTCTGGCTTGAAGTCTAAAACAGCCTCAATTCACATTGCGGTTTCGACCAAATGGCCGTTGACCAAGCGCCCGTTGCATGACTTCGTATTGCACCGCCATGATCCGCCCGATTGACTGGATCCAATAGTCTGCATTGTGCTCTCCCGGCATCTGCATGTAGTCGAAGGGGATGTCTCTGTTAATCAAAATACCTGCGAATTCCCTGGCACCAGCAATGAGCCGATCTTCCGTACCGCAGTCCAAATAGATGTGCGGAAACTGGTCAGCCGATAGCTTGTCAATCAGCTTAAATGGGTCATAGGCATCGGCGTCCTCGGCAGTCACGAATTCCTGACCCAGTGGTGAGCGTTCGACCTGGCTACTGAAACCCTCTATACCAATGAGCGGATTCACACGTTGTCGTCGGGCTTCTCTTTCAGCTTGTTCAGCGGGAGTCAGATCCGGGAACTCTCTCGGTGGAGCCTCTCCCCGCATACGGCGGGCGATTTGACGTGAGTGTTCCAAAGCACCACTGGTACTACCAATGGAGATGAACAGTCCGGGATTTCGCAGTCCTAGCGTGATCGAACCGTATCCTCCCATAGAGAGGCCAGCAATGGCCCTGCCCTCGCGTCGGGCGATAGTCCGGTAGTTCTCATCCACGTGATTGACCACATCGATGACAATATGGTCTTCCCAATTATTCTTTTGTCCACTTTCGTTTGCTGCCCAATTTACATACCAGGAGTTACCTCCGTCGGGCATGACCACAATGAGATCATCGTAAAGACCAGCATAGTAGGGCGTGCCATTGCGGAGCCCCCAAGCCGTGTAGTTCTGCGTCAATCCGTGTAATAAATAAAGCACTGGATAGCGTTCAGATGAGGTTTCATAGCCACGCGGGAGCACAATGTTGTACTTCATAGTTCGCTCTACGGCGGGACTAGAGAATTCGACAGTTCTGAGTTCCAGGTTCTGCGCTGATACCGAATTCGTAACTAACGTGAAGAGAATAACTACTACTGCCGTATAAGCGCTTAGTCGAAAATTCATTATTGAGCTCCTTGTTCTAGTTTTAGATAGGTAAGCATGTTCATTATCTTGCTAATTTAGTGAAATTTTTCGGCGACTATATGGTCTGGCACCAGTAACTCAGACTAATCCGTTAGATTCTAGTGTCTGCTTTCGGCCAGGAGCAGACGTTCAGTGTTAAAAAACAACGCGCTTAGTTTGAGTCTATAGTCCTTACAGATTTTTCCAATCCGAATGATTTGATTTCTTTTTGCCAGCATCTGTTTCTAATTCTGGGTAAAGTTTTTCTTTGCAGGGGGGCAAATACCATGAGAAAAAGTGGTATTGGAGCGTTTGCCGATATAGCTCTCGATCTGCTCCCAATAGCCTTTATCATCACGATTTTTTTTGCAACCCGAACAGATCGGCAGTAATCCACCTAAAGTATCAATTTTGACGAGAGCTTGTTCAAGGTCTCTATTTCTCGTTGTCAACTCTTCAGTTCTTTCTGGTACTAAGCCTTCCAACTCGCTCTGGTATGCCAGCATATCTTGTTCTCTAAGGTATCGATGCCTGACTATTGAGAAGAAAACTAGAATTATAAGGGAAATCGTGATACTTACCAGCCAGATGACTACCGTACGAGTTCTGTAATAGGGTGCTAACGCTTCCCCAGAATCGATCTCTGTAGCCAGTCCAAAGCCAAGCTCATCACTCCATAACCAAGCACCGAATACCTCAACACCCCGGTAGTCTCGATAACCCTCGACGTTACTGCCCGCATTTCCCGAAGTAGCACTCGTAGCCATAACGGTAAGTGGAAGCTCGTCTGGAGCCAATGGAGATTGATAATTTTCAATCAGGTTTCCGCCGGGATCTACTATTCTAATCATCAAAATTCCACGCCCACCTGGGGTGATTCTGCCTATAGATTCAAGCTGGTCGTCAAAGCGACTTTCAGTGATTAATAGCCCTGCGCGATCGAATGCGTATGTTTCCCCTGACTTTCCAATCCTGCCCAGCTGAGTTATCCGAGTAAAATCCTCTCTTGGATCCAAACGCACTGCCAAGGCAGCAATAATTGCATCTTCAGTGTCACGTATGGGAGATATAGCAAACAACGTTAGTTCTCCAGCTATATTACGAATCCCATTACTATCTATATCCGCTATACCCTGGCTCTATTTAAATCTATGTCCTTACTGCCATTCAAAATCCCATGCGGCCGCTTGCGGGTGTTCCTGAGTGCAAACGCATGAGCTGATATTTGACCACCCATAGGAGCAATCCCTGCCGGTAACACGCTGGAATACTTTCCAGTACAGTGTTAGCAAGACGATAATTCCCGGCAAATGAAGGTGTGGGTTCCAATTGACATAGCTTTTGCTCTTCTTATATTCTCGGCACTGACAATCTGTGCGCCATCTCGCTTGGGGGATAGCGCGCTGTTTTTAAGGGATCACAACTCGAGGAGAGAGACGATGCTGAAGCGGGGACTAGTACTAGCGGCATATATGTTGGCGTCGGTTGGCGCGATCGCAGCTGACACAGACTTCTTTAATGCAGTCGAACATAATTATGCAGACAACAACGGTGTGAGTTTGCACTATGTCACGTTGGGCGCAGGCGATCCGATGCTGTTTGTGCACGGATTCCCGGATGTGTGGTTCTCCTGGGCGCACCAGATGGACGGCCTCAAGGATGACTTTAAAGTCGCCGCCATGGACATGCGCGCCTACAACAAGAGTGACGCGCCCGAAGGTGTCGAAAACTACAGCATGGAATTGCTCATGGGGGACGTGACTTCGGTCATCGATGCTCTCGGCGGCAACGTTACGCTCGTCGCGCACGACTGGGGCGCGGGAATCGCCTGGCGCGTGGCTATGTATTACCCGGATAAGGTCAACAAGCTCATCATCTGCAACCTCACCCATCCCACCGGCTACGCAACCGTCCGCGCAAACGCCACACCCGAGCAAGCAGCCAACACCGATTACATTCGGCAATTCCAGGATCCCAACGCCGCAGAGAGGTTTAACCCCACCTTGCTCGCCACCATCGCCGCCGGTGCCGACAACCCTAACCTCGAGATGTATAAAGAAGCCTTCGAACGCTCCTACGTCGACGGTATGCTCAACTACTACCGTGCCTCATGGTCCGGGTTTCAGGGGGACGAAATTGAAGAAGTCCCGCAACTCCCGATGCCGGTACTGCAATTCCACGGACTGCAAGACACGGCGGTCGACAAGGACGGCCTTCGCGACACATGGAACTGGATCGATGCGGACTACACGCTGGTGAGCGTGCCCGAAGCGGGCCATTGGGTGCAGCGCGAAGCAGCCGAGATTGTCACAGAGACTATGAAATGGTGGCTAAAAGCCCGCCAATAGAGTTCTAAGTTGAGCGATATTGTCGGGGCGGGTCGCTGTCCGCTTTCAGCCAAGGAGCGGGCACATTTGTCTGATTTTGCTTGGACAAATAGATCTGTCTTCATTTGTGTTCAACACATCGGATTGTTGAGTATTCAATTACCAACGGCTGGGTTCTCATCGATTGTGGTTGCGATAGTGTTCAAGAATTCGCTTCTTGCTAGTGATCGATCCCGGTTTGTCGCCTCTGGCCAGGCACTATTGATCGCCACCACGAGACGACGTGCGGGATCGATATAGATCAGTTGGCCGTGAATGCCGATTGCCTGGAATGTCATATCATCGGCAGTCCACCACTGATAGCCGTAACCACGACCGGGAGTTCCAGTCTGGACCTGGGTGCGGGTGGCAGCATCGAACCAGCCATCGGGGACGATGGATTCGCCATCGATGCGACCCTGATCAAGTACCAATTGCCCGATTCGCGCATAGTCCCGAAGCGATGCCTGCAGACAGCAACCTGCAAGTTCGTGATCGCTACGATCAATATGCCATGAAGCGGATTGTTCCATGCCGTAGGGAATCCAAAATTTCGATGCAAGATAATCGGCGAGAGTTTGCCCGGTCGCCGCAGACACAACCTCACCAAGCAGATGTGTCTCACCGGTTTTGTACACCCATTTCGTGCCCGGAGTGGCCTCCGCCGGTAGTTTGCGCATGTAACTCACCGTCGCATTCAGTCCCGGTTCCACCGGCTCGGAGTAGAATCGAGCGATGTCGGAGGTCGGATTGATATAGTTCTCAATCCATCGTATTCCCGAGGTCATCGTCATCAGTTGACGGATGCTAACGTAGTCATAGGCGCTACCACGGAGCCCTGGAATATAAGTCGTAACGGCATCATCGATGCTGGTGATGAAGCCATCCCTTACAGCCGCACCGACCAATGTGCTGGTTACAGACTTTGCAACAGATTGCGACGTCCAGCGACCTTTCCGACTGTGCCCGAGACCATAGCGCTCCAAGCGTATTACACCGTCATGCAACACAATTAGCCCAGCAACCTTTTGTGTGGTTATGAACCGTTCAAGTTCTTGTTCCAGGGCACCACCACGCGAGAAAGCGACAAGTGCTTGCCCAATAGGCAGTTCATTAATGTTTGTGCCAGTGGGTATCTCTCGAGTTGGGAAAACTGCATCCCAGTTTGCCAGTCCAACTTCAAGTTCAGCTTCGTTCCAGGTGAATGAAGAACGAGGGAGGGATTCAGGATTCAGCCCGGTCGAGGGCGGAGAACAGAAGGCCAAATAATTAACAAGCGCAATCACTACCAGCACACGAATGTAGCCAGCATGCTTGATCCGTGTACTGCGTGTTGATCTCAGCATCAATTAACGTTCACCGTGTGCCCGCTTTCAGCCAAAAACGTGGTCTGTCCCCTATTTCTACGGCAGCGCCAAAGCCACCAGCTCGGCGGGCGTGCCACTGCCACCGATGAACATGGCTAGGTATTGTTTGCCGTCGTGTTCGTAGGTAAATGGCAACCCGGTTTGATTATCCGGTAATTCTATTTCGGCAATAATGTCGCCGGTTTGCTTGTCGATGGCTCGAAATATCGGGCTAGCGCCGGCGGCGCCGGTACGCTCACCCTGGAACAGCAGAGTTTTGGTCACCAAGATACCTGAGCGTGTCGGTACGCCGGTGCGCGGCAGATCGACACCTTCCAGCAGCGGATGATTGGCAATTTGATCCGGTGTATCGGCATTAGCAATCATCCAGAGATGGTCGCCGGAATTCATATCGATCGCAGTAATGCGACCATAAGGTGGCTTGACGATCTGGAGCCCCTGGACCCGCGGTACGCGGACTCCGAATCCAGAGCTGAGATCGATATCTGAATCCGGATTTTTTGCCAGTGACAATACCTGCAGTTGCGTCCTTGAGGGTACATAGAGAATTCCTGTCTCTGGATCAAGGGCAGAGCTTTCCCAGTTGGAACCGCCGGTGGAAGAGGGCAGGCTAAGCAGGCCTCGTGTACCGTCTGGTGCCTCCGCCAGGGATGGAGGCGTATATATACTGGTGCTCAGGCGAAAGCCATCGATGGATTCCAGCGCCAGCGCACGGATTTCCGGTGTCCAATCGATCAAGTCGGCTTCGGAAAAGCCCTGTCGATCGAAGGGAGCAGGACGAGTAGGAAAAGGTTGAGTAGGCGAATACCATTCATTCGGTACGTCTCCTACCGGCACCGGTCGTTCCACGATAGGCCAGATGGGCTCGCCAGTCAGCCTGTCGAACGTATAGACCCAGGATTGTTTGGTCACCGACATGACCACCTTACGACCGTTGGGCAAATCGGCAATAATCGGGGGGGAGGGAACGTCCCAGTCCCAGATGTCATGGTGGATAAACTGATAGTGCCATTGACGCTCACCGGTTTTGATATCCAGCACGACCAGGCCGCTGGAAAACAGGTTATCGCCGTGCCGGTCGCCACCATAATAGTCGCCGGTGGGGTCTTCAATGGGTAGATAGACATGACCCAGTTCCGGATCACCCGAGATGGCAGCCCAGACGCCGGAATTGCCGGTAATATCGTTCCCGCTTAGCCAGGACTCAAAACCTATTTCTCCTGCCTCGGGAATGGTATGAAAGGTCCACAACAGTTCGCCGCTGCGCACATCGAAACCGCGTATGTCCCCTTTGGTATTGAACTTGGACCGCGGCCGGCCGCCTGTCCGGTGCGCTGCCCCCACCACAATGACGTCATTCATGACAAAAGGTGGCGCAGAAATACCGATATCGGGGTAGGGATATCTGGGATCATCGGCATTTCTGAGGCCTGCGTACAAATCCACGATGCCGTTATCGCCAAAGTTTGGATCTGGAACGCCGGTCTTGGCATCCAGTGAAACCAGTTGGTAACCTGGGGAGACGTCGAGAACCCGTGCCGTGTCACCGTCACTCCAGAAGGCAACGCCACGGCCGGCACCCTTGCGCGGGGCTTCGTCGAATCGATCGCCTTCCTGATAGCGCCAAAGCCACAGTACCTGACCGCTTGTGGCGTCCAGTGCCACGACGTTCCGAGTGCTGCCGATATTCGCGTATATAACACCGTCTATCTCCAGCGGTGTTGACGGATTATTGAAATCGGTAGGGGGCCCGAAGCTTTCCGTGGAAAAACGCCAGGCTATCTCGAGGTCAGCAACGTTGTCTGCGTTAATCTGGTCGAGCGGTGAATAGCGCTGAGCCGCACTGCCGCTGTGAATATTCGGCCAGTCCCCCTCGTTCACGCTGGTGCCGGATTGGCTCATGGCCAAAGGGGCGCAGGCAAGCGCACCCACGGCTATAATAAATGGGGAGATTAATCGTTTTGTTATTTTCATTTAAGACTCTCTTGATTCCATGTGATCGTGTTCTTGTGCTAAGTATCTCCTGTTTATGTAAGCACAGAAAGTTCACTTAGTTCAATGTCCACTTTTGGCCAGATGCAGAAATCCAACTATTTTCCAGTTTTACGCTAACACCGACAATTTTGGTTATTCCGGCTCATAAGAAGGTCGGCTATCTATCATAATCATATTCAGAGTATTCTGCGCTTGCTTTGGTTTGGCCAGGTCCTTCGCTTCTAACATTTCGCATCCATCCTCTACCATTTGAGCGATAGTCGCCGGGTAGATTTTACAGTCGTCGGGGCGATCGAAATAGATAGCGCAGGTAGTTTTGTCTTGATTGGGCACGCGCTGTAGCCACGGACACCCCTCCAATTGCTTATTGGTATCAGGATTTATCCAGATATTCCCATCGCGGACATAGCTGAATAGATCAGGCCTATAAATTTCCCACTGTTCTATCTCGCTTGCCGATACAGACAGGCCGTCGCCACCGTACTTCGTGCAACATTTTCCACACTGATTACATTCTTTCAAGAGTCAAGTTTGCTCCCAATTGTCAAAGATGGGTTTCTGCAATTGGAGACCCGCAATCACACCAATGCCAGCTAGAACTGTTAGGGGGTTGTTGATTTTAATAGGCCTCTGCTTTCAGCCAACAGCGGGCAAATATACTCATCAAGATAATCCGTGGTAAAAACTGCTAAGCGTCTCATTGAATTCTTCTGGCTTTTCAATATTCATCATATGGCCAGTGTGTTCTATAAGACACCATTTCGAGTTTGGCAGTGCATCGTGCAGTTCCCTGACGGCTACCAAGGGAGCCATTGTGTCTTCATCTCCAGCGACAACCAAGCAGGGAACATCGATCTCAGAGACAGGTTCTTGACCAATCTCGGCTAATGACTCCGGAGTCGCCAATACTGCTGCAGCCATATAGTCTGTCTTAAAGAAACCAGACAGTATTTCATCCACTTGATCTGGTGATGACGCAATAAAATCCTGACCAAACGTCATATTTGCGAAAAAGTCCCTACCAGGATCTGGGTTCTCTTTTGCCATCGCAGCTAAATCCTGATAGCGCTTGGTAACTGCTGGATGCATCTCATCGTAACGGAATATTCCTGCCAGGCAGAGGCTCAACGCCTGCTCACTGTGCAGACCAAATAGTTGCGCACATGCCCCACCCATCGAGAGACCAACGATGTGACAACGGTTTATACCCAATTCCTTTAATAAGGCTTTAGTATCTTCAAACTGGCGCATCATCGTATAGTCGCTGGAAAGAGGTGATGATTCGCCACAACCAATCTGGCCAAAAGCCACTACTCGATAATCCTGGTGGAAGTGATCTATTTGAGATTGCCAATGTTGCCAGCATCCGCTGTTACTGTGGAGGAATACTATTGGAGTCGCCTCCAGTTTGTTATCAAATACTCTGAAGGTTTTATCACTTACCTGCACATCGGAGACTTGGTCATGCATTTGATTGCCTCACTGAAAGTGATTTGATTGTTATTCTATATATTCGATTAGCGGAATGCCCGCTTCCGGCTAAGCAGACATTCTAGTCAAAAATCGAACAACCGAAATATTAACGCAGTTTAGACGTCCACTTTGATTCAAAAATGCCCTCTCTCACAGCCTGTCGACAAGTATTTGGGGCGAAGCAGTTTTTAGTGACTCTTGCGAACAAAAACGTTTCCGCGGAAACGGTTTATTGTTTTTTTGGCTAGAGTATTACTGAGGACGCCACAGATGAGTGGCTGCAGAGATAGCCGTCATAAAAAAGCCGGATGGTTGCGCATCCGGCTTTTTCAATGACTAGCTAGGACAGAAGCTTAGTCATTACCTGCTACGGACCTTTCTGAGCGCTCTTTGCGTTCCGCTAACAGGCGATCGTAGCCCTCGTCATCCAGGTGAGTCACTGCGATCCAGGCATGGGACATCTCGTCACCGGTGCGGCTACCGCCATAGACCCACTGATCGGGATCAGGATTATTGGGATTATCGGCGCTATTGTCATACCACTGCTTGATCACCAGTACGGCTCCGGTGGGCAATAGCGGCGCCGCGTCGGAGCTATAGATGTGGCTGTGATGCCAGGTGGCACTCCAGTTGGAGATTTGGCTGATTTGTTCGGTGCGGCCGGTTTCCGGATAGAAAATCTCTAGCGAGGCGGCGTTCATGCGCAGGTGTCCATGGGGTTGGAAGCTGTCGAGACGCACCGGATGATCGAAGGAATGAAAACCCTGGGTCATGGTAAATCCATGGGGAGGCACGATTAAGTGTCCGTTTTCGTAACCTTCTCGCATGCCATATGAGCGCAGGTCCTGCTTGTAGGGTTGTTCGGTCTCGGCGTAGTCCTCATCGTGGAACCACAGGCCGATTTCCACGACGTTATCTTTCACTTCCTGGCCTCGAGCCGTCGCGCCAACGCCACCTGGGTACATGTGAATGCTCCACCTTACTCGAGAGCCGGCAGGCAGGGTCCGGCAAACACCGTCCGGGACCAGCTCGCCCCATTTACCCATGGCGTACTCAGTCAGCTGACCATAGTCTTCGTATTCACCCTCTTCATTGGGTACCCAGACATCGGAGTTGGCATGGTGCACCACGGCTTTGGCATCGCCGCGGGGTTTAACCTGTACCGCCTTGATGCAGCGATCTTGCTCTAACCCACTTTCTACGAAATGTTTGCTCCACAAGTCATTGCCGTTGGCGGGGATGTCCATCGGTACGGAGGGAACGATCAGGTCCGGCTCACCGAGGCTAGCGGTGAAGTTCCAGGCATCGGTATTCGGCAGATCTACAGCGGGAGGAATGATGTCCGTAGCGCCCAAGGGTGAACCCTGGTTAACCCACTCTACAATGGTATCGATCTCTTCCTGTGCCAGCCGCCAGTCGCCTTCCAACTCCTGGATGCCGATGTGCTGGTCGTAGGCGTAGGGGGGCATTTCCCGGTTCGCTACGCGCATCTGAATCAGCGGCGCCCACGGCCTGACCTGGTCGTAGCTTTCGAATTGCATGGGACCGATGCCACCTTCACGGTGACAGACGACGCAGTTCTCATTGATGATTTGTGCGACATGACTGTTATAAGTGATGTCGCGATCTTGGGCCTGGGCTCCCAGTGTGGCAAAACAAAGCAATACACCGGTCAGCGCAGTAAGCAGTCTTTGAATCGTTATCATTGTTCTACACCTCATAGCAGGAAGGGGGTGATGTTCAGTCAACTCTTTATATAATTATTATGTAGCCTCGTTATTAACTGCCTGTGTTGGTCTGTAAGAAATATAAAAATCCGCTAAATGATGAGCATCTATGGCGTAAAATAGGCCGACTAGATTGCTCCAGCCGGCCTTCCCGCAGGGACGGGTCTTACTATTTCAATGTAAGGCTTAGTCGTTGCCAGCAACCGAACGTTCTTCTTTTGCTTTGCGCTCTGCCACGAGTCGTTCAAAACCTTCGTCATCGAGGTGAGTCACCGCGATCCAGGCATGGGACATCTCGTCACCAGTTCGGCTGCCGCCATACACCCACTGATCGGGATCGGGGTTGTTGGGGTTGCCTGCTGTGTTGTCGTACCACTGCTTGATTACCAATACGGCGCCAGTTGGCAGCAAGGGAGCGGCTTCTGGGTCGTAGATGTGGCTGTGGTGCCAGGTGGCACTCCACTTGGAGATCTGGCTGATCTGTTCGGTACGACCCGTTTCCGGATAGAACACTTCCAGTGACGCGGCGTTCATGCGCAGGTGGCCGTGGGGCTGGAAGCTGTCGATACGAACAGGGTGATCGAAGGAGTGGAAGCCCTGGGTCATGCCATGACCATTCGGAGGAATGATCAGGTGGCCATTCTCATAGCCGTCGCGCATGCCGTACAGGCTCAAGTCCTGACGATAAGGTTGCTCAACTTCTTCGTAGTCGTCATCGTGGAACCAGATGCCCAGTTCGACAACGTTGTTCAGTACGGCCTGGCCCTGGGCTGTGGGGCCAACACCGCCGGGGAACATGTGGATGTCCCAGAAGACGCGCGATTCGGCTGGCATCTGACGACACACGCCTTGCGGCATTAGCTCGCCCCATTTGCCCATCGCATATTCGGTCAGTTGGCTGAAGCGGTCATAGTCGCCAGTGTCGGCATTAAGTACTTCAAGGGAAGGGTTGGAGTGGTGCACGACTGCGCGGGCATCGCCGCGTGGCTTGACCTGCATAGCCTTGATGCACTTGCCTTGTGTGATACCCGTAGGCACGTAGTGCTTGTGCCACAGGTCATTGCCGCCGGCTGGGATATCGACTGGCGTGGACGCGATGATCAGGTCCGGCTCACCGAACTGAGGCTCGAAATTCCAGGCACCGGTATCGAGCAGATCTGCCACTGGTGGCACGATGTCGGCCGGTCCCAGGGGCGAACCCTGATTGACCCAGGCAACGATCGTATCGATCTCTTGCTGTTCCAGGCGCCAGTCTCCTTTCAGATCCTGGATACCAATATGTTGGTCGTAGGCGTAGGGAGGCATTTCCCGATTAGCGACTCGTAACTGAATCAGTGGTGCCCAGGGACGGATCTGGTCATAGGTTTCAAACTGCATCGGACCGATACCACCTTCTCGGTGACAGGTTACGCAGTTCTCATTCATGATACTTGCAACGTGGGTGTTGTAAGTGATCTGGTCATCCTGTGCCTGTGCGCTGGAGAATCCTAGCGTCAGCAAAGCCACAGATGCTCCTGCGAGCAATCTTCGCATCTTTCTCATTGTTTTCTTCCTCAATCAGGTTTAAGTACAAAGTTTCAGGGAATACCTAGTACTAGCGCCGAGTCTACTTGGTTTCCGGGCAGGTAAAAAGCAATAATCGCAGAAACATTGATCAGTCAATCGCATAAAAAAAGGCCGATCTGGATGCCCGACCGGCCGTTTTTCGGGATTATTGCAATCTACCTTACAGTGACGCGCTGGTAGATGTTTGTCCAACAGCACTGGTCGCCGTTGGAACTGTCCGGGGCCTTGTGGACATCGACCTTGGTGGAGATGATGTAGTCACCCGGTGCGGAGAATGTTGCATAGACCTGTCCGGTACCGGAAGGTCCTGTGATCTCCAGGCTGTTCACCGAAGGAGTGCGGAAAAACCTGAAACGGGGGTTGTCTTCTGCATACGGATTTTCAGCTACTTCCGTGTCCTCATGGCGCATGAACTCGACATCACCCGGGCCCTGATATTTGGAGAACTCGACACCCAATGCAATCGGCTCACCGAAGCGGGGATCTGCAGGGTCACGCACGGCAGGATCACTTACATTGACTGACAGCAACACCTGCTCGCCGGCACTCACAGCGCCGCCAGGGTAATCACCAATTTGCGCGTAGAGCCCGGCAGCTTGGCTGCCAGCGTCACCGATTCCAACCAAGGGCTGTAGGGCACCCTGTGGGCGCGGCAGAATGAAATCCAGCTCGTAGGCGGCGGCGCCACGTCGTCCCGGAACCTTCAGCGTTTCCGCTTCGCCGGTTGTAACATGCCACCACACGTCATTGCCTTCTTCAGTGGGGGGAACTGTTACGGCGAAGGCGCCGGTAGTTCGCCCGGGAGGAAAATGCGTGGGTTGCATGCCCTGGTATTTAGCTGGTTCGATATAGTTATTTTCACCCAGAGGGATTTCAATCGGATCATCATTTCGGTTGATGATACCGAATGAGAAACTGGTGGTGCCGTCTGCATTCGCAATCCAACCTTCCAGCACTGGGATGATGGGAAGTCCTTCTGGAGCAGTCAGACTCAGGAAGCGGGCAGTTTCAGTCGACTGCGCCTGCACTCCAAAGGCCAGTGAGGCTAGTAGTGTGAATAGTGTGGCAGAGAGAATTTTGTTTTTGATGTGCATTGCGTGTATCTCCGGTTATAAGCAGGTTGTAAATAAGCGTTTTTCCAATAGGCAACGCAATCCTGTCCTGTGTATGAATAGGATAAATTTTATAAGCAGTTGAATCTTCTCAAACAACGACGCTAGGATAAACGCCATTTTCGCCCACGTCCAGTTGAGAAGTGAGCAAAATGGTGACCATATGTCATTGTTTTTTTACAAAATGTTACAAGAGTTTTTGACAACAGCCCGACCACGATCCGGCTGCATGCCGGTTCAACAGAGGTTTTTTAAATGACTAATGAGTCCAGTTACATCAGCGCCCAAGCAAGACTGCACCACGCCTACCTGCTTGGATTGCAACTAATGGTCGCCAGCAATCGCAGCGCAGCCGAGGTGGGTGACTGGATGTTCAGCCTGTTCCGCCGCCAGCACCTGGAGAAGTTTCTTGCCAGTTTTGAAAAACTGGGCCTGACAGATCTGCCCCACGCCATTGCCTGTGCCCGCTACCATGTGCTGTCGAACAACATGGGAGGTGTGGCGGTGGACTACATGGAAGAAGATGAGCGCAAGGCCTGGGTTCGATTTCGCTACCCGCGCTGGATGTATGCCGGACCAACTATTTGCGGTGTGCCGGTGGAAGTCAGCAGGGGATACCTGCAAGGTTGGTATGCTCACAACGGGGTGTCCCTGGGCAACCCAAGACTGGGTTTCGTGTGTGTGTCCGAAGACATGACCGGGGAATTTGGTTTTTGTGGGTATTTCAAGGAATACGATCAGCCACTGAATGACGATGAGCGGCTGCAGTTCGCCAGGGGAGAACTGCCACCCCCCTTCGATCCTGATTTGCAGCCCAGTCCTCCGGCTGATCAATGGACTGCAGAACGTCTTGAAAAGGCTAAGCGAAACTACGCGGTCGATTTCGTGCGTAATGCCATCGTGGCATTGATGGATACGATCGGAGAAGCACCAACAGAAGAACTGGTCGGTCGTGCCGCGCGTCTCACCGGGCTACAGTATCTGCAGGAGACAATGTGCCTGGTGGGGAGTAGCGATGGCGGGCTTAGCGATGCTGCGGAGTACCTGGAAAGGATGATGCAAGGTATGGGTGATGGAGTCAGCAAAAAGCCTCAGACGGATAATGAGAAAATTGAGCTACTGCATGAGGATCTCAGGATTGTGCGTGGACTAAGCGGGCAGCACAGGGACATGGTATTGAAATGCTGGCTGCATTTGTGGACGGGTGCACTGGCATCTTATCATGCAATGAAGAGACTGGATGCAGAGCTTAAGCAGGATCATATTGTATGGCTCATCTCGGAAGTGCAGGTTTGAGCCGATTTGTGTGACTTATTCAATCCTGGTATGGAACAGAAACAGTGAGTAGCAACTCTACCCAAGTGACAAAATCTGACGGTGAGCAGCTCTATTATGGCTGGAAAATTGTCGGCGCAATTCTATTCCTGCTTACTTTTACCAGCGGCTTGAGTTTTTATAATCACGCTATCTATCTGAATGCGCTGGCGGCCCAACCTGCTTTCGATGTGCGGACGGCGTCGATAGCAGTCTCAATATTCTTTCTCACCGGTGGCATCAGCGGCTTGTGGGTCGCCAAATGGGTGCAGGCCTATGATCCGCGAATTTGTATTACTGTTGGCGCATTTATCTCGTTTGTATCGCTCTGCCTGCTGGCATATGTAAGCACGGTATGGCAATTGTTTCTGGTGTATGCGCTTTTCGGCACCGGATTCTCGGCGTCTTCCCTGATTCCGGCCACGACTCTGGTGACCCGGTGGTTTCATCGTCGCAGAGCGATGGCGCTGTCAATCGCCTCAACCGGGCTGTCTCTGGGTGGGGTGATCCTGACTCCACTATCGGTATTGATGGTCGATTCTCTCGGTTTCAAGCTTGCAGCTCCGATACTGGGTGTCATGTTTTTGCTGGGGGTAGTCCCGGTAGCCTGGATCTGGTTGCGGGAGAATCCGCAATCTATGGGTTTAAATGTTGATGGCATTGCAGATGAAATCGACAATCAAGCCACTGATTCCAATGCTTCGAAAAGTAGTAGCGGGACACCTGGCGCTGTCAAAAAATCAATCATGGAAGATGGAATAACTTTTAAAGAGGCCAGGGGCGGGAAATTCTTTTGGGGTGTAAGCGTTGCGTACATTTTCCTTATGATGGCACAGGTGGGAGGAATCGCCCACCAGTATGGCCTCGCTCGGGAGTTATTAACTGATGCTCAGACTGCAATGGCGGTGGCAATTCTGCCAGTGGCGAGCATAGTGGGAAGGTTGGTAGGTGGCTGGCTGGTGGGTCGTATGTCCATCAGGATCTTCGCCATTGCCATGATGGTGTTGCAGGCTACGTCTCTCAGTTTGCTCTCATCGGGATTCAATATCACTACCCTCTGTCTCGGGCTGGCATTTTTCGGTATTACGGTTGGGAATTTATTGATGCTTCAACCACTCTTAATAGCAGAGGCGTTTGGTGTAAGAGAATATGCGAAGATTTTTTCAGTGAGTAACCTGATGTCATCCTGGGGTACCGCCGCTGGTCCGGCGCTACTGGGATTTGCGTTTACTGCCAGTAATAACCTCTATGGGATCGCGTATGCCATCGCAGCAGGAGCGGCCGCAGTCGGCCTGGTGCTGTTTCTGCTGGGTGGGAAAATACTCAAGGCAGCACATTGAGATGATGCCCACCGCATGGATGGTGGCTGGAGCTAGATGCGTTAGACAAAAAAGGCAGACTGAAGGACTGTTCAGGCAGTAACGATATCTTGCGTAGCGTCGCCGTCATTGCTGGCAGAATTCTTCAGATTGCTGATGACAGACTCCATGGCCCGGTCCACAAGGGAACCTGCACTTACTATTTTTACCGAACCAGTCTTGAGTTCTCTGGCTAGTCGCATGCGGGTGAGCTCAACAACTTTTTCTCCCTGGTCATTGGCGAAGAACAACTTGTCGATGCTGTCTATTTTTGAAGCCAGCATACAGCGCACCGGCTTTCCAGAGATTCCCATGAACTCCAGCCATGTCCCGACCGGCAGCTTGTCTACCTGGCGTAAATAAGGATCGTTCCTGGGCAGTGGGGCAGGTTCCTTGCGCTGCCGTTCAGAATATTTGCTGGCAAGATCACCGGCGACTGCTGCCTGTGAGCCTGTTACGGCTAACTGGGCCTTGTGAAAACTGTACTCCTGCACCTGTTTCAGCTGGCGCATGATCTTGGTGATCTTGGTCTTGGAGGCGCCACCAATGTCCAGTGCTTTGGCAAGATTGTCGAGCAAACGTGGATTAATTTTTTCGAAGCGTTCCCGATCGCCTATTTGCTTTTCTGCCTGGACTGTCCATAGCAACACATCTATGGTACTCATAATCGGTTTCCATGATGCGCCATTCAGTCCCTCCTTAAGGACCAGTTGTACGAGAAAGTCATGCAGATGAGTATCCAGCAATTTGCGTATCGATGGGTCCAGGTAACCCTTTAATACTCGTTCTTTGACTTTCTGCGAGACGTGGGCGTGAATGTCATCGAGGTTCTGGCTGAAGTCAGCGGATTCGAGAATTCTTCTTTCTACCAAAGCATCGGTTCCAGATTGATGTCCTTTGATTTCGTGCAACTCATTCACCAGCGTCTGCAGGAACTCATTGTCTATTTCAGCTTCTTTCAATATGCGCTCGACCAATTCTTTGACCTTGTCATAGACAGGGTTGTTCTCTGAATCGTCACTTGCCGTCCAGGAGATTCCAGCCAGGGCAAGCTCATTGATGAGAGCACGACCGGCGTGACTTTCATTTTCGAAAAACGTGGTGTCGGTTAACGCCACCTTCATGATGGAAATCTGGGTGCGGCCTATCAGTTCCTTCATTACGACAGGTAACGATTTATCATTCCAGATGGCCTCATAGAGCAGAGTCACCAGGTTGATGACATTTATACATTGGGGATCCATAGCCCCAATTCCGCCTTTGCTGGTTTCTGACTGCAAGCTCTCATTTATCGATTGACCAATAGACCTGGCATCGATATTGGGTGCCTCGTCATTGTCATCGTCAGAACCACCCTCGATCATTGAGAACTGTACGTCGGTCAGCATGTTCATCAACTTTGCTTGTTGCTGCTGCACTTCCTGCTGATCTTCAATGACGTCGCCAGCGGGCACATTGCTGCGAACCGGCAGAGCCTGAGAATTGCCCTGTTTTTCGGCCAGGGTGTTGATCAGGGTCTGCATCATCGAAAACATCTCGGTGTTGATCTGTTGTGCCGGTGCCGGAGTTGCTGCTGGAGCCGGCACTACTGCTTCTAGTGCCGCTGCTTGACCGCTACTTCGGCCCGACAGTTCTGTCGCTTTTTGTTCTTTCTTTAAATTGGTCTCGGCTTCCAGCTGTGCCCTGACTTCTTTACGCCTGGCTTTGCGGAGTGCTCTTTCCCGTGCGGTGATATCCAGGTTTGGTAATACGTCAAGCCCAATCAGCACCTGGTTGGCTTCTTCTATAGCTTCCCCATAATGCCCAAATACGTTCTTGTTAAATTCACGGTAGATGGTCAACAGATAATGGGCCTTCAGACCCAGGGATCGAATGGATTCGTTGAAGCAATCACCTACTTGCTCTGGATCGAGGGGATTATTGGTGGCGTCGATGTGAATATTGGGGAACATGGATTCCAGTCGTGTCTGGAAACTCCTGGCACCCTTTACTTCGACCTCGCGCAGCTGCCTGACCATACCTTCCATGGCAATCATAGCCTCCAGGTAATCCTGGTCGACTAGGGACAAGCTGTCATAATCCTCCGGTTCGATCTCAGTCTCTTTGACCGTGAGAGTAGTGAGTTCGTCAAAGTAATTGTAGAGATTCTGCATAAAGCGCTCGGCTACACCGGGAGACTCCTCCTTGATCGGGGGTAGCTTCGCGCCTACTAAGTGCATGGCTTGTGCTTCAATTTGCAGGCAAGCGTCATCCAGGGCTTTTAGCACCAGCCTGGTGAGCACCTTGGTCGCGGCAAATTTTACTTTGTCGAGATGTTCTTTCATGGCATGCAATGGCCCTTTAAGGCCTAATCCTGATACCCGATATTAGCTGCAACCTGCCTTCCAGTACAGTCTAGAAAGAAACCATAACCGCTAGAATTTAGTCACTTTTTTCCTATTTTTGGCCGATTCAGGGAACAGCAACACTGAATTTACCACAGTCTTACCCAATTTTTAGTACTACTGCCGCACATATCTTGCCTTCAGGGCATTTTCGGGAGTTATCAGGTCACTCTCACTCTCAGGCGCTGCTCAAAATCCTGTTCCAGGTAACGCTTTTCGGCAACAATTGAGGCAAGGCATTGAACGCTGTGCAGGATATCTTCGAAGCTGAGGATCAGCGGGGAGAAACCGAATCTTAGCAAGTCCGGGCTACGGAAGTCGGCGACGATTCCAGCAGTGATTAGTGCCTGGCAAATGGCATAGGCTGAAGGGTGTGCATAGGCCAGCTGGCTACCTCTGTCATCGCTAATGGTGGGTGAACGCAATTCCAGCTCTGCAAGTGACTGGTTCTGTTTAATCAAGTCAATAAACAACTCGCTAAGCTGGATCGACTTAGCTCTTACCATCTCCATTGAGACATCGGCAAATACATCCATGGCGGCGTCCAGAACACTCAGGGATATTATTGGTGGTGTGCCACTTAAAAACTGCCCGATTCCGTCACAGGCTTTGTAGCTTGGTTCGAAATCGAAGGGGGCATGATGACCCATCCAGCCCTGCAGTGGCTGACTCACATTCGCCAGGTGACGCTTCGCCACGTAGAGAAAAGCAGGCGCCCCGGGTCCACCATTGAGGTACTTGTAGCCACAGCCAACCGCGAAATCTACCTGCCACTCATCCAGTTCTATAGGCACGACTCCGGCACTGTGGGACACATCCCAGATTACCAGACAGCCTCGCTGGTGCGCCGCACGGGTGAGACTCTGCATATCATGGAGCCTGCCAGTTCGGAAATTGACGTGGCTCAACAGCAGCACCGCAGGATCATCATCCAGCGCGCGCTCCAAGCCAGCTTCGTTGACCAGCCGCAGTTTGCAACGGTCTTCGCCCAGGAGTTGACTGAGCCCACCAGCAATATAGAGGTCCGTGGGGAAGTTATCCTGCGCTGACACAATGGCGCTGCGATCGGTTTGAAGTTGCAAGGCGCAGCTCAACAGCTTGAACAGATTGATTGACACCGAGTCGCAGCAAACCACTTGCTCCGGTGACGCGCCCAGTAAGGGTGAGATCTTGGCACCGACAGTAATTGATAGATCAATCCAGTGGTGTTTGTTCCAGGAAGCGATCAGGTCTTGCCCCCATTGCTTATCGATAACTTCCTGCGCGCGCTGCCTTGCTCTATGACTCAGAGGGCCCAGTGAGTTTCCATCCAGGTAAATCTTGTCTTCTGGCAGGTCGAAGTCATCACGTTTGGCGGCGAGGGGATCGGCAGTGTCTAAGCTGACAATATCAGGCTCATTCATGACGGAATACCTGCAGAGGGTTCCTAACTGGCATTGCTAAAAATCTTGTTCCAGGAGTCGGGGACACGGGTTACATTGCCATGCTTGTCGGTCCAGACGTGACGTGTGAAACCGGACACTAGCGTTGCGCCGGTGTCGGGCTCCTGCACCTCGTAGGCGAAGGTAATCCGTCGGCTGCGATTTTCTTCAACCCAGGTTCTAACCTTGGCTCGTTCTCCGTAACGGAGGCTGCCCACATATCGAACCCCCAGTTCGGTAACGGGAAGCTGGTAGCCTTGGGCTTCTATGAACGCATAATCGCTGCCAATATCCCGCATGAACTGGCTACGACCTTCCTCAAAATAAACCAGGTAGGTAGCATGATGTACCACGCCCATTGCGTCAGTCTCGGCATAACGCACTGGAAAATCAGTCTCCACTACCAGACGATCTTCATCGTTAGCCATACACTACCCCATTTTTCGAGTGTTCAGCGCTATTATATACAGACTGCGAGCTAGGTCTTCCCCGTCCCAGCGTTGTAGGCAGCGCCCGACAGGGTCAACACAATGATTGTGCTGGTGCCAGATAATCTGGTAGCTTGGAAATATTCGAATTTTTGATATTTGACCCACAGCAGCGGTATTCTGTGAAAAAAGCGCAATATAGCCTATTTCCAGTAAATCCGCAGTGATTCCAATGCGATACTATTTCTCCTTAACAGTTGTTACGTTCCTGGCGTCCCTGGCGGCGGGCTCAGCCCATTCCCAGGATTCCGTGTTGACGGAGACAGAGATGGAGTTGGCAAGTATCAGGCTTGATATTGCTGAGCTTGAAGCCGGCAGTAGCCGATTGGACCGCGGCATGCTGGAACCATTGGACCAGTTCAGCCAACAACTCGTGGGGGCAGGACGCTACGGTGAGGCCCACCAGGTGCTGGATCAGGCCGTTCAGATCATACGGGTAAACGAAGGACTCTATTCCCCTACGCAATTCCCATACGTATTACGCCGCATTGAGAATTATGGCAACGAGGGTGACTGGCGCCATGCTCGGGAAATGATGGAGCATATGGACTGGTTGCTGCATCGTGGTGAGAATGCCATCGATACCTCATTGATGGATGCGATGCTCAAGCTAGTGGACATCCACTTATGGGGCGTAGCCAACGATCATGTATCGATGCAGAGTTTTCACTTCCGTAGCGCGCAGCGCTTGAATGGCATTGCAATTCGTGTCGCCACGGCGGCGTGGGGAGAGGATGATCCGCGCTTTCCCGCGCTTGTTTACAAGCAGGTGGTGCAGCAATACCTGCAGACAGTGGCTGTAGAGATGGGAGGTGGTACGGGCATCGGATTACGCAGGTTTTCAAACACTGGGCTGGCGCGTAGCCGGAGAGAAGCACGGACTGGGTACTACTATTCCGGCTTGCGTCTGCTGGACAGGAATCGGCGTGTTTACTTGAACCAGCCGGAGCCAAACCTGGAAGGAATGGCTATGGCAGAAATGTATATTGCTGACTGGCAAGTGCTGTTCGGCAATTCCGAGGCAGCGGCTTTTTCCTATGCACGTAGCAATGCGTTATTGCTGGAAGTGGGCATAGAGCAGCAAGAGATCAACCGATTCTTTGCCCATCCCAAACTCATCCCTGCACTGGATTTTGTCGATAGTTGGGACAGTGCCCTGGTACTAATAGACGAACCGACTTCAGCCAATAGCCTCGAAGAAAGCGTATCAAGCTTTAATTTCCAACAATGGTCTTCCCAGTTTCCCCACTACCTGGCACCTTTTGATTTTGGTGCTGACCCGCTATCGGCGCCAGAAGATGACTACGCCATGTTTGCATTCAACCTCACTGGTCTGGAAGAAATCGGGCGCTGGTATAAGGGGCGCCTGACAAAAGAGGTGAGCTCTCCCCAAAATGTTGAGCTCGTTACCCAGCGCTTTAATCAGCCCATGGACTGGTTAGAGTTGGAAAACGCCATACAAGATTTCCGCTTCCGGCCCAAACTGATTGACGGTGTGCCACAATCGGTTAATGCCACTCTTCTCTATCAGCTTGCGCAATAAGGAATTTGAGTTGATCAGAGGTCCCTTAAGCAATGTTGAACTTTCCTGAGCCACCGAAGAATTACAGTTCGGTCTTTCTCGACGAAACCGATAAGCCGCTTCCAGATAAAATTAATCCGCGGACTCGCTATGCTTTCTTCAGCACAATCGCCAAGGGTGGGAAGTCGTTAATCAAGTCCTGCAAAGACCTGCATCTATCCCGCTTCATCTGTTACAAGACTCTGAAGCCGGAATTTGCCAATGATGAGATAGAACAACAACGCCTGATCAGGGAAGCACGTGTTTCCGCCATGCTACAGCATCCCAATACGATCCCGACTTACGAGTTGGGCAGGGACGCAAAGGGCAATCCTTATTTCACTATGAAGCTGGTGCACGGTTATACCCTGGGAGAGCTGTTGATGTACCGTGAACGATATGACCTGACCCAGTTGGTGGACTTGATCCTGCAGGTCGGTCTGGCACTGGAGGATGCCCATCAGCATGGTGTTGCGCACCGTGACATTAAACCCCATAACATACTGGCCGGGCCCTACGGCGAAGTGTTGTTGCTGGATTGGGGCCTCGCCAAGGTCTGGCACCCCGATGGTAGCGCCAGTGAAGATGGACAGGCCAGGCCCTCAGATATCAAGGATCTTACCATTACCGGTCAGGGTAGTGCGCAGGGTACGCCACAGTACATGTCACCGGAACAGATCAACCAGGACCCGGACATTGATCACCGCACGGACGTATTCAGTCTCGGTGCTGTATTGTATGAAATTTTGTGTGGTAAGACACCAGCCGTGGGTGAGAAACTGCATCATGTAATCGAGAGCGCCCTGAACGATACTCCACCGCTGCCTTCAGAAATATCTACCATGCGTGTGCCGAAGTTGCTCGAAGAGATTGCCATGCGTTGCCTGGAAAAAGCGCCCGACAAGCGCTTCGATACGATGGCTGATGTGGTAAGAATGTTGCAGCAGGATTGGCGCCTGGATCTGATGAGGTAGCCGTACCGCTTACGAGGGAAATCCATGCCTACAAACAGATGCTCGTTCATATTGATACTCCTGCTGGGAATGATTGGCTGCTCTCCAGCGGATCAGCAGCCAACTCAGTTCGCCGACCTGATCTTCATCGGCGACAACATCGTGACCATGGATGATTCCCAGGTAACAGCAGTTGCCGTTCGTGGCGATAGAATTATTGCCACCGGCAGCGATTCGGAAATCATGCAACTGCGCGATGAATCTACGCAATTGATCGAGCTAGGGGATAGGGCGTTGCTACCCGGTTTTATCGATGCTCATGGACACTTCGGCAGTGTTGCCACGTACTCCTCATTGTTGGACCTGTCTTCTCCGCCGGTTGGGACGATGCAGAGCATCGATGACATTGTCGCTGCAATTCAGGCATGGATTCGCAACAACAATGTCCCCGCTGGCTCAATAGTCTATGGCGTTGGCTACGACGATTCACTGCTAGAGGAAAGGCGCCACCCGAATCGAGATGATCTGGATCGCGCCTCCACCACTCACCCGATAGTCATCCGCCACGTCTCCGGGCATCTTGCATCGGGCAATTCCATGGCCCTGGCGCAGAACAATGTCACGGCTGAAACGGTTGTGCCAGCCGGTGGTGTAATGCGGCGGCGGCCGGGCACGGATGAACCCATAGGTGTCATGGAGGAAACGGCAATGCGACTGTTACCGGGCAGCGGTGCCATGGTAAGTCTGGAACAGAGCTGGCAACTGCGTCGCGATGCGGCTGAAATCTACGCCGGCTACGGCATCACCACCATTCAGGAAAGCAATGTCAGCGAAAGCTACGTAGACGCCTTGAAAGCGCAGGCGCTTCAGGAACCGTTTCCGGTAGATATCGTGACCTACATCATGGGCAATCCGCTCAGTGACTCGGCGCTGGATGAGGTTTCCCATGAGTCGGAATACACCGGGGGTATTCGGATAGGGGGCGTCAAGTTTACCCTGGACGGGTCGCCTCAGGGGCGTACTGCATGGATGTCCCAACCCTATGATGAGGGTCCACCCGGCGTCGATGCCAATTATGTCGCCTATCCCAGCTACGATCCACAAGCCTGGCGCGACAGAATCGATGGATTGTTAGCGCGAGGTGTGCCGGTACTCGCCCACGCGAATGGTGATGAAGCCATAGAACTGATGATAGATGGCATCGCCGATGCCTTAGAAGGTGAATCGATCCCAGATCATCGCTCGGTGATTATTCATGCGCAGCTTATTCGGTCAGATCAGCTTGACCGCGTAAAGGAATTGGGAATCATTCCTTCCTATTACTCGGCACATTCATTTTTCTGGGGCGACTGGCATCGATTGAGTTTTGGTGATGATCGCGCCAGTTTCATCAGTCCGGTAAGGGCTACTGTTAATCGTGATATTCCTTTCACGATTCATAATGACTCACCTATCGTGCCGCCGGATATGATGCGGCTCGTTTCCATAACGGTGAATCGACAGACTCGCAGTGGCTATATACTCGGTCCCGAGCAGCGCGCAACAGCCTTGGAAGCACTTTATGCCATCACTCAGGGCGCCGCCTACCAGTATTTCGAGGAAGATGAAAAAGGCAGTATCACTCCCGGTAAACGAGCCGACCTGGTCATACTGGAAGACAATCCGCTAACGATAGATCCAGCGGAGCTAGCTAACATAGCAATCGAAGAAACTTATGCACGTGGTAAATCGGTATTTAGAAGAGAACTAAACTGAAGATGGAGTAGGGCATGAAAGTCGCGTTTATTGGATTGGGTGTCATGGGTTATCCAATGGCAGGGCATGTTAAAAATGCTGGAATGGATGTATGCGTGTACAACCGCAATTCAGAAAAGGCTACGCAGTGGTGTGAGGAGTATAGGGGTGACATGGCACCTTCACCCGCCGAAGCAGCCATTGGTTGTGATGTGGTATTGGTGTGTGTCGGCAATGACAACGATGTCAGGCAAGTCATTCAGGGCGAGACAGGTGCTCTGGCCGGGATGAAACAGGGAGCGATCCTGGTGGATCACACCACCGCCTCGGCCAGCCTGGCTCTAGAGCTATACAGTGAAGCTCAAGGGCAGGGTAAACAGTTTCTGGATGCGCCGGTCTCCGGTGGACAGGCGGGAGCTGAAAATGGCGCGCTAACGGTAATGATTGGTGGTGACCAGGCAAGCTATGATGCCGCCAGGCCAGTCATCGATACCTATTCGAAGTTTAACAAGTTATTGGGTGCCGCCGGCAGTGGGCAGCTGGCCAAGATGTGCAACCAGATTTGTATTGCCGGAATTGTACAGGGACTTGCCGAGGCGTTGAATTTCGCAGTTCGGGCAGGACTCGATGGTGAGGATCTAATCGAAACTATTTCCAAAGGCGCGGCGGGATCATGGCAAATGGACAACCGCTACAAGACCATGCTGGGCGATGAGTACGAGTTCGGATTTGCGGTCGACTGGATGCGAAAGGACCTGGGCATTGCGCTCGAAGAAGCGAAGCGCAATGGTGCCGAGCTCCCCGTCGCCGAATTGGTGGATAGCTTCTATGCTGAAATTCAGGAGATGGGTGGAAACCGGTGGGATACCTCTAGTTTGCTGACGCGTTTCACAAGAAGTTGAGGGAATCCAGTCAGGCAGTCAGGCTGCTGCACTGGGCGATTTGAAGATCGCCTTTTGGGGTGCACTTTTGGTCCCGTTTCTATTGATTATTAGCGTCCAAACCACTAACTTACACGGTTCGCAAGACCATCTCTCAGGGAGCACCAATGAAGACCAAATTTTTACTTATTATCTCGGTAGTTGCGGCGTATTGTGGTATCGCTGCTGCACAGTCAGCTAGCGACTATCAGGTGCCGCGCACAGAGTGGGGTCAACCCGATCTGCAGGGTGTCTGGAACTTCAGCTCAAACACGCCCCTGCAGCGCCCGCAACGCTACGGTACCCAGGAATTTCTGACTGCCGAACAAATTGAAGAAGCCATCGAGCGGCAGGAAAAAAACGCGGCAGCGGCGGATGCGGCAGCGGCTATCCTGGTCATAAACCCAGACGCGCCCCCCGCTACCAATAATCCGGGTGGCTATAACGATTTCTGGTTTGAAAACAGAGGCATAGGCGATACGGTGCGCACGTCCCATATCGTCTATCCGGAAAATGGCCGTTCACCCGCAGTCGTGGAAGGCGCGAAGCGTCAATTTGGTGGTCTTGGGCCGGACATTCCGGGCGAGCGACCCGTGCGTTACGTCGTAGGCGGCATTGCTAAAGACGGACCAGAGGACCGTGGCCTTTCTTCGCGCTGCATCGTCGGATTCAATTCCGGTCCTCCGTTCCTCCCCAGCCTGTACAACAACAATATGCAGATTTTTCAGAATAAGGATACTGCGGTAATCATGACCGAGATGATTCACGATGCACGAATCGTTCCCCTGATGGACAAGCCTGCATTGAGCAATGACATTCGTCTCTGGTCAGGCGATTCACGAGGTTACTGGGACGGCGATAGCCTGGTTGTGGAGACAAAAAACTTTAATGGTTTACGTCAGAGCTTCGGCGATGTTGGGCATAATTACGACGCGGTGCTTACGGAGAAGTTCACACGAATGGCGTTCGATACAGTCAACTATGAATTTACTGTCGACGATTCTTCTACATTCACTGACAAAATTTCGGCTATAGTACCTATGACCAAGGTTGCGGGGCAGATCTATGAGTATGCCTGTCATGAAGGCAACTACGGTATGTTTAATATTCTTCGCGGTAAGCGCGTGGAAGAACGCCGGGAGGCTGAAGATAGCAATTAGTAAATCCTGAACAAGACCAATAGCGGCCTGGTTGGTCCGTTCACCCGGGTTCTTCTTTGGAAGAAATAAACAATCAGATTAAAGCAATAGAAATGAAATCGAAGTAAGGGTAAGCAATGAAAAACACAATCACTAAAATAATTCCCATCACCTGTCTGCTCATGTTTGCTGGTTCGGCATTTGCCCAGCTTGATGAGTTTCCACGTACTCCGGATGGCAAACCAGATTTCAGTGGTATCTGGCAGGCCATGACCAATGCACACTACGACATTGAACCTCATGCGGCAGCCTATGGGCCATACCCGCGAGAAATGGGTGCGCTGTCTGCTATCCCGGCTAGTCTCGGCGTAGTAGAAGGCGGTCGTATTCCCTATAACGAGCAGGGGCTGCGGCAACGCGATGCAAACCGTGTCGATGCAATCACAAAAGATCCGCTGGCTAAGTGTTTTATGCCCGGCATTCCTCGTGCGAATTACCTGCCGTTTCCCTTTCAGATAGTGCAATCCAGAGATGTAATCCTGATTGCCTACGAGGTGGCTGAGGCCAATCGTATTCTTTATGTAGATCAGCCCGAGTTGGAATCACAGGTCGATGCCTGGATGGGCCACTCCAATGCCCATTGGGAAGGCGACACACTGGTGGTAAGCGTATCCGGCCAGATGCCCGATAGCTGGCTGGACCGGGCGGGTAATCACCATAGCTTTCAGATGGTGGTTGAGGAACGCTGGACTCCTGCCGGGCCCAATCATGTCAACTACTCAGCAACAATCACCGATCCGAATACCTTTACTCAACCCTGGACGGTGAGTTTTCCGGTGTATCGTCACATCGGTGAGAGCATGCAGCTACTGGAATTCAAATGTGCAGAGTTTGCGGAAGAGTATCTGTATGGCGAATGGCGTAAGGAAGGCACGCCAATCGGCAATCCGCGTCAGTAATAACTACGGACTGAAAACAAAAGGCCTGTGTCGAAAGATGCAGGCCTTTTTCGTGGCGGGTCCCAAAAATAATATTTCAGTTTAGGGTTGTGCCCGGTTCGGGGTATCTTTGTGCCGCTATTTCTTCACTGAAAGCTGGCTACCTGTTGCAGACTTTTTCTGGAAATTGCCGGCACTCGCGCGTTCTCATCGGGATAACCCGCTACCAGCACCATTAAGGGTTTCTCTGAGGCTGGTCGGCTGAGAATCTGGTTAAGAAATTTCATGGGGCTGGGAGTGTGGGTCAATGTCGCCAGGCCGGCATTGTGCAGAGCGGCGATCAGAAACCCACTGGCTATACATGCGGATTCTGTAACGAAATAATTCTTCATTTTCTTGCCGTCCTCGTTCAGGCCATACTTCTGGGCGAAGATTACAATCAGATAAGCTGCCGTTTCGAGAAATGGCTTGTTGGAATCGGTACCCAGTGGTGCGAGGGCATCGAGCCAATCCTGTGGCGCTCGATTCTCATAAAATTCCTGCTCTTCAATCTCGGCGGCTTCACGAATTTGTCTCTTTATTGCCGGACTACTGACCACAGCAAAATGCCAGGGTTGTCGATTGGCGCCACTGGGGGCGCTGTTGGCGGTTAGCAGACAGTTCTCGATTAATCGCTTCGGCACCGGCCGGTCGGAGAAATCTCTCACAGTGCGGCGGTTCTGCATCAGTTGCTCAAAGGAGTGTGATCGTGACAGCATTTCTGCTTCGTCCCGTTCCTGAAAATTGAGGTCTATGGTTTCCATCTACTGTTACCTTGTTCGCTATTTGCCTTTTATACTCAGTGTCCCGTTCGCGTACAACACTTATCTTTCACCTGAAGGTATAGAGTGAATTTGAAAAAACCGCTAGTCTAGGAGTGTCTACTAAAGGACTGGTAAATCACCCAAATGGAAGTCTGTTCCATTTTTGGGAAATTCTGCAAATCACTCAAGAAGAGATGCTTATGAAATCGCCAGCAGTTTCCGCTCCATCACTCATCGTGGTTATCCTCATTGCGCTGTGCTACGGCATACCGCTGTCGGCACAGCAGGAGTTCGTATATTGGCCAAACTCTGATTACGATCCATCGATTCCTACTATAGAGGAAGTACTTGGGTATGCGCCGGGTGAACGAATCACCTGGCATAAAGATGCGATCCGGTATTTTGAAGCGCTCGCCGCCGCTGCGCCGGACCGCATGATCATTACGGAGTACGCGCGCACGTGGGAGAAACGCGAGCTCATTTATGCCGTTTTATCTGCAGGGGCAAACATTAGCAACCTGGAAAACATCAAGGTTGGTATGCAGAGTCTCGCCAATCCTGAGTCCATCGATGCCGACGCTGCTGAACGCATCATCGACTCGCAACCCGCCATAACCTGGCTATCCTATGGAGTACATGGCAACGAGATATCATCCACCGATGCTGCCATGCTGACGGCCTATCATTTGTTGGCTTCCCGCGGTGATGATCGAGTGGCGGATATCATGAACGACACCGTGGTGGTAATCGATCCCATGCAAAATCCTGATGGTCGGGATCGTTTTATTCACAGCTTTGAACAGGCGGAGGGTCTGGTTCCCGATTATGATCGCCTGGCAGCAGAACACGATGAGCCCTGGCCGGGCGGAAGAACCAATCATTACCTGTTTGATATGAACAGGGACTGGTTTATACAGACCCAGCCGGAAACCCAGGGTCGTACTCGCGCCATGCTGGAGTTCTATCCCGTTGCCTATGTAGATGCTCACGAGATGGGCTCCGATGGAACTTACTTCTTCGCACCGGAGGCAATTCCTTTCAATCCTCATCTGGCGGAAGATCAAACCGCCAGCCTGGCGCTATTCGGTCGTAACAATGCGCGTTACTTCGATCAATTTGGTTTCGACTATTTTACGCGTGAAGTCTATGACGCGTTCTACCCGGGCTATGGTGCAAGTTGGCCTTCCTATTTTGGAAGCATCGCGATGACTTATGAGCAGGCATCTACTCGAGGGCTGGTATTTCGGCAGTACGATGGCAATGACCTGCACTACCGTTACACAGTGCGCAATCATTTCGTCACGTCGCTGGCGACAGCCGAGACAGTGCAGGTGAATAGGCAAAAATTTCTTGAAAATTTTTACAACTACAGAGTAACCGCCATAGAAGAAGGAGAAGACGAAGACGTCCGTGCCTATATTTTTCCCGCACAAAATGACCAGGCGGCGGTTGACAAAATGGCAGGGCTACTGAGCCGGCAGGATGTGCGAGTACTCAGAGCTGTCGATGACTTTTCAGCCTGTGGTCAGGACTACAATTCTGGCAGCTATGTTATTCGCAGCGACCAGCCGACGAAACGATTTCTTCGCACTCTATTGGATGTCGATGTGTCTATGGAGGAAGATTTTCTGTTAGAGCAGGAACGCAGGCGCGCAGAGAATCTACCCGATGAGATTTATGACGTAACAGCCTGGTCACTGCCGTTGATGTTTAATATCGATATGCAAACTTGCAATCGCGTGCCGTCCGGAGAGTTTGAATTGGCAGGTACTGAGTTGCTGTTGCCCGGTGTAGTTACCGGCGGTCGAGCCAGCGTTGCCTATATCGTTCCCTGGGGAGATGCTGGTGCGGTGCGCTTCCTGGCTGCTGCGCTTCGGACTGGGCTCTCGGTAAAAAGTAACGATAAGGCGTTTACCAATGTTGGCAACCAGTATCCTGCTGGCACGCTAATTCTCGATGTAGCGGATAATGCGCAAGACCTGTTCGAGACAGTGACAGAGATCGCAATGGAAACCGGGGCGGATGTAGTGTCTGTCAATGACAGTTGGGTAACGGATGGTCCCAGTTTTGGAAGTGCTAATGTGGTCAGGTTCAATTCTCCGCGGATTGCCATGGCCTGGGACCAGCCCACTGCAGCATACAGCGCGGGCAACACGCGCTTCGTCATCGAGCGTCAGTTTGATTTTCCGGTTACGCCTATCCGTGTCGATCGGCTGCGCAGGGCCGATCTCAATCGCTACCAGGTACTAATCCTGCCTCTGATGAGTGGTCCCGGTTACGAGACTGCCTTGGGGCAGGCGGGGATTGAAAACCTGCGGGATTGGGTGCAACGCGGTGGGGTAATAATCGGCCTAGGCAACGCGACTCGGTTCCTGGCAGATCCAGACGTCGATCTGCTTTCGGTACGCCGTGAACAGGCGGTGGTTGAGGTAGAAGATGCTGACACAGCAGACGAGGATGAAAACGAGGCGACTGTAAAAGGGCAATACCTCACTGAACTTGAGGAGTACCAGGACCAGATAGTGGCATTGGAGGATGACCCGGATGCCGTCGCCGGCGTCCTGGTGCGAGCCGATGTACACCCGGAGCACTGGCTCAGCGCAGGCGTTGCGCCGGTCCTCAATGTGCTGGTACGAGGCACGGATGTGTATACACCGATCCGTATCAACGATGGGGTAAACGTGGTGCGCTTCCAGGGACCGGATGACTTGCTGGCCAGTGGCTATATCTGGGATGAGAATCGGCGCCAGCTGGCATACAAACCATTTGTTATCCAACAGTCTCAGGGAGCGGGGGAGGTAATAGCCTTTACCCAGGATCCTACGGTGCGGGCCTATCTCGATGGTCTTAATGTGATACTGATGAATGCGATTTTCAGAGGATCGGCACATGCCAGGCCAAGCCGATAGCAACATGCTTGAATTAGGCGAGTTGTGAGTAAAATGCAGGTGAGCAAAGCAGGGACGGAAGTCCCTGCTTTTTTGCAGAGAAAGCTTATCGTTCTATTGTGAACAGACCATCCACAGTATTGAATTGATCGAGTGAATCGATTAATTCGAAACCACCCAGGAATGCTTCACCCTGGTTTCCAGTAAATGCTCCACCGAGGCTGCCATCTGTTGGGTCAGTGGCTGTCGAGTCCGTATCATCTACAGAACCAGTATCTGTATCGGTGTTATCCACTGTTGAATCATCATCGCTTGAAGCAATCGTATTCGTGTCATCGCTGGTACTATCATCATTTGTATCAGTTCTGTCATTGTCGACGCTGCCGGAATTGTCATCGTTTGTGTCGGTGGAATCACTGTCAGTATTTGCAACGCTGTTGGTATTATCTCCGCCATCACTGTCGGCGGAGTTCGCGTCCTCAGTATTGCTACGCGTGTCGGCCAGCTGTCCATCTTTGATCTCGGGACAAACCAGTGAGCCGCTCGCGCAGGAGATTGATCCATCACCGCGAGTCTCGTTTGGGTTTATTGACAGAGCCGATGTGTCGACATCCTGCTCGGTGCGTACTAACTCGTTGGAAAGGGTTGTAGAGGGTGTATCCGCGACCAGCTGGCCGGAGGGTGGAGCAAGGTTCAGCCCCGTGGTCACATCCGTATCGGAATCTCAACTCGAGCCGGAATCCAGCAGCGAATCATTGCTGTTTCCCGCGAAGCTCAGGGCCAAATTTCGAGTATCGTTTGAATCTGCACCGTCCGTTGTTGCGCTTGAGTCATTATCAACATCGGGTTGCTCAGGCCGTGCCGAGGCTAAAATGCCGTTCGAATCGTCGTCGTTGCTACTGTCATCTGCATTGTCCTGGCGTTCTGTATCGCTATCGTCTTGAGAGTTGTCAGCTATGCTCGCATTGCGATCGGCACTATCATCACCGTCATCGTCGCTGTCTTCATCACCAGTAGCCCCATCCGGATCAGATCCATCATCATCCCGATCATCGTCAGTATCATTACTGACTATTGACTGCAAAACGATGCCGAGTTCACCGGGTTGTACTAACAAGCCTTCTGGTGGAGTGGTGGCGTTTCGCACGATACCAAAATCGAAATCGGCACCTAAACCAAGATCCAGCGCACCTATGTCGTTGGAGAACGTCGTACCGCCGTCATACATACCGGAGATGATCTCGCCGTCGAGCGTTATCACGACTTCATAATCAGTGCCGCGGATACCGAATGAAGCGAGCTCCCTGATCCTGGCACTATAAGACGATCTGTTCTGTTCACCTATTGCGCTGGTAATAGTTCGAAAACCGCCCTGTAGTAATTCGATAGCGGAGATATCCGTCTCAGGATTCTCATCGTATTGATAGGCAACGATGGAAAATTCGGTGAGTTCCTTGAGCGCAATCAAGGCGGCGTCTGCCATGCGAATCTGCGCGGAGGACTCTATGTCAGTAAATATTGTGTCGCCCACGAAGACCGGTGAACGCCGGCTTAACTCTCTGGTGTTTCCGGCAGTGCCTACCGCAACCACATTGCCGTTAGCAAAAATGACTCTGCCAGCCTCGATACTTTCGGGGGAATCCTCTTGAGCAAAACTCTGGGTTGACGCAAGCGTGAGCGCGCAGGCCATCACGTAAACAAATAGGTGGGAAGAGAATGTTTGCGCCAGTTTAGATAATGATTTTTTCACTTTGGTATCTTCTGTCCTGAATGATTCCCAATAAGATATCATGGCTAACAGCTTGAATCCTTCCGCTCATGCTACTTCTATTGGGAGATATTGCTGTGAATGACATCGCAGGGAGGCTTTTTCCGGGTCGTGCATCTGTGATGTGTTTCACAAATGTGCTTAAAATGTAGCTTCAATTCAGCGGGCGGCAAGGATTCTCGGCACGCCTGGCATTTCAAAGGGAGCCGCTGACACTACGGCGGCTTAAGTAAGGTACAGATAATGAAGAAGAATCTACTTGGGTTATTGCTGGTTACTGCCGGGATCGCCATGGTTCCTGCCTATTCACAGGATAGATTGGGTGAGCTTGCTATAGATCAGGTCGCTACTGACGCGATTCGTGCGGCCACCACAGATGAGGATTACCTGACCCGCTGGGTCGACTCGTTGCCAGAACATCCGAGTGTTCCGAGTCCCCGGGATGTGTTGGGGTACACAATAGGTACACCGGGCGAGTTAACCCAGGTAGATGACATCTATCGTTATTTCGAGGCATTGGCTGCAGCATCAGATCGAGTCGAAATATTTCAGTTAGGCCAGAGCTTCGAACAGCGTGACATGCTGATCGTCGCCATCGCAGAGCCCGAGCATCTTGCCAATATCGATACTTATAAATCTTATCTCGCTGCGCTGTCGGATCCTCGCATTACAGACAGGCAGGCAGCCGAGAACATAATCGATCAGGCGCTGCCCATTTTCTGGATGACCGCGGGCTTGCACTCGCCGGAGCTGGGGCCACCGGAGATGGTAATGGAGCTGGCCTACCGGTTGGCAGTGGAGACTCGCGAACCGTTTGCCAATATTAGGGACAATGTACTCACGCTTATCACTCCGGTATTCGAAGTCGATGGCAGAACGCGCCAGGTGGAATGGTATAAGCGTAATATCAAGGGCAATACCGACTATTTCGACATGCCCCCGCGCAGTGTTCCCTTCTGGGGGCGTTATACCTACCACGACAACAACCGAGATGGCATTTCTATAAGCCAGCCGATTACAGAAAACTATGTAAACGGAGTTTATGAATGGAAGCCTACGGTCAGTCTGGATCTGCACGAATCCGTGCCTTTGCTCTATGTTGCTGGAGGCACCGGCCCCTATAACGAAGGGGTCAGCCCAATAACCATCGGTGAGTGGCAACTGCTGGCCAACTATGAAATTTCCCGGCTTAGCGGCCTTGGTCTGGAGGGTGTCTGGACCTGGGGGTACTACACCGGCTGGTACCCGGGATACATGTTATGGGCGACGAACAATCACAACAGCATGGGGCGATTCTATGAAACCTTCGGTAATGGCAGCGCCGAAACCATGGAACGTGACCTCAGTAATTCACGGTTTGCTGGCGCGGATGTAACGAGCCGGCAGTGGTATAGAGCGGCACCGCCTCCAGAAAAGCTGACCTGGTCCATGCGCAACAATACCAACTACATGCAGACCGGTGTCATCGCCTCGTTGGAAATGGTCGCCCAGAGCGGCAAGATGTTCCTTTCCAACTACTACCAGAAAGGGGTTGACGCGCTGGAGCAGGGCATCGAAGAAGCGCCCTATGCATTTCTGATACCCAAGCACCAATCTGATCCGAACTCTGCTAACTATATGGTAGGGGCTCTACAACGTCATGCTATCGAACTACAGCGGGTCACTGCAGACGGCCAGTATGGGGATATCGAGATAAGTGAAGGCGACCTGCTGGTCAAACTGAACCAACCTTACGCACCACTCGCCAAGACCTTATTCGAGAAACAGGACTTTCCCAGTGATGTCGAAGTACCGCCTTATGACGATGTGTCCTGGACCTTCGGGTTGATCTATGGTGTTGAAGTGGAGCCTATTAGCGATGAAGCTGTGCTCGATCATGCGACCACAGCTTTCGTCGAGGGAGATGAATTCCTGCCTACAGCTACATTGCCGGATGAGAGGGAAGTGTGGATTATACCGAATCACGGGCAGCGCGAACTCGGTCCTGCCCGGTTTGCCTTGGGTGATATCGAAGTGAAGGTTGCCGAGGCAGACTTTAGCGCCGAAGGAAATGATTATCCGGCCGGTAGTCTGCTGATAGATTCCGATAACGCCCGGAGTAACGCAGTGGCGGATGTATTAGGAAACACCAACCTGACTGTACGCAACCTGGGTGCCATGCCGGATGTGGCCACTCACGAGCTCGACCTGCCGCGCCTTGGCGTCTACCAGTCCTGGACATCGACGCAGAATGCTGGCTGGGTGCGCTACAGCCTGGACCAGGCCAAGATTCCCTACACGTTCTTTTCCAAAGACCGGGCCAGGGAAGGTGACCTGCTCGATGATTTCGACGTCATTCTAGTGCCGCACATGGGAGGGGGTGCCAGTCTGGGTAGCATTATCGGTGGCATCGATCCCAAATGGTCGCCGCTGCCGTACACCACGACTGCGGAGACTCCCAGTCATGGCCACATTCTCAGCTCGGAAGACATCACAGGAGGGTTGGGATTTCAAGGCATGGCCGCTTTCGAAGGATTTGTTCGGGAGGGAGGCACGCTTGTTACGCTGGGCTCTGCCGGGGTGATCGCCTCCGATTCCGGTATCTTGAGGGGAATCAACAAGATCGGCGATGGCATGAACACACCTGGGTCTCTGATGACCACCAAGGTGACCGATATCAGCTCACCACTGGTCTATGGCTACGATGAAATTACTCATGTATTCAGAGGCAACTCACCGATCTTTTCCGTGCCAGATTACGATCGGGAATATTCACCCCTGCAGTTCGGTGTGAAGCCTTATGACGATGAGGCGGAGGATGAAACGGTTGACTCACAGGATAAATCCGAGGAGGGGGAAGATGAAGATTCCAGCCCAGATCCTCCACTGGTGTTATCCGGCGGTATCGTGCAGGGTGCCGATGTGATCGACGGCAAGCCGGCCATCGTCAGCAAATCGCTGGACGAGGGACATATCGTCTTATTCAGCTGGAATCCCATGCATCGTCATGTGAATCACCATGACCATGCCTTTGTGTATAACGCCATCTTAAACTGGAATGACTTATAAGAGACAAGGAATACGCGCTCGAGCGGCTATTGTTCGGTCTTTACTTGCATTACCTTGTCTGGATCGCCTCTGAAAATAATATAGCTGATGTTGTCGGTGGTGATCTCGTGCCAGCCATGTGGCATGCCCTTGGGAATGATGGCAATGTCGCCGGGTTTTACTGTTTGCAGAACGCCGCCACGAATCTCGCCGCGCTCCATCGGCCCCAACAGCGAGCTGTTGCTGGTTTGTTTGTCTACAAATTCGCCACCGGTGACCATGGTGCCTTCGCCGGCAACGATGTAGTAAATTTCATCGAGATTGACATGGGCTATTCCAGATTCGTTCTCGCGTAGTTCCACCTTGCTGCGCTGCACCACCGACACACCCATGTTCTCTTCGCCCACATTGATGTGGCGCATGACGATGTCGCTCACCGTACGACCGCTTGCGAGGTTGGTGAGCCCTTGTTCGAGCGTGGTAGCTATTTCTTCCTTGGTCATGATGGTGGAGCCACCGGCCTCATGATTATCGGCGGCAAAGGACAAGCCGAAGCTAAGAATGGCTATTCCAATTAGAAACTTGAGTGTTGTTTGCATGCTGTCTCCTGAAAATTCCTGAAATTTTATTAGTCCGCTGCTCTCTCCAGTGCAACCGCTGAAGTGATATACCAATTGCGGGCATTGGCGCTGATCTGCTGCGCTCCTATGGCGCGCAATGCCAGCGCCTTGATGCGCAGCGCATCCTGTTGCGATGGGTTGTTTGTCAGTAGGTAGTCCGCCAACTCGGCGGCCCATTGATACTCATTCTCCTGTAGGGCAGCCTGTGCTGCTTCGATCACATTCGAATCGCCTCCTGCCAACGTCACCAGTCGTGCGGCCCGATCTGCATTGGACAAGGGGAACAGGTTGGTGGCATTACCGTCGAACCAGCCGAGGTGAAAGGCGTAAATGGCCCGCACCGCCCAGGGCACGGTGCCATAAAATTCCAACAAATAGGGGTTCTCTGCCAGTTCGGGTGGCAGCTTAACGGTTTCGACCAGCTCATCGGGCCGCAGGCCCCGATTCATTCCAGCGATCGTCTGGTCGTACACCGATTTGATTCCGTCATGGTAAGCAGTCAGTGCCGTATTAACTTGTGCGGCGCCCATGATAGGGCGGGTGTGGCTCGGAGCAAGATAGGCGGGTTGTTCGGCAATCATCTTGGCCAGGCTCTGATACCAATGGTCGGCGCGGCGCAGTGGCACGCCGCGTATGGCGACAATATTGGGGAACGCTCTGTAGAAATTATCACCCGGCATCAATACTCGCTTCTCCGGTAGCCACACGTAGATCTGGTCGTCGGTTTCTCCCGGCGCATAGACCAGCTCGACGCGTATTCCGGCCGCCTCGAATGTCATGCGCTCCCCATCGAGAGTTTGAGTCGGCGCGATGTAGCCCTGACCCTGTGGCCCGAAGACCAACTTCGGTCCGATCCCGGCATTCAAGCGTTCACTATCAGCCAGCTGCATGCCAAATTGATTAGCACCGCCGCGTCCGCCACGGCCGACAGTGCTAGGCAGATTCTCACGGTGTGCTTTTTCATGGGCATAGACTTCAGGATTGTCGGCGCCGGCAAATACGGAGGCCCCACCCACGTGATCGGGGTGAGAGTGCGTGTAGATGATTGCCCGTACAGATTTGGTGGTGATTTTGTCGAACTCGGTTTTGATCTCCGTGGCGGCGGCGACGCTTTCTGTCGTATCGACAATTATCAGCCCGTCATCTCCTTCGATCATGATGACATTGGCCAGTGCATAACCGATGGCAAGATAAACGCCATCGGTAACCTCGATGATATCTTTACGAAATTCGTCACTATGCTCACGCAGTCGTTGCAGGTTTTCCGATTCCTGTGCTGTAAGAAAAAGCGGCGTCATGAGCAACATCGGCAACAGGCGATACAGCCATGGGATCATACGGATTGAAGTAAGCATGTTCTGTTCTCGTTCTGTGTTTAGTTTCCTGCCTGGATGTTGGCAGCGACGCGTTGCACATCATCAAGCACCCGTAGTAGATTGCCGCTCCATAGCATGCCAATCTCTGCCTCGGAGTAACCGCGCCGAGCCAGTTCCAGGGTTACGTTGAATGATTCCGAAGCGTCATTCCAGCCCTCGATACCGCCACCACCGTCGAAGTCGGAACTGATGCCAACATGCTCCAGACCGATCAAGTTGACTATGTAGTCGATGTGATCGACAAAGTCGGCGACGGTAGCGGCAGGTGCCTCTGAATTCACTTCTGCACTCAAGCGGGGGAACAGCCGCGTATTGATGTCCGCCATTTGCGCTTCATAAGCAGCGCGGTCCGTAGCGTTCAGTTGAGCGACAGCGGTCGGTTCCAATAATTCGATTTCCAGTTCAGCGGCGATGCTGCGTTGCAAGCTGGCGCGTCCCTCTTGCATATGGGAACGCCTTGCTTCACTCACATAACTGCTGAAGGCCACGGTCTGAACAACACCCCCATTTTTCTTCAGTGCCAGCAACATCTCATCGTCGAGGTTTCGGGTGTGATTGGTAAGGGCGCGCGCCGAGGAGTGAGAAGCGATTACCGGTGCCCGGCTGAGTTCGAATGTCTGCATGTTTGAATTGCGGGACGGATGAGAAATATCGATCATGATGCCCAGCCGATTCATCTCGGCTATGGCGTCACGGCCCCGATCGCTCAGTCCGCCGTGCAGGTAGTCCATGTTGTTCTCACCGGTGTTGGAATCCGAGAACTGACTATGACCGTTGTGGGCGAGCGACATGTAGCGTCCGCCTCGCGCGTGAAAGTCTTCGATTCTGCTCATGTCCAGACCGACAGGGTAAGCATTCTCGATACCAATCATCGCAACTTTTTTGCCCGTGCTAGTAATGCGCCGCACATCATCGGACGTATAGGCAATCTCAATCTGGTCCGGCGCTATCTCTTCCGCCAGCCGATGTATTGACTCGAACTTGTCGATGGCATTGGCATAGGCCGCCGCGTAACCGTCGGCATCAAGTGTTCCCTGGCCCGTGTAGACTATGAACCAGGCGACGTCGAGCCCGCCAGCCTGCATCTTCGGCAGGTTAACCTGGGTATCCAGGTCCTGGGTGTAGTTCTTCTCTGCCGTGAAATTGTCCGTATTGATATCGGCATGGGTGTCCAGGGTAATGACCCGCTCATGCATGGCTGTGGCTCTGGCGATGAGCTGCGCTTCGCTTTCTCCAGGTAGGTCCTGATTCGAGGCGCTAGTCGTCGACTGTTCGGGTTCTCCGCAGGCGGCCAGAAGCAAGGTCAGCCAGCAGGGCAGCAGCAGTTTGAGGGTGAATGATTTGTTCATAAATTCCAACTCGACAAGAAAATTTGAAAAAACTGAAGTCCAAGAATTCGGATATTACAGCAGCCGTTAATCACCTGTGAAACTTAGCATTTTGCAGTAGCTAATTACAGGTCAGCTCGATGCTTTGAGGACAATAAGCCTGCATCTCAGAGTATCCAGCGGAAATTGTGGAAATCAGCAGCCGAAATGAATTGTTTTGGGATTTTGCGCCTGTCTCGCGCCCTGTAGTTGTCTATCCTGACATTGCTAATGCCGCCCTACGTAGCATAAACTGGGCACTGGTTTTTTAGGGATGGCAGATGAGGAAGTGGCATAATCCGGCATCCAGTTTCGATTATTTGTTCATAGCGAGAGTATTTAGAGAGAGTTGTAATGATTCGTCCGGCAATATTTAGAAGTTTCGCCTTGTTCCTGTGTCTGGTGCTCTTTGCGCCATCCTTCTCCCAAGGTGGAAGGGCTCCCCTAAGGGCTAAAAATGGCATAGTCAGCAGTGCCTCGCGGCTGGCTTCGGAAGCCGGAGTGGCTGTACTCAAGCAGGGGGGCAACGCAGTCGATGCCGCAGTTGCAACGGCTTTCGCACTGGCAGTGACCTGGCCCTCCGCGGGTAACATCGGTGGTGGTGGATTTATGGTCTATCACGGTGAAGACGGCCATGCCACGACTTTCGATTTTCGTGAGAAGGCAGCTATCGCCGCGACCGAACGCATGTACCTGGGTCTGGATGGCGATGTAATTAATAACTCAAATCACATCGGGCCACTCGCCGTCGGTGTGCCGGGAACCGTGGCTGGCCTCTACAAGGCTCACCAGGAACTGGGCTCATTGCCCTGGGAAGACCTGGTAGCACCAGCCGTTAAACTGGCCCGCGAAGGCATTCCAATCACCTATTCCCTGCAGACCGGCTTCGCAAGAAGTGCCAACCGCTTTGCCCAATATCCTTCTTCGGCCAGGAAGTTTTCCAGACCAGACGGTTCGCTCTATGAGATGGGTGACACCTGGCGCCAACCCGATTTGGCTCACACACTGGAATTGATTCAGGACAACGGTCACGATGGTTTCTATCGTGGTGAAAATGCGCGGCGCCTCGCAGAGTTCATGGCAGCTAACGGTGGGCTGATTACCGAGCAGGATCTGGCGCGTTACGAAGCAGTCGAACGCGAGCCGGTACGGGGTACCTACCGTGGTTACGAAGTCGTGAGTATGCCTCCACCCAGTTCCGGTGGCGTCGCACTGGTAGAGATGTTGAATATCCTGGAAGGCTACGATCTTGCCGCCATGGGGCATAACTCCGCGCAGTACCTGCATGTGCTCACCGAGGCGATGCGCCGGGCCTATGCCGATCGTGCCGAACATCTGGGTGATCCGGATTTTAACGAGGGCATGCCGCTCGAGCAGCTAATGGACAAGGACTATGCTGCCACGTTGCGCACCTCAATCGACATGGACAAAAAATCTGAGAGCAACCCATCGGAGTTTGCTCAGGTCTATGAGAGCGAAGAGACCACACACTACTCTATTGTCGATAGTGAAGGAAATATGGTCAGCGTCACCTATACGCTGGAATTCGGTTATGGCTCTGGCATCGTTGTAGAAGGCGGCGGCTATCTCCTTAACAACGAACTGGGTGACTTCAACGCCGTGCCAGGTGTCACTAATATGCGCGGTAGTATCGGCACTGCACCGAATTTAGTTGCCCCTGAGAAACGACCCTTATCCAGCATGACGCCAACTATCATTGCCCAGGATGGCAAGCCTCTCTTCGCCGCTGGCAGTCCCGGTGGCAAGACTATTATCAATACTACGATGCAGGTGATTCTCAACGTGCTCGATCACGATCTGAATATCGCCGAGGCCATCGAAGCCGGGCGTATTCATCATCAGTGGCTGCCGGATATGACCAGCATCGAATCCAATGCCTTATCTGTCGATACGATTCGGCTCTACGAGGAACGCGGGCATCAGTTGAGTGTGCGCGGTTCCCTGGGAGCCGCCATGGGTGTTTACCATGATCGAGTGGCGGGTCTTTTCCTTGGAGCAGCTGATTCGAGACGAGCCGATGGAGCTGCCGTCGGTTATTAAATAAGAACTTTCACCCGCACAGGGAGCCTGACCATGATAAGAAAATCTTCCTTTACGCTTTTTAGTTCGTTGCTACTACTCATGAGTTCTCTGCTGCAGGCTGCCGATGATGTCGAAACGATTCGCCAGCAGTTTATCGGTGATTATGAACTGGTGAGCTATTTCACATTTCCCGGCAGTGGCAGTGAGCGTGATATGAATTACATCGGTCGCCTCAGCTACGACGCTTTTGGCAATATGGCGGGTCTCGGCATGCCGATAAACCTGCCGGAACGCGCTAACAATTCAAGTGATCGAACCGTCGGTGGGTTTGCCTACTGGGGAGGCGTCTCTTTCGATGCCGAAAATTCCATCGTCATCCACCATGTCCAAGGATCGCCTACGGCCCCGCAGTGGGTGGGTGGTGATAATATTCGCCACTTTGCTTTCGAGGACGGGTTATTAAAGTTGTCTTTGAAGGATGCCCAGGGCAGAGTTACCGCAACTCTCAGTTGGCGAAAGCTACAATAGTAGAGCCCTGAAGGATTCTCAGTCAATCAGTGCTTCGAAGTCGTCCCAGCTTGTCGGTTCGCCATGGATTGGCACCAGCGTGTCTACCTCCAGAGAAAGGCGCTGCACGTGATTATACAGGCTCCGATGGGACTGGTTGGGCGTTATTGAGAGTGCATCTCGATTGACTGCCGAGGGGCCGTCGAATAGATCCGCCTCTATCAACAGCATTTCTTCCGGCAGATAAGCCACCAGCATTCCTTCGACATGGTTAAGCGGATGCACGTAGGAAATGTTCAGGTTGCGATTGCCGTCCGTAAGCACATAGTTCTCTCGTACAGTTTCATACTGATAGCCTTCGGCCAGTTCCGTTGGCGGCCACAGGCTCAGCATGTCCGGATCCAGTGTGCGGGGCGCGTAGTTCAGCACATCGTTGCTATAGAAATCGTAGTTCTTCCAATGGGTGATAATGGTAGCGCCGATATGCATATAAGTGCGCAGGCCACCGATGTGATCGTGATGCTGGTGAGTATTGACCAGGAAGCGAATCGGCTTACCCGGAATCAATTCCACAATTCGGTCGATTACCGCCAGGTTGCGTCGTTCATTCAGTGGCGCTTCCACCACTGCGATATAGTCTGCAAATTCCACCGCTACACTGTTGTGGGAGCTGCCACCTAACAGGTAAACACCAGCGGCTAATTCGTTCACTTCTACCGTCTCGATAAATTCGGCATTGCTGACGGATGGCGGCACGGGTAATTCACCGGGACAGACGTTCGCCTGGATATCGGACTGATTGCCGCCGAAGGCATTGTGCCCGGCGTTGATGCTCTGTGACTGATAGTTATCGTCCCAACCGGTGTGGTGGTGCCATATAGTGGGAAAGCGGATACCGTTGCCGATGTCGATGTAATCGCCATTGGCAAACTCGTGTTCATAGTTGGCGTCACCGAGTACCGGATCGGGCACCCAGGTGTGAATGCGTTGCAACAGGTTTTGTGAATTAATCGTTGCATCCACCCGGTACTTACCGAGCAGGTCGATGGACACAATCGTCACTTTTTCTGGATTTACCGTCGCGCCGTCACGACCCATTTCACCCAACTCCCAGCGCCAGGTGGCTCTGGGATTTGCGCCGGGCAGACGCGCCGCCTTCAGAAATCCGTGGGGTGTCAGCCACATGTCCAGTTGCCACCGCTCTGAATCGTGTTGAGGCGCGGCAACGGGTGCGCCATCCTCGCCATCTTTGTGCCAGGCGTAGCTGCCATTGAGCATGAATTCCTGGTGAGTCTGCTGCTGAATCGCCGTACCGCCTTGCCAGCCCAGCCCGTATTTCCAGGACGCCGGGTTGTTGCCAGGCTCGCGATCGAACGTTTCCAGCATCCTGACATTCTGCCAGTCAATCAGGCGGGTATAGTTGCGCAACAGCTCCCCCCGAGGCCAATCCACTTCATAGCCATTCAGGCGCTGTTGGCCCACCATGCCAGTATAGGCAGTGCCGGAGATGGACACACAGCTCAACTGGTCTTCACCGATAGCAGCAGAGGCAGCTTGCAACACGGGGTAGGGATCGATGTATCCGGGGGCAAGCTCTTGTGCGCAGAGTGGATTGGCAAGCAGCGCTGTCAACGCGAGAAATGGAATTGGTTTTTTCACGGTGGGTCCTGTCTTATTGATTTTTCATCTCTGCAGAGTAAATGAGCTGCAGGGCCTTTTCAATGTCGAATGCTGGTTTGAAATTCCAGCGTTGCCAATCACTTACAAATTTCGACTCCGAATATGATATAAATCTGGCTGTTTATTAGATTCCCAGTTGTCCATGAAAAACAATAGAAATAACAGCCCGTTGGCAAGACGGTTAAAGCAGGAACTGCAGGGCGACGTTCTCTTCGATGACTTCAGTCGAGGCCGATACAGTACCGACGCCTCTATCTACCAACTCATGCCGATTGGCGTGGTAGTTCCTGGCAACGATGAGGATGTTGAAATCGCCGTACAGATTGCCGCCGAAGAGGGCATCCCGGTGCTTCCCCGCGGCAGCGGGACGTCACAGAATGGACAGGCCATCGGCGAAGCGTTGCTTATCGACAGTACGCGGCATCTCAATCAAGTGGTTGAGTTCGACCAGGCCGCAGCAACCATCTGTGTCCAACCCGGCATGGTGCTGGATCAGCTCAACCGGTACCTGAAACCTCACGGGCTTTTCTATCCTGTCGATGTATCGACCGCTAACCGGGCAACGCTGGGTGGCATGACCGGCAACAACAGCTGCGGTGCGCGTTCCATACGCTATGGCAACATGGTACACAACGTCCGCTCCGTCGAGGCATTGTTGGCCGATGGCAGTAAGGCCCACTTCAAGGCGCTGGGTGGTGATCAGCAGGACAATCCAGTTTACCAGGACCTGGTAGAGAAAATGCTGGCACTGGGTAAACGGGAGGCACAGGAGATTGCGACACGCTTTCCCGATCTATTACGCCGGGTCGGTGGCTACAACATCGATGAGTTGACCAAGGGCCAGCCCAACTTGGGCCGGCTGCTGGTGGGCTCGGAAGGTACGCTGGGTTTCTTTCAGCGCATCCATTTAAACCTGCAACCGATTCCACCGGCGAAAGTACTCGGTGTCTGTCATTTCCCGACCTTCTATCAAGCCATGGATGCCACCCGGCATATCGTCAAGCTGGATCCCGCTGCGGTCGAGTTGGTTGATCGGACCATGATCGAACTGGCACGCGAAATTCCAATCTTCGCACCTACGGTGAATCGTTTCGTGCAGGGAGAGCCGGATGCACTGCTACTAGTGGAGTTTGCCGGGGATGACCGCGACAAACAGCTGCATAGCCTCGGGGAGTTAGTCGAATTGATGGGCGATCTCGGCTTCCCCGATGCGGTGGTCCAGGCAACGGACGCCGAGTTCCAGAACGCGATCTGGGAGGTTAGAAAGGCAGGATTAAATATCATGATGTCCATGAAGGGCGACGGCAAGCCGGTGTCTTTCATCGAAGATTGTGCCGTGCAGTTGGAAGACCTGGCCGAGTACACACACCGGCTAACCGATATCTTTCACAAACATGGGACAACAGGCACCTTTTATGCACACGCCTCGGTAGGTACTCTGCATGTCAGGCCGGTCCTGAATATGAAAGAGGAGGCTGGCGCCACCAGGATGCGGGCTATCGTCGAAGAATGTCTGGAGATGGTGCGGGAGTACAAGGGCTCACATTCTGGCGAGCATGGCGACGGCATTTCCAGATCCGAATTCCACGAGCCCATGTTCGGCAAACGCATGGGGAAAAATTTTGAAGAAGTGAAACACGCCTTCGATCCAGGCAATCTATTTAACCCCGGCAAGATCGTCAACCCACACAAGATGGACGATAGAGAGATTATGCGTTATGCGCCGGGCTATGCGCCGATCGCTATCCAGACCAAGCTGGATTGGTCAGATTGGGGTGGCTTCAACCGCGCTATCGAGATGTGCAATAACAATGGAGCCTGCCGCAAGGCAAATGTCGGCACCATGTGCCCCTCCTATCGGATTAGCCGGGATGAGCAGCATCTTACCCGGGGTAGAGCCAATACCCTACGTCTGGCGATCACCGGTCAACTCGGCGAAGATGCCTTCACCTCCGATGCCATGTATCAGGCCATGGAACTGTGCGTGAGCTGCAAGGGTTGCAAGCGGGAATGTCCCGTTGGCGTGGATATGGCCCGCATGAAGATTGAGTTTCTCGATCAATATCATCAAACGCATGGCTTGTCTGTTAGAGATCGCCTGTTTGCCTACCTACCTCGCTATGCACCCAAACTTCGCCAATTTTCCTTCCTGCTAAATCTGCGAGATCAAATACCGGGAATGGCTAAGCTGTCGGAATGGTGCTTCGGGCTCACCAGCCAACGCCGCTTGCCCCGGTGGCGCCGTGATCAGTTTGTGCCCCCGGTCGAGGACACCGTAGTTTCCGAAGGCGAGCGGGAAGTGGTGTTGCTGGTGGATAGCTTTAATAGTTGCTTCGAGGTAGAAAATGCCAATGCCGCGATCGCCGTACTCAGCGCTGCTGGATTTCATGTGGCCTGCCCCAGACCCCTGGATGGTGGTAGACCGTTGTGTTGCGGCAGGACCTTCTTCAGCTCCGGGTTACTCGATGAAGCGAAGGTCGAAGTAACCCGCATGCTTGATACACTAATGCCCTTTGTGGAGCGCGGTGTACCGATAATCGGCCTCGAACCATCCTGTCTTCTGACGCTGCGCGATGAATATGTTGCATTAATGCCCGGCGCCGACACGGAAGCGCTGGCGGAAAGCAGTTTTCTGCTTGAAGAGTTCCTTGCGGCGGAACATGACGCGGGGCGACTGAATCTCAAATTGAAAGCCATTGCTTCAAAACAGGCGCTGCTACACGGTCACTGCCATCAGAAAGCCTTTGCAGTGATGTCGCCAGTACAGAAAGTGCTGTCACTGATCCCGGAACTGCAAGTCAACACTATCGACTCCAGTTGTTGTGGCATGGCCGGTTCTTTCGGCTATGAGAAAGAACACTATGATAGCTCCATGCAGATGGGTGCGCTGTCGCTGTTTCCAGCAGTTAAGGAGGCCGACCAAGACGTACTGCTTATCGCCGACGGAATAAGTTGTAGGGGGCAGATAAGTCACGGCACCGGTAGACAGGCATTGCATGTGGTGCGTGCGCTTGAGATGGCACTCGATTCATGATTTTGTACTGGGCAGTACCGAATAGCTGGAAAACAAGGAAGTGATGCTGTACCGTCCGAGTTCAACAGAGAAATAGAAACAAATAACAATAAGCGGAGAATCCTTGATGAAGCCTCGCTTCAATTCTTCCTGTGTTAAGGCCTGCTATTTGTGGATCCTGGCGATCTACATTCCAGTATTCTTGACGACGGTTTCATTCGCAGCTGAGTCGGCGTGGCTTGTCCCCAGAACCGAGTATGGCTATCCGGACTTACAAGGATTGTGGACCAACCCTTCCCAAACGCCGCTACAACGTCCTGTAGCCTTGGGCACAAAGCAGGCTTACACCACAGAAGAAGCCCTGCTTCTGGAAATGATTGCCCGAGACCAGGAAGTAGCCAGGGCACTGCCGCTCGATCCCGATCGGCCAGCACCACAGCGCGGCGGAACGGTTGGCGCCGGGGCCGATCAGAATTTTGAAGTCAGGCCTATCATGGTCTCGAAGGTAAATGGAGAATACCGAACCTCCTTGATTATCGATCCGCCAAACGGACGGCTGCCTTATCTGGAGGGAGCCAGGGATATTTATGCCGACTGGCTTGCACAGGGATTTGACCGTTTAGATGGTCCAGAAATCAGGTCGGGGCAGGAGCGTTGTCTAAATTCGGCTGGTCAGCTACCGCTGCTTTTTACCTTTGATGCCACTAATTCAATCGATGGTGATAATCCGCTTCGTAATATTCAAATCGTACAAAATGAAAACTATGTAGTGATTTTGTCTGAGTACTTCAGTGCGGTTCGTGTTATCCGTCTCAGCGACGAGCATTTTGAGAACCAGGGCAATAAATGGTTGGGCGATTCCATTGCCCGGTATGAAGGAGACTCTCTAGTCATTCACACGAAAAACTTCAGGCCGGAACAATCCAACTTCTTTGTGAGATCTTCTGCTCAACTGGAAATTACTGAAACCTACACTCCCGTCTCAAAGGACCAGTTACTGTTCAGCTACACACTGACCGATCCCAAATTCTACAGTCAGTCTGTAACGGCCCAGGTCCCACTACAAAGAATGGCGCCTGGCAAGAAGATCTATGAGTATGCCTGCCATGAGGGCAATTATTCATTACCGTCGATACTGCGAGCAGCCAGGGTAAGGGATTCGCAGCGCTGACGGGGGGTAGTTCATTTGCTCAATAAGCAAATGAACTACCCCCACATCAACGAGTTTGTATTGATTACTTTTGTCAAAAATACTACCTTAGCTCCAGGTCTAGTCAATCTACGGGAAAGAACTATGAAAATTAAATTGTTACTAGCTTTTTCTACCCTGATAGCCCCGATTAGTTTGTCCTTTGCGCAGACGGCCGACGATTATGTTGTGCTGCGAACGGAGTGGGACCAGCCTGATTTGCAGGGGGTTTGGAATTTTAATTCCAGTACGCCAATGGAGCGACCTGAGCGCTTTGGAACACAGGAGTTTCTGACCTCGGAAGAAGTTGAACAGGATCGTATCCGACAGGAGGAGGGGCGCGTAGCAGCGGATGCGGCAGAGGCCGTACTGGTGGTTAACCCGGAAGCCCCACAAGCAGGTTCCAACACGGGTGGCTATAACAATTTCTGGTATGAACGTGCCAGTATCGGTGAAAACGTTCGCACTTCTCTTATTGTCTATCCGCCCAATGGTCGTCTGCCTGCAAGGGTTGAAGGCTCTGCCGAGCATATGGCTAATCTGGGGCCGGTCGATACTCCGGGTGAGCGCCCGGTGCTTGCACTGTTCGGGGGTATTGCCAAGGACGGGCCGGAAGATCGCGGCCTGTCTGAGCGCTGCATGATCGGCTTCAACGCCGGTCCTCCAATGAACGGCGGTGGTTACAACGCCAATGTGCAGATCTTTCAAAACAAGGATCATGCGGTAATCATGACCGAAATGGTCCATGACGCCCGTATCGTACCGCTGGATGACGGTAGTGCTCTTGATGACGATATTCGCTTGTGGACCGGAGATTCCAGAGGCTATTGGGAAGGCGACACGCTTGTGGTCCAAACCAGAAACTTTATCGACCTGATACCCAGTTTCAGTCGCTTTGGAAATGCCAAGGACAAGTCTCTTACCGAACGATTTACCCGCGTAAGCTATGACACGATAGAGTATGAGTGGACGCTTGAAGACCCTTCCACGTTTACCGATAAGATAGTTGCTACTATGCCTATGACCAAGGTAGGAGGTACGCTGTATGAATACGCCTGCCATGAAGGAAACTACGGCATGTTCAATATTCTTCGTGGCGAACGAATGAATGAGCTTCGTGCAGCCGAAGCTGAGGATGGGGGCTGAACAAAAACGCTGCGGAGCTGAAGATGGAGACAGTTTACTTTACTGCTAGTCAGTTAAGTAAACTGTCCCCAGATTAAATCAGTCCAATTCCCCACATGGCGCATACTGTCAGGAACGACACGATGCCGCCGACCAGCGTAGCCCCTCCGTAGCTGAATACAGCATCGGGAACGCTTAGCCGCGACAGCGACGTGCAAACCCAGAAATAACTGCTGTTAACATACTTGATAATGACGGAGCCGCTGGCACCGGACAACATGGCTGCTTCCGGTGACAGGCTGAGACTGGCGAGCATGGGTGCCACCAATGAAGCTGCAGTGATTACACCTACCGTTGTCGAACCAGTGATCATATTGCCAATTATTCCTATAACGAATGGAAGCAAAATAGTTGGCAGGCCATAGTCGGTGAATAGTGCGGCGATGAAGTCCACCGCAGGGGTGCCACGCAGAATGGCACTGAGAGATCCGCCAAGACCGGTAACAACAAGAATCATGGCTGAAGTCTTCAGGGCCGCTTCCACCCAGGCATCCTTAGCTTTCTCCCTATCATCATCGCTCTTGATATTGCGATAAGCCAGCCACACGCCGATGGACAGTGCGACAACAGGCCAGCCGAGGTAGAGGAACACAGTGCGCAGCATATGCCCTTCCTCGAAAATCAGGGAAACCACACTCTGGGTCCCGATCAGCACAATAGGGATGACGATGGGTGTATAGGAACTGAGCGTGCTGGGAAGTTCACTGGGTCCGTCTTCATCGAGGTCGTTGATGCTCACGCCTTCAAACTCATCACTTGCCATAGTCTTAATGCGGGGTCCGGCAATAAACACACCCCAGGCCCAGCAGGCCAGCGAACCGAACAGACAGGCGATACCGCCGAAGATGATCGTTCTGCCGATGTCAGCCCCAAGGATTGCCGCCGCTGCCAGCGGCCCGGGTGTCGGCGGAACGATGGCATGGGTGAGTTGTAGAGCACCGACCAGGCCGGTGGACATGACGGCGATGCCTACATTCATGGTCCTGGCAGCCGAGTGCACCAGGGGATTAAGAATTACATACGCCACATCGGAAAAGATCGCGATACCGATGATGAAACCAGTCAGTGTCAACGCCAGAGGCATGCGGTTGCTGCCCACCAGGTTTACCATCGAGCGGGTGATGACCTGGATGGCGCCAGTGTGTTTCAGTGCCTCGGCGATTATCGAACCTAGCACAATTACCACGCCGATCGAACCGAGGGTATTGCCGAAGCCACTCTCGAATGCGTCGATGAAATTGTTCTGTTGCACACCCGGCAGAATGCCAAACAGCATGATTGGAATTAGTAGCGCAAAAAATACATGCCACTTCCATTTGGCAATCAGGAACAGGAGCAGGAAGATAACGACGGCGAAGCCGCCCAAGGAAATTGCTGCGCTGGTATTTACAGCGGTGGAGGGATCCATAAATGCTCCTTATTCTTATTGTCAGGCTTTCGTTTTCAGGGCTTTTAATTGGTGGCTAGAAATTCAAGTGCTGCATCAACCCCGCCGCTGCTATGGGGAATGTCAGCCAGCGCCAATCCCATCTCGATGCCACTAAGCGTGCCTGCCAGCATCAAGTCATTGAAATCGCCCAGGTGGCCAATTCGGAAGATAGGACCCTTTAATCGACCCAGGCCGGTGCCCAGCGACATGTTGAAGCGTTCCAGAATGATCTTACGCAGCACGTCAGCATCATAGCCTTCCGGCACCAATACCGCGGTGAGGGAGTTACAATATTCTTCAGGGTTCATACATAAATTTTCCAAACCCCAGGCTGTAACGGCGCGGCGCGTTGCCTCTGCCAGTCGGGCATGTCGGGCCAGAACATTGTCCATGCCTTCCCTGTGCAGCAGAGTCAGCGCTTCATCCAGGCCATATAAGAGGTTGGTGTTCGGTGTATAGGGGAAGTATCCAAGCTGGTTGTTTTCCAGAATGGTGTCCCATCGCCAATAGGAATGCTGGGCGGTGGAACTCTTGGCACGTGCCAGAGCCTGCTCGCTAACTGCATTAAAACTCAGGCCCGGCGGTAGCATCAGCCCCTTCTGTGAGCCACTGACGGTGACGTCCACTCCCCAGTCGTCGTGCCTGAATTCAGTGCAGGCCAGGGAGGAGACTGTGTCTACCAAAAACAGCGCCGGATGTTTTGCGGCATCGATGGCAGCCCTGATACGGGGAATCTGGCTGGTGACTCCGGTAGAGGTTTCTGTCTGCACGGCGAGCACGGCTTTGATCTCATGCTTGCTGTCCTCACTCAGCTTTTCTTCCACCAGGGAAGGGTTGATGCCGTGGCGCCAGTCTCCGGGTATCCAAACGATATGCAGCCCCAGGTTTTCGGCGACGTTTTTCCACAGCGTGGCAAAGTGACCGGTTTCGAATGCCAGCACCTTGTCGCCGGGGGAGAGAGCATTGAGCAGCGCGCATTCCCAGCCACCAGTGCCAGAGCTTGGATAGATGAAGATGGATCCGGTGGTATTGAAAATGGGTCTGAGTTTTTCCAGAATGCCAAAGGTCAGCTCGGGAAATTCCGGGCCACGATGGTCAATAACCGGTTGCGCCATGGCACGCAACACGCTGTCGGGAACATTGGAGGGTCCGGGAATTTGCAGGAAATGCCTGCCGGGCATGTAGTTATCTGTCATTACTGCGGAATCATGCTCTGGTTGAAAACGGATTCTAGTGACCGGGATTATAAGTCTTCTCGAGGTTAGCTTCGATGTCTTCTCTATAAAAGAGTACATCACGAAACTCGCCATCGGCATACATCTGGGCCTGATCATCGAAATGAGGCGCCGCGGGATCACTCTGCAGGCCGCCTACGGTAATGGCTTTGGCGGTGACTCGCTCACCAAATTCAACGGCGGCAACGAAACTATTGCCGCTGGTGCCGTACATACGTTTAGTGCCGGGGTAGGTGCGACTGCCAAAAGAGGCCAGTGACCCCCAACGGCCGGAGCCAAATCCTACCGGCAGGCTGGGTGCGGCATCGTTGAAGTTCTGCACCAGGTTACCATTAATGCGCTGGTAGCGATTGATCTCACCCCAGGCCACTTGCCAGCTGCCAAAATCATCGGTCAGTTGTTGTGCTGCCTGTCGCAGGGCGGCTAATTTCTGAGCTACAGACGAACGGTCAGCCATATACTCATAAATGTTAATGCCTTCCTCTGCAGCCTGTGTCGCCACATTGGCCATCAGCTTCTGTGCCCAGTACACCGCCAGAGAGGTCTCCACAGAATCGGCCGAAGCGGTGTAATCCCAGGTGCGCAGCAGATCGATGTATTCCAGCAAATCCGATTGTATGGATACGTTGTCGCCAATCGCTGGACCCGGGATGGTATCAGGATTGTTGATTTGGGAAATTCTGTCCACGGCTGTAATCAGCAGCAGGCTCGGAATCAAATCCTCGAAGGCCGTAAGCGTCGGGTCATAGGCCGCTTCTATCAAGGAGTCAAGGGTGAAATCGCGTTTGTTCTGAAGAACCTGTACCGCGTGAATTCCGCGGTAATTCTCTGGATTATTTGCCATATAGTCCGGGTAGTCCTGCTGGCGTGGACTGTCCGCACCCGCGGCGGAAAATGGTGTGTTATTGGTGTTCTGTATCCAGCCGCTGGCGGGATTGAATACCGTTATGGTTTCATTGACCGGATGCAGTCCCTGCCAGTCGGTCGCCGGATTACTACCGTCCAGTGGCTGGTTCCAGTCGAATTGAGTATCGCGGCGCGGGATGAAGTTGCCGTGCCAGTAGGCGATATTGCCATCGCTGTCGGCGTAGACGGTGTTGTTGGAAGAATTGGTACGCAATTCCATGGTGGCGGCGAACTCTTCGTAATTGCGCGCCCGGGTCCGGCCATAGGATTGGCTCAAGGCCTTGATTGGTTCCTGCATGAGGCTGATAGACAGCCATTTACCATCCTGTTCACGAATTATCGGACCATGATGGCTGTGGTAGACGGTAAATTCTACGTCGGACATTGCATCACCGTCTTTATAGGGAAGAGTCAACGTGGTTTCAGTGAGTTTTCTTTCTTCGTCACCGTGCAGGTAGTAGAACCCGTCGTCATGTTCGATAATGGTTTCGAGATAGTAGTCGATTGCGTCGGCTCTGCTGGAGGTATGCATCCAGCCGGTGTTCTCGTTAAATCCCTGGTAGATAAAGAACTGCCCCCAGGTCACCGCGCCGTATGCATTGAGACCTCCTTCGCTAACCATGTGTAACTCGGAACGAAAGAAGAAGGAAGTATGAGGGTTGATTAGAAACAGGGCGTTTCCGTTGGCAGTGTTTTCTGGCGAGATTGCAAAACCATTGGAGCCCCGTGGCTCACCATCGAAGATGGATTCGGTTTGGGCCACCAGATTATCGCCGCTGTAAAAGTCCTGCAGGCTTCGCAAGTTAACCCGTTCGATATCGCCACCGATACTACCTTCCGTAAAGCTTAGCGCCATCCAGGGTTCGAAGCGTTGTATAACTCTTGGTTCGACTTCGGGATGAGTATAGAGGAAGTAATTCAGGCCATCGGCAAATGCATCCATCAAATCTTTCAGCCATTGCGGGCTCGCCTGGTACTTCTCTCGCATGTCGGCCGGGTCGATAAACAGTCTCATGCGCAGGTCTCGATACAGTTGCCCAGCGCCTTCTGCTTCGGCGAGCCGACCCATGGCGTTGAGGTAGTTTGTCTCTACTCGATTGAAGTCATCTTCGGCCTGGGCATATAGGGTACCAAATACGGTGTCAGCATCAGTCCTCCCGTAGATATGCGCGATGCCCCATCTGTCTCTGAGAATTCTTACATTGCTGGACTGCTGTTCCCATCTTGCAATTTCAGTCTGGTCGAACCTTGCGGCAAGTACTGATTGGGCGGTTTCTGCAACATCTTGAGGAGTCTCTTTTGAGCTGCAGGCCGTGAGGCCAACCAGAAGTAGCGCCGATAGATAGAGGAGTTTTGGTTTCATAATAAACTCTATAGGACACAGTGTGTCAGTCAGTAATCTTCCTTCCATTTACCCAGGTTTCCTGTACCTGAGTCTGCCAGAGTTCGCTGGCTGGCGATTCAAAAATATCACGATCGATGATGATGAAGTCAGCCTTCTTGCCGGGCTCCAGAGTGCCCAATAGATTTTCCTGGTGCCCCGCGTAGGCAGCATCGATGGTAAAGCTGGCGAAGGCTTCTTCCAGAGTCATACTCTCTTCGGGAAACCAACCACCGGGGGGATCGTTGTTCTGATCCTGGCGGGTTACCGAGGCGTGCAAGCCCCAGAACGGATTGGGTGACTCCACCGGGAAGTCGGAACCGTTGGCGATGCGTGCGCCGGATTCCATGAGCTTACGCCAGGCATATGCCCCCTGAATGCGAGTTTCTCCCAGTCTGTCCTGAGCCATGTTCTTGTCGCTGGTGGCGTGGGTTGCCTGCATGGATGGAATAACACCCAGCTCGGCAAACCGCAAGATGTCTTCGTAGCGCAAAATCTGAGCATGCTCCACACGATGACGCATCGCACCTGAATCGGTCTCCAGAATCAGGCGTTCATAGTTATCCAGTACTTTCATGTTGGCATCGTCACCGATGGCATGGGTGTTAACCTGGAAACCGGAATTCATGGCTACACGCATCAGGAATTCCATGCGTTCATCGTCATAGCGCAGCAGTCCATGGTTGCCCGGCTCGTCGGAGTATTCCTCGATTAACGCCGCACCGCGGCTCCCCAGCGCGCCATCCCCGACTACTTTTACGCTGTTGATATTGAGAGTGTCATCTTCGCTGCGAAAATGTCCCTCATCGAGCCGGTCCTGATAAAGCGGATCAGATGCGGCGATCATGACATTGGCGCGAATCGGCAATGGTCCGTCCTGCGCAAGCTGCTTGTAAGCCGCGATAGTTTGACTGCTGGCACCGGCATCATGTACGCTGGTCAGCCCGAATTCCGCCAGCCTGCTCATCGATGTGTGCAGGGCAATTTTCTGCTCTTCGATAGTGGCAGAGGGTAGCTGTGAGCTGATGTAACCCATGGCAGTATCGATAAATACCCCGGTAGCATCTCCATTCGCATCACGCATGATCTGGCCACCGGTTGGATCTTGCGAGTCACGCGTAACGCCGGCCAGCTCCATGGCGGCGGTATTTGCCCAGCCGGCATGACCGTCGATGCGGCGTAACCAGACTGGTTTGTGACTGACTACGGCGTCCAATATTGCGGCGGTGGGGAAACTGTTGCTGTCCCACAAGACCTGGTTCCATCCCCGGCCCTGCACCCATTCCAGCTCGCCGTTAGCCGCTTCGAAAGCCGCGACACGCTGCGCGGCTTCCTGCTCAGTCGTGCTTCCCACCAGGTCCACCTGCAACAAGAATCTTCCGTAATTGAGTATGTGACCATGGGCATCGATGAGGCCGGTTATCAACGTCTGCCCTGCGCCGTCAATGGTTTGGTCCGCGCCATCCGGCAGGGTGTCTGTTGCTGTAAACGTGCGGTCGATGCTGTCGTCGGTAAATTGCAGCGCCGAGAACCGAAGCAGTTGTCGATCGCTGTTCAGGGTATAACCATTGATGTTGCTGATCAGCGTTGTGTCAGCGGTTGCGACAGAAGCGAGCGTCAAAAAACTGAGTAAAAGGAAGGCGTATTTCATAGCGCACAAACTTAAATTTGAGAGAAGCAGACTAGCAAGAGTCTAGCACAGAATCTGGTACTGACCGTCAATGGGCTACCGATTACGAGGGTTTGGGGTGCTTGGCGGTCAGCGTTATTGCCCTGGCAGGGGAGGCATTTTCAGGAAGACTGGGCATAAAAAAGCCTGGCTACAATTCGGTAGCCAGGCTTTGAACAAACTAACTGGTGAGAAGTTATTCTCCGCTGTCAGCTTCTGTATAGCGGAAGAAACCGAAGAACATTTCTTGCCAGGTTTGTTCCCCCCAGTTCAGTGTTACGGATGGATCTGGATTATTCGGATTGTATTCCGTGTTATCGAAAGTGCCGCGGAACACCAGCTCAGTACCGGCTGGCAGGAACATTGGTTCTTTGAAATCGTAAACCTTCTGCCAGTTGAACTGGTAGTTAGGAATATTCAGCACTTCTTCCACACGACCATCTGGATATCGCAGCTTGAAGTTAGCGTCGTAACCACGGAAGTGCATATGTGGTCCAAGCATGCTCAGGTAGACGTCCTCTCGGAACGTCTTGGTGGCAACCATCTCTTTCGTTGAGAATGGCGGAACATCGATATCCATGTCGGCAGCAGAACCACCGAGGACTACTTTTTCAGGCTCTTCTTCCCAAAGATACAGACCGATCTGCGAGGCATCGACAGTTTCCTTGCCGGAAACCGTGTAGTGCATTTGCAGCAGCAGACCGCCACCAGCCTCCAAAGGAAATCCGGCATTTTCTGGATAAAGGTTCAACTCGTTACCAGGGGCGTATGCACCGAGCCCGATTCCCTGGTTCAGGATTTCGAACTGGTTGATTCCGTCAGGGCCATAAGAGAAGGCGATAATATGGTGCAGTACAGCAGGATCGCCTGCTTCGAATTCCACTGCCTTAACCCAGACGTCCTCATCGATATCCAGAGGCACCACCAGGTTGCGGTATTCCAGCACACCCGTGGCTGGGATCTGCTGTGGTGGAATGTCGATGATCATGTCCGGTTCGCCATTCAGCCATTTCGCAGGAGAGATATCCAGCGCGGCCAGTGGGTCGGTGCTACCTTCGTTTCTGGCGCCAGTATCGATCCAGTGAACCAGCTTCTGAGTTTCTTCCACCGTGATGTGATTTATATCGTGGAAGGCTTGAACATACTCGTTGTCAATCTGCCCGGGAGGCATTCGCTTGGTCATCAGGCTTTCACGAATCATCGGTGACCAACCCTGGATCATCTGATGGCTCTCCATGGCGAAAGGCGCAACACCACCTTCCTGGTGGCAAGCAGAGCAGCGCTGTTCGAGGATTGGAGCAACGTCGTCCGCGTAGGTGACTGATTCCAGGAAGGCTGTCTTGGCAGTAAAGTCGAGAGCATCGCCTGTACTGGCCAGAGTTTCGCTGGAAATTTCACCACCTGCGAGTATTGCAGTAAGTGCTTCTTCTGCATAAGAGCCTGCATTGCGCTCGGAGCGGCTGCCATCGGCATGCCTGCTGCTCAGCGCGCCGCGATAGACCACGGCACTCGCCTGGGGATCGATGATGGCAACTTCGGCAGCACGGGTAAGACCCAACTCTTCGGCAACCAGTTGCGTATCGTCCATCAGGATGCGCAGGCTGATGTCTTCGTCTTCGGCCTCTTCACGCATGACAGTCTTGTCTGCGAGACCGGTGGAGTTGATCACTAAAAAATCAACTTGCTGGTCAGCGAACTGCTCAGCCAGATCTTCCAGGTCGCCCGCTGCACGTCGTGCGTCCCGGCTTTCCATATCGTAGGCCAGCAGCACAATCGCATTCTTATGGGCATTGCGGCTAAGCTGGAAAAAGCGGCCGTCGGCGTCGACCAGGGAGAAATCGCTGATGCGATCCTGGGCATTGGCCGACATGCAAACCAGTGCAGTCAGGGAGGTTGCTGCCGCAAGCTTGGCGAAAATCTTTAATCTAAGCATTTCGATCTCCTGTAATTTCATGAGTTCTTACCTAAAGCAAGTCTGTCAGTGGCGCATAGTAGAGAGGCAGGTTCAATAAAGCTTCCTAAAAAGTGAAATGAAAGACAAATTTCAATAATCGGTTAGCTGTTTTTGAAATCATCGCCCATCCAGTGGGACGCTGTTCTACGGAATTATGCCAGCACTTCATTAGACACCGGCATTGGGGGATTGGTTAACAAATGGGATGCGCTGGTTGCCGACGCTGTCGCAATCCTCGCCTGGGTATGCGGGATGACGTCCGGAGCTGGTCAAAAAATTACCGCCCACAGGCACGCCAGTTTGCCAAACTTTATTACATACTCAGGTCTAGCGAGTGGGTATGATAGTCGCAGCCAGAAGGCTGAAACACCGTCAATCCCACAGGAAAAGGCAGCTACCAGAATCCACTCTGAAATGCGGACTCTATTAGTCAACAAATTTCCATCGATTAACCGCGCCTGTTGCGGCCTTCTGCTGCTTGGCGGGATTCTGTTTTCGACCTCCAGCGGGGCGCAAAACTACCGGATAGCACATTGCTACCAGGGTTGTCCACTCGGAGCGAATGCCGACAATCACCTTATCATTCGCCCGATATACGCCCTATCTTATAACACGGAGCGCAAATCCGCGGATTGGGTTGCTTACACGGTGTCGACAGGCTCGATTGGCATTGCATCGAGTCTGTCCCGGCAAGTAATTGCAGATAATTTCGTGAGCGATACTCTGGAGGCGAAAGATTTTGCCGATTCGGAATCGCTGGGTCTCGTGAGAACCCGCTATGTGCCCTTGGTGGATTTTGCAGCTACGCCCTACTGGGAGGATGTTAATTACCTAAGCAACAGTGTTGCCCGTTCTTCCGGTCTGAACCAGGGCGCCTGGTACGGGCTGGACTGGGCAATCAGAAACCTGGTAAATCGGGAAGGTGAGGTTTACGTGTTGACGGGGCCCATATACAAACCGCAGCCGGAGGCCGAATCGTTGTTAACAGATACACCTCACAGGGTGCCAGATGCATTTTTTAAAATTGTGATAACTGCAACAGGTCTTGGTGCAGCATTTATATTCGACCAGGACTCGCCTGTACACGTGCATCACTGTGAAATGCGTGCCACCGTCGATGAGGTGGAGAGAGCCACCGGGCTACGCTTATTTCCTGATCAATCGCGGCCGATTGCCGGACCGGCATACGCGGGGCTGGGGTGTGTAGAGTCTTCAGGATAGATTGAGCAGTGTTATTGCAGTTCGATCAGAAAGTAGTCGTCGCTTACCAATTCCTGAATCATTCGATCCATCGCTCCATGAACGGCAGCAACAATGCCTTCGTTTACCGGGACGACTCCTCGGCCGAATAATGTGGTTTCCCAGATGGTTCTGCCGCGACCCTGCAATTGCACAGCGGTGCGAATGGTTAATTGTAGGGACTCCACGCCGCCGCGGTCGACGATTTGCACTTCGGAACTGTTTATTCTTCCGATTATTTGCATGTCTGCCCCATCATCGACAAGCTCGGCGCCGCCATGTATGAATCCCTGCAGCAGTGCATCTCGAACGAGCTCAGCCAAGGGAGACTCGGCCTGGTAATCGTCGGTAATTTGCTTGGCGTTTTCGACACCCCGACCATCGCTGAACTCACCGACACCGAGAGAAAACCGGATACTGCCAAAATCTGTATTGTGGTTTCCCGCATATTGATAGGCAACCGTGACATCTTCGGCAGCGAAAAGAGAGTTACAAATTAGGGCTATGCACAGGCAACTGGCGAATCGGAATTTCATGACGCTGTGGATCTCTATGAAGTAAGTGATAGACGAGAATAATTGACTATCAGCATCGGTTCAAGGCGGCGCAATAATTAGACACAAAAAAAGTACCAGACGCCTTAACGGCAAAAAGAACTCTGAGCAGCACAGGGAAGTGCTGCCATTTGCGCAGCAAATGCGAGGAGAGGAATTGTCAGCAAAACCGCGCTTTTGCGCCAGCAATTCCCGACGACTCAGTCAATGTCCAGGGATGGACATTGACTGAATATAAAAAGACTCTCAATGGAGTTCTTCAACCGGCCAGGGTGCTCCAGTGAAATGCTCGCTGAGAGGCTTCATGCCCTGGTTGATGAATTTCTGTACGCGTTTTCCTTCATAGGTCTCGGTCGTGTACACATTGCCCTGTGAATCGCTAACAATGCTGTGGGTTCCAAAGAACAATCCGGGTTGGCGTCCGCCATCGCCGAATTCGGCGAGAACTTCCAGGGATTCACGATCGAGAATATGGACCTTGAAATTTGCGCCGTCGGCGACGTAAATAAACTCCTGATCCTCATCCGGGGAGAAGGCGATATCCCAGGTGGAACCGGCCAGAGTAAGCGGCGCAACCTGGCCTTCCTTTACGAAGGTGCCATCGGGTCTGAATACCTGGATGCGGTCGGCGCCGCGGTCGCAGACGTAGACCAGGCCGTCATTAGAGGGTTCGGCACAATGTACGGGACCAACAAACTGTTGTGGGAGGGGTTCGTTGGGGTCATAGACCACGCGTTCGTCAACCGGCGTATTGCCATAGGCGCCCCAGAACCGCTTAAAGGCACCGGTGGCAACATCCACCACGGCCACCCGCTTGTTGCCGTAGCCATCGGCAAAATAGGCTTCACCGGCAGACGCATCGATAGCGATTTCCGCAACCCGGCCGAATGATGTAGTGCTGAGGCTGTTTATAGGTTCTCCAGGAATGCCAATCTCGCGCACGAAGGTGCCATCGCGAGTGAAGACCAGCACGTGGGAATCGCCACTGCCATTGCCGCCTATCCAGACATTTCCGTCCGGTGCCACCTCGATGCCGTGGTTGGATTCTGGCCAGGTATAGCCGTCTCCGGGACCACCCCAGGCATTGATCAGGTTACCGTCGCTGTCGAATTCCAGAATCGGTGGTGCCGCCGTGCAACATTCGGCCCTACCCAGGTCCAGACCCAGTTCCTGGCTCATGAACATGCTGTCCTGGTCGCGATGCACGACGTACAGGTGGTCGCGCTCGTCGATTGCGATACCGATGGTGCGCCCCAGCAACCACTTGTTGGGCATTGGCTGGGGCCAGAAGGGATCGACCACGAACTGGGGAGCCATGCGGTCATTGTTTACCGCCTGGGCCGACTGTTCCAGCCGATCCTGGGCAAGATTGAGTGCACTGAATAAGGTGATGGCGAGAAAGCTGAAAAGGAGTGTTTTTCTTGTTTTAGACATAGCGGTTTCCTGTTGAGTGAATGAAACTACTACCGGAGAATTGAAGTTAACACCATTAAAGTCCGAGAGGAACATCGGCAATGGAATTGACCGCGAAATCCGTAGCGGATACTGAATGGCCTCACCCTCAGCGGCCTGCTGGTGGCCGTGAACGCCAGGTGGAGCCACTCCGGAGCTGAATCGCCAGGCGATAAAAAACCCGGCTTCCTTGGCAAGAAGCCGGGCTTTCTATTTAGACAAAGATCTCTTTACAGTTCGTTTGCTGGCCAGGTTGGTGCACGGTCACGAACAGTAACAGCTTGCAAACCCTGGAACAGGAACTTCTGGATACGCTTACCTTCGTAGGTCTCAGTGGTATAGATATTACCTTGAGAGTCAGTAGCGATACTGTGAGGGGCGAAGAACAGACCAGGCTGTCTGCCGCCATCACCGAAGGTGTACAGAACTTCCATAGACTCTCGATCGATAATGGAGATCTTGAAGTTCTGACCGTCTGCCAGGTAAATGAATTCCTGGTCGTCATCTTGAGAGAAAGCGATATCCCAGGTAGATCCTTGTGCCAGAGTGGCAGGATTGTAGATATGCTCGCTCACGTAGGTTCCGTCCGGGCGGAAAATCTGCACGCGGTCAGCACCACGGTCACACACGTAAATCAGACCGTCGTTAGAGGGCTCGGCACAGTGTACCGGTCCGCGGAATTGCTGAGGACCTGGCTCACCCGGGGTGTAAGTTGTGTCGGTATCGTCATCTGGACGGTTACCGTAAGCACCCCAGTGACGCTTGAAGGCACCAGTGGCAAGATCGACAACGGCAACACGCTTATTGGCATAGCCATCCGCGAAATACACTTCGTTAGCCGACGCATCGATGGCGATTTCAGCGACACGACCGTAGTGAGTCTCGCTGTTACTGTCTATATCCTGTCCGGGTACACCGACTGTGCGTATGTATTCACCATCACGGGTGAAAACGAGTACGTGGGAGTCAGGTCCGCCGTTACCACCGATCCAGACGTCACCATTTGGTGCGACATCAATACCGTGGTTGGATTCCGGCCATGTATAAGCTGCGCCCTCTACAGGTCCGCCCCAGGCGTTGATCAGGTTACCTTCCAGGTCAAACTCAAGAATTGGCGGTGCCGGTGTGCAACATTCGGCAACACCGGAGAAAAGGCCGATTTCCTGAATTCTCATGAATTGCGATACGGTGTTTCTGTGAACCGCGAAGATATGGTCTCGCTCATCAACGTCAACACCGATGGTGTTGCCTTGAACCCAGTGGTTGGGTAGGGGTTTCGGCCATAATGGATCCACCAGGAAGTGGGGGGCCATAACGTCATTGTTAGCAGCAACGACCGGCTCTTGTATGTTGGACTGCGCTACACCGAGTGCAAGCAATGCAACTACCAGAGTTGCACCTATCAATACTTTAATCTTTGTCATTTTTGTTCTCCTCTTAAAGCCCCGGAGCTACTGACAGACCCAAGGGTCAACATGCTCTCAGAGCGAGGCCCGAGTATACTGCCTTATTTGTAGGCAGTACACTCACAAGCAATTTTTTCAGAGGGCCACTTGTAAGGATTTGTGACAGCTAGTTTCAGGCAGCGAATCAAGCGTCGATCGAGGCCCATTCTTGCCCACTTAGAGTCCTCTTAACCTACTGAATATATTAAATAATAAATTGTAAACATGAGATATTTTGAAGCCCTGCTCGGATTGGCCTGCGGCCATCGTTCCTCACCCTACCGGATAGTCACGGGCCCGCAGCGAGGATGCAAGGTGTTTACCTTGCAAACCACCCCTTCCAAGTGAGATTTGCCAACAGCTTCTGACCGTGTGGCGAAACTGGCTGGGTAGGGAGATTCCCGAGGGTTTTGGAGCAAGCAAAATAATATTATCAGGCAAAGGAGGGTATAGACTTAGATGGAGATATTTTTTTTATTCTACGTATACTCTGAAATGAAATTTTAAGGACGAACTCCTGCGATTTAGTCAAAAAAAAACGACCTCCAAATGGAGGCCGTTTTCTTGGTTGAGACAGGTATTACAACTCGTCAGCGGGCCACGTAGGTGCTCGATCTCTTACGTCTACTGGACGCATACCTTGATTAAGAAATTTCTGCACACGTTTGCCTTCATAAGTCTCAGTTGTATAGATGTTACCCTCAGAGTCTGTTGCAATGGAGTGAGGCGCATAAAATAAACCCGGTTGTCTACCCCCATCTCCAAATGTATAAAGCACTTCCAAAGAAGCCCGATTCATTACATAAATCTTGAAGTTTTGCCCGTCAGCCACATACATAAATTCCTGAGCATCATCCGGAGAAAAATCAATATCCCACGTGGATCCCTGAGACAAAGTTGCAGGTGATAGGATTACTTCTTCTACAAAGGTTCCATCAGTCCGGAACACTTGAATACGGTCTGCTCCACGGTCACACACATAAACTAGCCCATCATTAGACGGTTCTGCGCAGTGTACCGGTCCGCGAAATTGTTGAGGACCGGGCTCGCCTGGTGTATATGTTACGTCCGCAGTGTCATCCGGAGTGTTTCCATAGGCACCCCAATACCGTTTGAATGCACCAGTTGCCAGATCAACAACAGCAACTCTTCTATTTCTGTAGCCATCCGCTACATAAACTTCATTGTTCGGTCCATCGATAGCAACTTCTGCAACCATGGAGAAATGTTCAGTACTGTTGCTATCTCGGCCATTGCCAGGAACGCCAACTGTCCGGATATAATCCCCATCACGAGAGAAAACCAGCATATGTGAATCGCCGCCACCATTTCCTCCAATCCAGACATCACCGTTCGGAGCTACGTCTATACCGTGGTTGGAAGCTGGCCATACATACTCTGCATCTTCTTGCGCTCCACCCCAGGCGTTTACAAGATTTCCGTCGATATCAAATTCAAGTATTGGAGGGGCGGGAGTGCAACATTCGGCAACTCCAGCGAACAAACCTATTTCGGTATTCATACTGAACATTTCTGCCTGATCGCGATGAACAACGAAAACATGGTCTCTTTCGTCTATATCAACCCCTATTGTCCTTCCCATTACCCAGTGATTCGGCAGTGGCTTCGGCCACAATGGATCGACCAGGAAGTGGGGGGCCATAACGTCATTGTTAGCAGCAACGGCAGGCTCTTGTAAGTTGGACTGCGCTACACCGAGTGCAACCAATGCAACTACCAGAGTAGCTCCTATCAATACTTTAATCTTCGTCATTTGTATTCTCCTCTTAAAGCCCCGGGGCAACCGACAAACCCAGCGGTCAACATGTTCTCAGCGCAAGGCCCGAGTATACTGTCTTATTTGTAGGCAGTATACTCACATGCCATTTATTCAGAGGACCACTTGTAAGCATTTGTGACAGCTAGTTTCAGGCAGCGATTCAAGCGTCGATCGAGGTCCAGTCTTGTCCACTTAGAGTCCTCTTAACCTACTGAATATATTAAATAATAAAAGATAAATATGAGATATTTTGCAGCCCTGCTCAGCACAGTTTTACGAAGCATTTCAGTCCGGTTCTGCTTGCTTGTCCTGCTACTTTATATTCCATCGTTGTCAATCGCCCACGACATTCCATCGCGTGTCACTGTATATGCATTCGTCAAACCCGAAGGAACCCAGCTGACGGCGCTCCTGCGTGTACCCATGGAGGCGTTTGGGGAAATCAGTTTTCCGTTGCGTGGGCCAGGCTATATTCGATTTTCGGAAGCGGAGTTCGCCCTAAATGATGCGGCACGGGTGTACATCACCGAGTCGATGCATTTCTATGAGAATGATGTCGAGTTAACTGAGAAAGAATTGCAATTGACGCGTGTGTCGCTGCCGTCAAATCGTTCATTTACCAGTTATGAAGTAGCCATGGCGAACATCCAGAGCCCGCCACTGGATGACACCACCAACCTGTTCTGGCGCCAGGGCGTGCTGGATGTGTTAGTCACCTTTCCTATTCAGTCCGACCAGTCGGATTTTTCAATCGACCCTCAATTGGGCACACTCTCGGATCAAACGACCACCGTGCTGCGCTTTCTAGTCCCCGGTGGCGCTGAACGAGTCTTCAACTATCTTGGTAATCCCGGCTTGGTGGAACTGGATCCGCGCTGGCATCAGGCAGCCCTGCGTTTCATCAGCATGGGATTCATGCATATTCTGGAAGGCATCGACCATCTGCTGTTCTTGTTCTGTCTGGTAATACCGCTGCGCAGTATGCGCCGACTGATTCCCGTGGTTACTTCCTTTACCATCGCCCACTCGATTACGCTCATCGGATCTGCCTTCGGTGTTGCCCCGAATGCGCTGTGGTTTCCGCCTCTGATTGAAACGCTAATCGCTATCTCGATAGTCTACATGGCGTTCGAAAATATCATTGGAGCGAAGTTGGAACACCGCTGGATGGTGACGTTTGGATTTGGCCTGGTACATGGATTTGGTTTTTCATTTCTGTTCAGTGACACGCTGCAGTTCGCTGGAGGGCATCTATTCTCTTCCCTGCTGGCCTTTAATGTGGGTGTCGAAATCGGACAGCTGGCAATCCTCATCCTGGTGATTCCACTGTTGAACATGCTGTTCAAGTATTTCGTCAGGGAACGCATCGGCACGATCCTTTTATCGGCTCTCGTGGCCCATAGTGCCTGGCACTGGCTGTTTGAGCGAGGGGATCAATTGAGCCAGTTTCAATTCCAGCTACCGGTATTTGATGCATTGTTCTTTGCGGCTCTTATGCGTTGGGGAATGATGCTCATCGTTATCATTGGCGCGCTTTGGGGAATGTATGAATTATTCAGACGCTACGCGCTAATACAAAGCTTTTCCGAATACGGGGTCGCGCAAAAACTCAAAAACAGGTAATTAGCGGTGCCGAACTGCGCAGCACAGCTAGCCACTGGGAAAATGGTTAAATGTGCAAGGTGGCACGTTATGTTGAGCCATGCAGTGTTGCCGATTTTACACTGAGTTGTCAGTAGCTAATTGAATGCCCCGCTAGTCTCGCTAACTCCTCAGAACGCTCGCTATTTCCTGAAACATCGGGACGGGGCATCAATGACACTATCGTTTGCAATAGCGTGCGGTTTTATTTCCCAATCCTGTGCCTGGTCGAGACTTAATAATCTACCGGCTTGCAATTCAAGCTATTGAATACCCAGGCAATTATCAGCTGATTCTCCACCTGACAGTTTCAATTTGTAACAAAACCTCACAGCTAGTGGCAAGTTTGGAATCAGGAATTGCGATAAGCTTCTTCCCCTTAAAACCCGTGCCTGAAACGGCGTGTTCTACCCATTCAGGAAGCTTGAGAACTCAGGGATTATAAGATCACAGCAAGTGTGCCGAAGGATGGTGAAACTGCTTGAGGGAAACCGGTATGAATCGAATAAGCTGGATGTCATTGCTGAGCGTCGTAGCGCTGCTGACAGTTCAGGCTAGTTTTGCGTCTGAGAGAGTGGGCAATTTTGCTCTGCTCGATCACGAAGGAAGCTATCACCAACTTCGCAAATACGGCGATAGCAAGGCTGTCGTCATAATTTCCATCGCCTCCGCCTGTGTCGAAAATATCGACAAACTTCCCAAGTACCGCCTTCTAAGAACCACCTGGGAGCAGCAGGGCATTACATTTCTGGGACTTAACTCCTCGGTCGAAGATGAGCAGGACGACGTGCGTTTGATGGACGCATTGCACAACTTCGATATACCAATTTTGCTTGATAAGAGTCAGTTGGTGGCTGAAAACCTCGGTATCAGTAAGGCAGGTGAGGTAATTGTCCTGGAACCCAATCGCTTCCAGGTGCTGTATCGTGGTGGACTCGATATTGACTCGGTGCGGGCTCGCCCGAATCTCGGCATAGCTGCAAGCGCTGGTACCACAACGCTGGCTGACACATTATCTGCCACTATCGCGGGTGATTTCGACGGCTTCGATGAGACTGTAAGTACCGAGGCTACGGGCTGCGATCTCCACTTTCCCGTTCGAGACCTGCACGAGTCGGCGGCTCCCGACTACGCCACCGAGGTGGCTCCTATTCTCGAAGCAAAGTGTGTCAGTTGTCACATCTCCGGTGGTATCGCTCCCTTCGCCATGGATTCTTACATGATGGTTCAGGGCTGGTCCCCCATGATGAAAGAAGTCATCATGACCAAGCGCATGCCTCCGGCTCAAGTTGACCCCAACATTAATCACTTTACTAACGCGCGTTACATGGATCCCAGCGAGCTGCAGACTTTGATTCACTGGATCGATGCTGGCGCACCTCGTGGAGTGAGTGAGGTTGATCCGCTTACCCAGATCGAACCACCTGAATCTTTATGGCAACTGGGTGAGCCTGATTACATTGTGGAGGTGCCAGCCTTTACGGTGCCGGCAACTGGAGTGCTCGACTACGAGAATGTAACCATTAATCTACCCTTTGAAGAAGATGTCTGGGTCAAGTCAGTGCAGCACCTGCCTGGGGATCGTCGGGTACTGCATCATCTCTTAAGTTTCATCGTTCCCGCAGATTATGATGAGAAGATCGTCGAAGGCGAGAATGACAGTTATCGCGAATTCCTAGAGGGCTACGCTCCTGGCAAGGATGAGGCGGCGACCTACCCGGATAATGCCGGAGTTTTTGTACCGCAAGGCTCGGCTGTGCAGATGTCGCTACACTACACGACATTCGGAAAGGAGACGGTGGACAATACGCTGCTTGGTCTCTATTTCACAGAGGACGAACCGCAGTTCCAGTATTCCACTTACTCCCTCAGTCATGGCGGTCGAAACCTGGTGATACCTCCCGGCGTGTCCGAACATCACATGAGTGCTTCCTATGTCTTCGAAGACGAAGTCATGCTGCACGGGCTACGACCCCATATGCACTATCGCGGCAAGCACATGCGCTTCAGTATGATCTATCCCAATGGCACTCGCGACGACATCATTAATGTGCCTGACTACAATTTTGCCTGGCAACCTACCTATCGTCTTGCTGAACCCATGCTGCTTCCAGCCGGTTCACGGGTCATGATCGAGGGTGCCTTCGATAACTCCCAGTACAACCTGGGTAATCCGGACCCGGACGCCGCCGTGCGCGGCGGGGCACAGAGTTGGGATGAGATGTTTATCGGGTACTTCTCTTTCCACAAGACCAATAAGCACTAAGCCGCACGAGCAAACCTGGCCGTTGGGCTCGCATCATCGTATGGGCTAGTTTGCGGCCCCTATTCAATGCATTTTGGTTTAGAATTCCCAAAGTCCCTGCACCCCCTGGAGAAGAACATCATGAGAAAGCTTAACAAGCTGGCTACCGCGACCGTGGCTGTTGCGGTATCTGCATCCGCAATGGCATTGCCTGACCGGATTGGCGATTTTGCATTATTGGACAGCGATGGTGAATTCCACCAGCTGAGTCGTTACCGAAACAAGCAAGCACTGGTGCTAATGTCATTCGACACTGCCTGTGCTTCCATCGACGCCTCTATCAGGGGCTTAAAATCACTGCAGTCAAACTGGTCAGAGCAGGGTGTTGAGTTCGCCCTGATTGACTCATCCGGTGAAGTCAATATCGAGGCAATTCGTGCTGCCAAGGCCGGGCACGGATTCGATTTGCCACTGCTGGTTGATAATGGCCAATTGGTCTCTGAGACGCTAAGCCTTTCCAAGGCAGGCGAGATCGCCATTCTCGATCCCGAGCGGCTAACGCTGCTCTACACGGGGCCGGCACAAGACTCCGCGGCACAGGTTCTTGCCAGCGAACTTGCCGGTACTGCAGACAGCACGGTGGTGGTAGAAGCGACGGGCTGTGAGCTGAGCTTTCCCACCCGTGCAGCCCATGTGGCCAGCACCCCCGATTATGGGACTGAGGTAGCGCCCATCATTGTCGAGCAATGTGCATCTTGCCACCGGGAAGGAGGCATCGGCCCCTTCGCCATGGACAGTCATCTGATGATGCAGGGCTGGTCACCGATGATTCGCGAAGTGCTGCTTACCAAGCGCATGCCACCAACCCAGGTTGACCCGAACATTGGCCATTTTAGTAATGCCCGTTATATCTCGGAAGCACAGATGCAAACTCTGATTCACTGGATCGATGCAGGTGCGCCTCGGGGAACTGCCGTCATCGATCCGCTCACAGAGGTTCAGTTTGCTGATCGCCGTGAATGGCAGTTGGGCGAGCCGGATTATATTGTCAAGGCTCCAGCCCATGAGATCCCGGCAACCGGTGTGCTCGACTACATCAATATCGAAGTGCCATTGCCATTCGAAGAAGACAAGTGGGTAAAGGCGGTTCAATACATAGCCGGCGACGAGTCGGTATTACATCACCTGCTGAGTTATGTAACGGCTCCAAGCGAAGCCGTGCAGGGAGAAGCCGCGACTGGAAATGTGGCGACCCGATTCCTGGAAGGCTATGCCCCAGGGAAGGTCGATGCCATGACCTTCCCGGAAAACACCGGTGTCTATATCCCGCAAGGGCACAAGCTTTCCATGCAGTTTCACTACACCACCAATGGCAAGGCTACTGTCGATGAAACTCTCCTGGGTCTATATATGTACGATGAGCCACCGGCTTACGAGAATTTTACTCAGTCCGTCTCCGGTATGTTTCGTATTCCTGCTTTCGCCCAGGATCACCCGACATCGGCTCAGTATGTGTTCGATGAGGACGTGGTGGTTACAGGATTACGTGCCCATATGCATTTTCGAGGCAAGGACATGAAATTCAGCGCCGAGCTGCCTGACGGCTCGATGCAGGATTTGCTGAGCGTTCCCAACTACAGCTACGCCTGGCAGCCAACCTATGCACTGGATGATCCAATGGAATTGCCTGCCGGCACTAAGGTGCACGTAACCGGAACTTTCGATAATTCCGAATATAATCCGGCCAATCCTGATCCGAGTAAGGAACTGAGCTTCGGCCTGCAGAGCTGGGATGAGATGTTCATCGGTTACTGGACCTACCATGCGGCCAAGCCTACAAACTAGCTGATTTGGAGAAAAACGCGAAAAACCCGGACACGATCGAGTGCCCGGGGTTTTTTTGGGCCTGAGACTGCCAGCAAGTGCGGCAAATTGGCAGACTGAGGGTTACGATCACATTGTCTCGCAAGCCCCTAACTTGCTATGATGCGTCGCTTAGATTTCATAATAATAATTCGGGAGAGCCCTTTATGTCTTCGATCTTCATCGTCTTATTCGGCCTGGTAGGCTTTGCATTTGGATGGTTTGTCTATTCCAAATTTATTGCTGAAAAAATTTATCGGCTAGACCCGAATTTTGAGACTCCGGCGCATCGCTTTGAGGACGGCATTGACTACGTCCCTACCAATAAATTTGTGCTTTGGGGTTCCCATTTTACCGCCGTGGCCGGTGCCGCTCCTATTGTAGGACCGGCTATTGCTGTTTATTGGGGATGGGCTCCGGCGCTGTTATGGGTAACTTTCGGCTCTATCTTTTTCGCGGGAGTTCACGACTTTGGAGCATTGTGGGCAAGCAATCGACACGATGCCAAGTCAATTGGGGCTCTTTCAGAGACTATTATTGGGACCCGCGCTCGTTCAGTTATGATGATAATAATCTTTCTGCTTCTGGTTCTAGTCAACGCAATGTTTGCAACCATTATCGCAGATGAATTAGTTATCTATCCTGAAGCCGTTTTCCCTGCATGGGCCGCTATTCCAGTGGCAATTGCCGTAGGTGTTCTCATTCGTCGAAAGTTCAATCTATTGGTGATCTCGATAGTGGGCGTATCTATTCTCTATTTCACTATTTATATCGGAAGCATCATGCCTTTGGCGCTCCCTGGAGATATTTTTGCACTTGGCGAGCGCGGTAACTGGATTATTCTGCTTTATGTTTATGCAGGCATCGCATCAATGTTGCCGGTGTGGTTGCTACTTCAACCCAGGGATTATATTAACGGCGCCCAATTAGTTGTTGGGCTGTTCGTTCTCTATACAGCTGTCTTGTTAACCATGCCTGATGTTGCTGCCCCGATGTTTAATGACGTCGCTGCCGATACGCCACCGCTGTGGCCAATATTATTTGTGACAATCGCGTGCGGAGCCTTGTCTGGATTTCACGGGATCGTATCTTCTGGTACTAGTGCGAAGCAGTTAAACAACGAAAAGGATGCTCGTTTTGTTGGTTATCTTGGTGCGCTGGGCGAGGGTTCGCTGGCACTGATAACTATCGTTGCTGTTACTGGTTCCTTGTATGCCGCGACAGCAGCAGGAGGCTGGCACGAACTTTATCCAACCATTACTGGCGGTCCGTCAGCAAGCGGGTTCATCGCAGGGGGTGCGCTGCTGATTTCCAATGGCTGGGGGATTCCTCTGGCTTTTGCTCAAACTATGTTGGCAGTTATGGTTGTTCTATTCGCTGGAACGACGATGGATGCCGGGTTGAGGTTGACCCGATATATTATCCAGGAATGGGGCAGTATCTATCAGATAACCCCTTTAAAGAGTAATTATATTTCAACTTTCGTTGCTGTGGGCGCTTGCTTGTTATTGGCATTTGGGGTTTCGAACGGGAATTATCCCGGTGATGGTGGAACTCTTATTTGGCCGGTATTCGGTGCTACTAACCAGATACTCGCGGGCATGACCCTTATTATTATTTCGGTTTATCTGATCAAGCTTGGAAGACCTGCGCGGTATTTGCTAGCTCCGATGATATTTATTTTAGTTATGGCTATGTGGGCTGGCGTTTGGTACGTGATGGATTACATTAGCAAAGGTCAATGGATCCTTGTCCTAATTCAGGTCGCAGTTATGGCTTCGGCGTTGTTTATCATCCTTGAAGGATGGTCCACTATTTCAAGACTCCGCCGAGAGGACAGTGCTGGAGCTGATGGGGATTCAATAGAATCTACTAGCGAATAGCGATATTAAAAGTCTGCCAGACAGTTTTGTCAGGCAAGATAAAAAGGAGCGGTCTTGCGTGCCTGGCACAGGATTGATTGTCGCTCCTTTTTTTGTGGAGTGAAATCTCCACACAAACAACATCGATTGCTCAAATGCGAAATTCGAAGAGGTGCCTGGTAGTACACTATGGATAAACAGCTGATACATGCCACTTTATCGCCAGACATCGCGGATCTTATCGATGACATTCAGTTATTCGATGAGATTGACTCGACCAATCTCGAAGCACTGCGTCAGATCAAGGCTGGCAAGTCAGGAACAAAATTGCTGGTTGCCGATGCTCAGTCTGCGGGTAGAGGACGCCGCGACCGTCCTTGGGTTAGCCCGGCCGGCAGTGGACTCTATATGTCGCTGAGCAGAGCCTTGCAGAGCGACACAGATGCCATACAATGCCTCAGCCTGGTGACCGCACTTAGCGTTCTGCATGCGGTGGAATCACTGGGAGCATCCGATCTGCAGCTGAAATGGCCCAATGATGTATTGGTCGGAAATCAGAAGCTGGCAGGCATACTCCTGGAGTTGCACACTTCTAAGGCGGAAAATCATCTGGTTTTCGGGATTGGACTGAACCTGTCGCTCTCCGAAGAAGACAGGGAGAGGATAGACAGACCTGTAACAGATCTGGAATCTATTCTCGGCGGGCCGGATAAAGGCCCGGATGGCTCGATAGTCGTTGCAGAAATCGTCAACCAACTGTTGCGGAACGTTCTGCTGTTCGAGCAGCAAGGTTTCGCTCCTTTCTGTAAAACCTGGAACGCCTACGATCGATACCTGAATCACGATATTGTCATACAGGCCGGCAACACACGCACCATTGGCAGGTCGTTGGGTGTAGACGAAAACGCTGCACTAATCTTGCAGTCGGCGGCGGGTCGGGAATTGATAGCCGGTGGTGAAATTTTTCCCTCTTTGAGTGAACCGGGGGAAAACTCAGACTAATGATCCTGGAACTCGACATTGGCAATTCACGCATTAAATGGCGGCAGCTCCATGCTGGTGATGGTGCAGACGACGTGGCAGGCCAGGCAGTGGATAACGATTCACTGATCGACGAACTCTCAACAATCCAACCGGCTGATGTGCGGCTGTGCAGCGTCCGAGATGCGAGTGTCACCAGAACCATTCGGCAGTGGAGTAGGAGCAGCTTCGCAGTTGATCCCAGCGTGGCAGAGGTGGTGCGCAATTGTGGCGGTGTGACTGTTCAATACGCAGACTTGTCCAGGCTTGGCGTCGACCGTTGGTTGGCCATGTTATCGGCATACCAACGTGCTGGGGGACCCTGTGTCATCGTCGATGCTGGAACGGCAGTTACCCTGGACATCGTGGCTGCTGATGGGCTGCATCAGGGTGGTTATATCGTGCCCGGAGTGAAACTGATGGCGGCAAGCCTGGAACAGAATACCGGAATACGCCTGCTAGACGCGACTGATTCGGCATCGATGTTGCCGGGAAATTCCACCGAAGCGGCGGTTTTCAACGGCAACCTGACTGCACTGGTCTCACTGGTGCAACGTGTTCTGAGTAGCGTGGAGGGGCAGGAACCGCAGGCTAAGCTCTACATCAGCGGTGGTGATGCAGAATTGTTGGCGCCGCAAATCAACTTTGCAAGAACTGAATTGGTGTCTACTTTGGTACTGGATGGCCTGGCCATCGCCTGTCCCCTCGAAGAGGGAGAATCCTGAGAGAGAACCTCAGCCAAATCATGAGATATATCGCAGTATTCCTGGTCATTGGCAATCTGGTCTATTTCGGCTGGAACCAGACCCATCCGCGGGAGAATGCACTGCTGGCCTCTGAATCCAGGCCATTGCTCAACAACGGCCTGATGTTGGTGAGCGAATTCGAGGCACAGTCGGCTCAGCAGGCGTTGGAAAATGCCGAGGCAACACGGGTTTGCTCCATAGTTAGTGGTTTTAACAGCATAGATGAGGCGAATAGTTTCATGGCGGCGGCCCGCAATCTGTCGCTGGGTGCCTTGCTAAACTTCACCGGGGAAGCGCTACCCTCCCAGTACCGAGTGTTTCTGGCGCCAGCCTCATCCCGGGGCATCACCATAATTACTTTGGAGGGCCTCAGCGAGCGTATTACTGAGGCTGAGCTGGAGGTTGAATCCTACCTGATAACCCGGGGTTTACTGGAAAATGCCATTGCCCTGGGCGTCTACCTGACGATGGCTGAGGCAGAATCGGTTCAACGCGTGATTACAGCGTTCGGATATGCGCCTGAAATTGAGGAGATGTTTCGTTCTGAGGGTGAAATTCAAGTCTGGTTAAGACCTGCAAATTCGGCTCAGGTAGAAACCGCTCAATGGCTTGATTTATCTGCCGAAAGGCCCGATTTGACGCGTACAGAAAATCTCTGTGAAACGATTGCACAAGCATCCCAATTCCCATAAAATGCCGCTCCTGAGTGAGAGAGCCAGGGAGTGACCCTTGGGAGATCTTGTGGGAGGGGTTCCCGAGTGGCCAAAGGGATCAGACTGTAAATCTGACGCGAAAGCTTCGGTGGTTCAAATCCACCCCCCTCCACCATCTTGAGAAAGACAGTGGCAGTAGGGCGGAGTTGTTTACAGCAGGCGGGTATAGTTCAGCGGTAGAACCCTAGCCTTCCAAGCTAGATACGCGGGTTCGATTCCCGCTACCCGCTCCAGGCACGGCTCGCATAGCTCAGGCGGTAGAGCACTTCATTGGTAATGAAGAGGTCCCCGGTTCAACTCCGGGTGTGAGCTCCAGTTTTTGTAATTTGTGATGGATTTTAGATAGAGTCGTAAAACTTTAAAAGTGTTGTTACTTCCCCAACCAGGTAAATCTAAGGTAGTGCGAAAACAACACCAGAATTGACTTCAACTTGATTAAACGTAACCGAGCTAAGAAAAGTAGAGGCAGCCGATAATGGCGAAGGAAAAATTTGAAAGAACGAAGCTACACGTTAACGTAGGCACGATTGGTCACGTAGACCACGGTAAGACGACGTTGACGGCTGCGCTGACCAAGGTTTGTGCTGAAGCCCACGGTGGCGAGATGCGCGATTTCG
>PVBE010483275.1_pt1 | contig 75770 bp, 61 predicted proteins | sample 1631181 | NCBI WGS metagenome assembly PVBE01 (sample SAMN08397723, study PRJNA350692) | Marine metagenome, whole genome shotgun sequencing project. | isolation source: water | place: Pacific Ocean | collected 2012-04
CTGGGACGATCTCCCGGTCGAACACGTCGGCGGGAAGGAGTCGGGAGCGGAAGACGTGATCGTCGAGCAACTGAGGGCGCTTGGCTACCTCGAGTAGCGGAATCCCCCTTCTGCAAAAACAGGGACCCCAAAACGCAAGACACCCCGAGTCTTAACGACCCGGGGCGTCTCGTTTTTCATCCTACTGGCGAAGGCAATGCCTCGCTAGCGGTCGCGTCGCCTTCCGGCGAGCACCAGACCGACGATGCCCAGACCGAGCAGCGATGCCGTGCCCGGCTCCGGAACCAGCGTTACATAGCCACTAGCCCCCGGGCCTGTGCCGGGAAGCTCTCCGATCGTATTGCCAATGCCGTCGATGTTCTCGCGGAAGAAGTTCTCAATTTCATGCGTCCCAACAACAGTTCCGGTTAGATCGAAGTTGACCGAACCGAGAGTCCAGGTACCAGCAGCACCTGAGTCAGCTCCCGCGGCAGCGCCAACGCTACCAATCACCTTGTCGCAGCCCACAACGCTGCATTCACCAGTACTCCGGTACGCCGGGTTAATATGTGTAAGGCCCAGGGCTGTCAACGGGTTGTTGTATCCGAAAGAATAATCCGCAACATTGGTGTTCACCATTCCCGAACCTGCTTCACTCCATCCGAAATTGCTGGTCGCAGCAGCCCACGGGACATCGATTGTCAAGATCAACTGCAAGCAGTAGCCGTCTTGCTGGCCCTCGCCGAGCTTTTTACAACCACCACCCAAATTGGCATCTGGAGTCCCTACAAACGACAGCGTCGGAGTCCCGCCGCCAACAGAAGCCGGTGCTGCCCAAATCATATCCAAAGTAATGGCCGCGCCAGCACTTCCCGCGATGAAGCACGTCGCTGCAATGATCGAAAATGCGATTCTTCGCATCGTCCTGTCTCCTCTTTTCTTCCCTAGGGTCGAATTTATATCCACGATTATTTTCTCAACAGTCAAAACGACTATGTTGCCGGAATACAATCGCAATCCACCGGATTACACTGCCTGTTGGTGATTCCCGACGGCCCGTTTGCGCCACCGTACTCCTCGAGCAGCAACACCAGATCAGGCAAACCCACCTTGTAGTCCCCAGTGCAGTCTGCTTTGCAAGCGGGGTCATTTTCCGGATCCGAGGACGGAGTACAGTCGGCCCCGTACTGATCGAGCAATTTGTTCAGATCCGGTAGCCCAACACCCCCGTCATCCGTGTTGTCACAGACGACTGAACAGGCATCGCCGCACCCGTTGTGGGTGGCGTCGGCCTGATCCGGGTTGAAGATGATTCTGCAATTGTCGAACTCGTCTTCGACCCCGTCGGAGTCCGCGTCACCGGTGCCCGACGCGGGACCGCCAAAACTGGTGCCCGGCATTCCCAACACCAGCAAGAACCCGAACGAAATTGCGATCAAGCTGTTTTTCATCATTCGACTGATCTCCTCGGCTTTTTCGAGCAAACTCATTAGGCCCCCTACCTGCTCGCTGATTTCAGTTCTCACTGATTTCAGTCGCTTCGGCGTCAGGCCTCGAAATCCATCTCCGCGGATGCTCTGAGATCCCCTCAGATGGCTCCGCCACTCCGTGGGAGATGAATACAGCAAGTCCTGTGCCGACCCGGTTTAAATTCATAACCCTCTGATTCCAAAGAGTTTCGCCTATCCACACGGTCTTGCAAAGTAGAAAATTTTTTCTCATTTCCGATATATCAGGAAAATGTTTTCCCCGCGAGTGCGGCTGTCAGTTCTGAGAGTAGTGGTCGCAGCTGGTCATAAAATCTCAGAAATACTTTCCGGCCAGCCGGCTCCGCCCTTTTCAACGGACCCGCCAGGGGCACTTCGACCCGCACTGCCAAGATCTCCTGCCTCGAGCGCAGACGGCTGCGGTCGAGCCCGAGCAAGGCCCGAAACGATTCCACTGGGAGGCTATCGGCACTCTCGTACCAATGGTAAACAAGCCAGCGCTGGCTTCCAGAGCGCATGACGCGCACCTTCGCAACCGGTCCATCCGGCTCGAGTTGCTGCAGGCTCTCGTGTTCGGTGACCCAGCCGCTGCCGGGGAACCCTGTCTTGGGGGAGAGCGGGCTGCGGGCCCGGTCATAGCGGTTGCCAACCCCTATGAAAACACTCACTTCGCCCTGCTCCATGCGCACCCGGCGCGCCACCGTGCCCCGGAAGCCAACGCTCCCCAGGAACTCCTGGTCCACGTCGAGTTCCCGGGAGGGGCCGAGACCGGCCACGACCTGCTCTCCGACGCCTCGCACGTAGTCCGGGGGACCAGCTGCCTGTAACAAGAAGGGGGTCACCAGCACCGCCGCGAGCGTCGCGACCACCAGCGGCGCAGCCAGCCGGTGCGGCCCTGCAGCCCCGCTTCCCCCGCGGGAAATACCCGAGTGTGTACTGGCGCGGGAAGCATCCGAGTGCCTGCTCGGGAAGGGAATCCGCTCGAGGAGCCCATCCCACAGAAAGAGGAGCACCACCCCCCCCAGGAGAATCGCGACTCCCTGCAGATTGTGGACCGTCGCGATCTCCGAGTGGGGGTTCAGGATGAGCAGAAGGGCGCGAATACCGTTGAGCAGGAAGGCGACGGGCGGCGCCGCCAATACGACGAGGACTGCGTGCAGACCGCGCCGGCGGAAGAGATCGGCCATCAGGATCGCGACCATCGTGAGAATCTCGATCGAGCGCAGGCCACTGCACGACTCGATCACCGAGAAGGTCCCGCTCGTGCGCAGGATCTGCTCACCGGCGACGAAGTGCGGAATCGAGAGCCAGTAGAGGAAAAAACCCGAGATTTCGGTGGTGCCGATCTGGAGCCAGAAGAGCAATTCGTTCAGCAGTGGAGCCGGGATCGGCACGGCGAACGCCAGAAAGGCCACTGGGAGGGCCACAGTGCGTACGCCCGGACCGCCGCGCCACAACCAGGCTACCGCGCAGGCATTCAACATGAGCGAGGGCACGAGCAGGTCGCGCGCATCGGTGTGGGCCGCCCAGAGGGCCGCGAACAAACCAGCCAGGAGCAACACCCCGCCCACCGCGAGTCCGCCCGCCCGGGCCGGGAGCGCCCGCAGCCGGCCGACGCGGCGGTAGAGCAGCCAGAGGCTCATCCCCAAGACCAGCGGCGCAAGAGTCTCGGTCGGAATGAAGAACCACTCTTCGATCTCGTCCGAGAACGCTCGCTCGGGCTGGAACCGCAGGAAGTCGCGGTAGCAGACCAGCGCCAGAACCCCTGCGGCGATCCACCAGCGGGAAGTCGCCGGTGAGCGGCGGGTGTTTGCGGCTTCGGACATCGGCGTCAGCCCCCCCCCCCGGGCGGAAACTTCAAAGTAGCGAACGTCCGAGCGCTCGCGGTCGGCTGATGGCATTTTCCCCTGTTGCTGCGGTTGAGATTTCTATAAGGGGAGGCGTATATAGGGTGGGAACGCCCTTCGGGAGGTGCTCCGAGCCCGCCCCATGCCCGCGGCAACTGGCCAAGACCGGCTGAGCGGCCCCGCACGGCGCCCCCTGCGGAGGCGGCTGGGGCGCCCCCTGCGGAGGCGGCTGGGGCGCCCCCTGCGGAGGCGGCTGGGGCGCCCCCTGCGGAGGCGGCTGGGGCGCGTCCCCGCCTCGCCCATCGGTTGCCCGCCTTGAGGCGCCCCGGGATGGCACGCCCGGGTTGGCTCCGCTCGCCCCTGCTCCATTTCCTCGCGATCGGGGCTGGACTTTTTGCGCTCCAGGGCCTGCTCGCAGACGCCGCCGCGATCCGGCCGGAGCCGGTCGTCGTCACGCCGCAGCAGTTGACCCGGCTGGAGACGCTCGCCCGCCGGGAACTCGGGCGCGACCCGACACCCGCAGAACTCGAGGGACGGCTTGCCGCCTGGGTGGACGAAGAGCTGCTGCTGCGCGAAGCACGAGCGCTGCGTTGGCACCGCACGGATCCCGTGGTGCAGATGCGGCTGGCGCAGAACCAGCGTTTTCTGCTCGCCGGATCCGAATCGGAAACGATCACCGATGCGGAGTTGGTCGACCGCGCCTTCGAGATGGGTATGGACCGCACCGACCTCGTCGTGCGCCGACGCCTCGCCGAGCGCATGCGACTGGCGATCGCGGCTGCGGCGCTCGATCACGAGCCGGACGACGGCGCGCTGGCGCAGATCTTGGCCGGGGATCCGGAGCGCTACCGACGCCCCGCCCTGGTCCAGCTCAGCCAGGTCTTCCTCTCCCGCGACCGCCGCGGTGCCGGCTTGACCAACGATGCAGTGGCATTGCAGGCAGAACTCGTCGCGGCGGGCACCCCACCGGACGAGGCGATACGGCGCGCCGATCCCTCGCTGGTGCCGGCACAGCTCCCCTTGTCTTCGCAACGCGCCCTTGCCTCACGCCTGGGGCCCGAATTCGCACAAGCGGCGCTGCGCGCCCAGCCCGAGCGCTGGGTGGGGCCGATCGAATCGGCCTATGGCCAGCACGTGGTCTGGGTCCACCGCCAGGAACCTGCGCGGGACCCCAGCGTCGACGAAGCGCGCCGCGAGCTGCGCGCCACCTGGCGTGCGGAACGCGAGCGTGCGGCACTCCGCAATGCACTCGCCACATTGCGCGAGAGAGTCGAGATCAGTCTTCCCGCAACGCCCTGACGACGTCGATCCAACTCTCGGGCTCGAGCGCGGTCTGCGAGATCAGGGCGATGCGGTCCGCGAAGCCCGCATAGCGAGCGCGCACCGCGTTGGCAATCTCTCCCGGCCGCCCGATCACGGCAATCCGCTCGAGGATTTCGTCGTCGATCAGGCCCGCCATTTCGAGCCAGCCCCCTTTCTTGGAGAGCGTGTTGAGTTCGTCCTGCACGTCGCCGCGGCCGATGCTCTCGAGCACCGGCCGATAGGCGGGCGTCGAGCCGTAGAAGGAGATATGCGCGCGTGCGGCGTTCTTCGACCGGTCGAGCTCTTCATCGGTCTCGCCCACTGCCACAATCACCTGGCAGGCAACTTGGAGGGAGTCGCGCAGACGTCCGCTCTTGGCCAGACCGCGCTCGAGCGCTGGCACGGTCGTCTCCCGCAGGAAGCGTTGCGTGTGGAAGGGGTGAACGAAGTAGCCGTCGGCCACCTCGCCCACCACCTCGGTCATCTTGGGACCGACACCGGCGACGAAGATGGGCGGCAGTCCGTGTGGGTTCGGACCCGGGTTGAAAACCGGCGTCATCAATGTGTGCGAGTAGAACTCCCCGCGGTAGTCGAGCTTCTCGCCCTCCTGCCAGGCTCGCCAGATGGCGCGGATCGCGAGCACGAGGTCTCGCATGCGCGCTGCGGGGCGCGACCACGGCATGCTGAAGCGCTTCTGGATGTGGGGACGGATCTGCGACCCGAGGCCAAGGATGAAACGACCTTCGGAAAGGAGTTGGAGGTCGTAGCCTAGATTCGCGAGCAGCATCGGGTTGCGCGCAAAGGCGATGGCAATCGCCGTCGCGAGTTCGAGCCGGCTCGTGGCACCGGCCGCCACAGCGAGGGGCAGAAAGGGATCGTGGGGGCCCTCGAACGTGTAGCCGCCGTGGTATCCCAGTTCCTCGAGCCGCAGCGCCGCCGCCGCCGCATCGGCGGGGTTTTGTACCAGCATCGCACCGTCGATCTTCACGCTGTCCTCCCGAGCGGCACCCTACCCCATTGTGCCAGCTCCGGGCTTTGGGTAAGCCATGGCCCGGCATGGCCCAGAATCGCGACACCCGCGCACCGGGCTCAGCGCGCCCGATCCTGGCCCTCGGCGCCAGCATCGGGCTCGGCCTAGCCGTCGCGAGCCTCCTCTCCACCCCCAGCAACGAAGGTGAACTCCCCTCGGGCAGCGTCGCGCGGGTCGACGGCGTTGCGATTCGCAGCGAGTCCTACGCGCGCCTGGTTGCGGCGCTCGCAGCCGATCGCCGCACGCCGCTAGCCGACGAAGACCGGCGGCGCGTCCTCGAGCGCCTCATCGACGAAGAGCTGCTGGTGCAATACGCCGTTGACCTCGGTCTGGTGCAAACCGACCGCCGCGTGCGCGCGGATCTGGTGACGGCGGTACTGGCCGCATTGAACGCCGCGACCGACACCTACGAGCCGGACGAGGCAGCGATCGCCGAGTTCTACACCGACAACCGCGCCTACTTCGCGCTGCCGGCACGGGTGCACGCGCAGCGCGTCTTCGTCGCGCGCGGGGAGGACGCGGACGCCGCGCGCGGGCGAGCAGGCGAGGCGTCCAGACGGCTGCACAACGGGGAGTCCGTGGAAGCCGTGCGCACTGTTCTCGGCGACGAGGTAATCGCCCCCGTGCCAGACGGGCCCCTTCCGCCGGCGAAGCTGCGCGAATACCTGGGGCCGAGCGCTCTGCGCGCGGCACTGGCGCTGATGCCCGGCGAGGCGAGCGATCCCGTGGAAACCCCCCAGGGCTTCCACGTCGTCGTCCTGATCGATCGCACGGACGCCCGGGAACTCCCGCTCGACGACGTGCAGCCACAGGTCGTTGCCGAGATGAAGCGCCGCGAAGGAGACCGGAGGCTGCGCCAGAAACTCGAGGACCTGCGACAAGAAGCGGACATCCTGACGATCGACCCCCTGCCGGCGACTCCTTGAAACTGCTGCGCGCCCTCGCCGCGGTGCTCGCGCTGCTCGCCCTGGCGGGAGCCGCACAAGCGCACCGGCGCAGCCTCTCCTATTCGACCTGGCGGCCGGATGCCGACGGTGCCCGGGTGCACGCACGCGTGTCGCAGCTGGACCTTTCCCGGCTCGGGCTCGCCTTCGCCGGCACGGGGGACGCTCGGGACCCGATCGCCGCCTACCTCTCGGAGCACCTGACACTCCGCGCCGGAGACGCTGCTTGCGCGCCAATCGCTCCGGCCGAGCGCCGGGGCGCACCCGAGGGCTGGGCGCTGTATACGTGGAGGGTGCGCTGCCCGTCGTCGGCACCGCGCAGCATCGAGAGCGCGCTCCTGCTCGACGTGGCGCCCTCGCACCTCCACTTCGCGCAACTCGAGCAGGGCGGCAGAAACTCGGAGCGCGTGCTCTCCGAAGCCGACCCGCGCTGGCACCTCGCAGCCGGGCGCGCGACATCCGAGCCCGGCGACAGGAGCGCCGGCACATCCTTCGCCGGCTACGTCGCACTGGGGATCGAGCACATCCTCACGGGCTGGGACCACCTCGCCTTCGTGCTGGCACTACTCCTGCTCGCCGGAAGCCTCGGCGAAGTCGCCGTCCTCGTCACGGCCTTCACGGTGGCGCACAGCGTGACGCTCGGCCTCGCAACCCTCGGCTGGGTGCGGCCAGACGCCGACGCGGTCGAGGCCCTGATCGGCTTTTCGATCGCGCTGGTAGCGGCCGAGAATAGCTGGATTCTTGCGGGACGCGGCCGAGCGGTGCCGTGGACCGTCGCCGGCGGGCTCGTGCTGCTGGCGGCGCTCCCCGCCGGCGCAGTGGCGAGGCCGGCGCTGCTCGGCCTGGCGCTCTTCTCCGCCTGCCACTTCGGCCTGCTCGCCGGCTCGTCGCGCCCGGCGCGGCTGCGAGCCGCCGTGGCCTTCGCCTTCGGCCTGGTCCACGGCTTTGGCTTCGCGGGGGTGCTGGCCGAAATGCAACTCGCAACGGCACGACTCGTCCCGGCACTCTTCGGCTTCAACGTGGGCGTCGAACTGGGTCAGCTCGCAGCCGTAGCACTCGTCTGGCCGCTGCTCCGTGCGGTCTCGCGCGCCGGAAACGGCGCAGCCGGCGTGCGAATCGCAGCGGTTGGCTCGGCGGCGGTCTGCGCGGTGGGGGTCTACTGGTTCATCGTCCGGAACTTTGGATGAGGTCCCGAAACCCGGCGCCGTGGTACGATGCCCCTGTGATACGCGCGTACCTCGCGCTCGCGGCCCTCGTACTCTGCGCCGGTTGCGGTGCCGCAAAAAACGTCGTGGAGCGCGGCTTCTCGGGCCCCGAAAGGACCGTCGCCAGCGTGATGGAGATCGACGGCTACCTCGACACGCGCCTCGATGACGGCAAGGCAGCGGTGCGGACCTTCCTGCCCGCAAACCCAACCTGCCGCGAGGTGGCGAAACTCGGCGCCACAGTCCACTTCAAGACCGCCGGTCCCTACGGAACGCTGTATCGGGGCGAGCAGAGCTGCGCCGCCGCCGGAATCGGCTCACTCGCGTGGTGGCGGAGCAAGCTGCCCCGCCCGAATACCTCATCACCCGTACCGTCGGCAATGGCGAGCTATCGCACCGTGTACGAGGGCGAATTGGTCGTCTTCCTGCGCGGCGACTTCCCGTTGACCGGGCTGCTCGGCTTCACGGCCATGGGCGATGGAATTGCGGTCGTTCCGAATTCGGCGCTGTGTCGGCGCCCGATCGACCGGGGGAGTTCGACTATCGAATACTTCTACGGCGGCCGGAACGTCCTCACCCTGTCCTCGTCGGACGGCCGTTGCGAGATCGAGGCGCTGCTCCGCCCGCTCACGGAGTCCGACGTCGGCGCCTGAGACCGCCGCATGAAAACGCAACCCCCGAGCCGCCCCCAGGTATTCGGCGCCGTGGCGCTGCTCCTGGTTTCCCTTGCCGCCTTCGCCGCATTCGCCGGCCTCAACCCGGCGGTTCCCTTCCTGGCGCAGGAGCGCACGGCTCCCTGGATCGGCTTCCCGGATCCGCCGGACGGCATGCTGGGACTGGCCCCGCGAAACGACCCCCCGGTGACGCATTTCGCACGCAGCTTCGACGCTCCACCGCTGGGCAAAGACGGCGCAAGGCTCCGGGTGCGGGCACTGCGCGAACTCCGCGTCTGGATCGACGACGAGCCGCTGCCCCTCCCAACCACCGGGCACTGGCGGCGCGAGCGCACGCTCGACGTCAGCGACCGCCTGGCACCCGGGCCCCACGAGATCCGCGTTGCGGTCACGAACCCGACCGGCCCCGCCCTGCTCTCGCTTCGCCTCGAGGGACTCCCAACGCCCCTCATCTCCGACGAGTCGTGGCGCGTCGAACGCCCGGGCTCGGAGCGGCGTCGCGCGATCCGCATCGGACCGGAGCGCGTCAACCCGGGGGGCTTCGCCATGCCGTCGCCCGCCGAGGGGCTCGCCGAACGAAGGGGCATCGTCCTCGCGGCGCTCGCCTGCGGCGCCCTACTCCTGCTCGTCCTGCACGGACGGCCGTCGAACCCCTGGATCGTGGGACTCGTCCCCGTCGCGATTACAGCGCTCTGGCTCGGACCCGTGCTCTGGAACGCACTCGCGATTCCAATCGACGTGGGCTTCGATGCCCGCCACCACGTCGCCTACGTGAACTTCCTGCGCGATCACGGTGCATTGCCCATCGCCACCGATGGCTGGTCGATGTTTCACCCCCCGGTCTACTACGGGGCCACGGCAGGTCTCCTTTCTCTCTCGGGCGGCGCACCACTCGGCTGGAAGCTCGTCGGCGTCGTCTCCGGGCTCGCGAGCGCGCTGCTCGTTGCGTGGTTGGCGGTGAGCCTCTTCGGTCGCGGCGGGCGGGAAGCCGCGTACACCACACTGCTCGCCGGAACTCTGCCCATGAACGTCTACGTGTCGAGTTACGTCACCAACGAGTCGCTCCACGCGGCGCTCGCAACCGCCATCGTCGTCGCGACCTGCCGCATCCTGCTGGCAGACTCGACCCGCCTGCCCACACTCCTCGCCTGGGCAGTTCTCGTCGCTGCGGCAGTCCTCACCAAGTACACGGCCTGGATCGTCGCCTCGGTCGCAGGCTTTTTCCTCGTCGCAAAATGGTGGCGCATCGAGTCATCCGGCGGTGCGGAGCTATCGCGACGCATCGCGCTCACCGCCGGCACGGTCCTTGCGCTCGCGGGCTGGTTCACGGTTCGCGGCTTCCTCACCACCGGCCAGCTGTTTCCGCTCAACGTCGACCTGCCCGGGGAAACACAGCAGTGGTGGGCGCAGCCGGGCTACTACACCCCAGCCTTCCTATTCCACTTCGGCAGCGTGCTCACCCATCCCTTTCTGTCCGGCACGCACTCGGCCTGGGACGCCTTCTATTCGACGCTCTGGGGCGACGGACAACTCGCGGGCCAGATGCTGGCGGCCCTTCGCCATCCCCACTGGGACTGGGAGCTCATGGCGGCCGGCTACGGGCTGGCGCTCCCGGCCACCCTCCTGATCGGGTTCGGCGGAATCCGTGCAGCGCGCACGGCATTTCGGGACGCAGACCCCCGCGTGCGCGCGGTGCACTCGTTCCTCCTGACGCTGGCATGGGCGCTCCTGCTCTCGGTCCTTGCCATGACGCTGCGGCAGCAGGACTACGGCATGGCCAAGGCTTTCTACGCTCTCGCCGCGATGGCACCGCTGTGCGTCTTCTTCGGCATGGGCGCAGCAACGGCCGACCGCTGGCTCGAGGCCCGGCTCGGGGTCCCCGGACGGGCGATCTTTTTCGCCTGGCTCGCAGCCTTCGCGGCAACGACCTTCGGGCCCTATCTGGTCTGACGCTCGCCCTTGGCGACCGCGTCGATCGTGTTGCGCTTGACCTGGCCGCGCATGAAGCCGGGCGCGAGCGCCTGGACGGCGTAACCCGCGGCGATGCCGCGCGGATAGGTGAGAGTGTGGCGGCCGCGGGCCAGCGCCCTCAGCACGGCCTCGACCAGGCCGTCGACTTCGACCATGCCGCGGCGCGCCACCGGCGGCATGCGCTCGAGGGCCTCCGCATCGAAGAAAGGCGTGCGGATCACGCCGGGGCAGACCGTCAGCACGTGGACCCCCGCCTCCTCGAGTTCCAGATCCAGCGCGCTCGCCAGTCCCACGAGCGCGAACTTGGAGGCGGCGTAGGCGCTCTCATCGGGCGTGGCGATCCGGCCCGCCACCGAAGCCACGAAAACCAGCCACCCGCGGCGGCGTTCCACCATCGCCGGAACCAGGGCTTTCGTGAAGTACACGGCACCCAGGTAATTGACGCGCAGCATCCGCTCCATGTCGGCGACGTCCCAGTCGAGAAACCGGCGGTGGCCACCGTAGCCGGCGTTGTTCACCAGCAGGTCGATGCCCCCAAAGCGCTCGGCAGCGCGGCGCGAGGCGGCTTCAGCCGCCTCGCGATCGGCGACGTCGCACGGCAACACGAGCGCCTCTGAACCGGCCTCGCGCACCTCCTCGGCCAACGCTTCGAGTTCGGACTCGCGCCGGGCCACCAGAGCAACACGCGCACCCTCACCGGCCAGGCGCAACGCCAGCGCGCGGCCAATGCCACTCGAAGCCCCGGTGACCAAGGCAGCGAGACCACGGATCGAGGCGAGCGCCGGCACGGCCGGAGAGTGCCGGAAGGGGAGCCATCCCGCACCCGCTCAGCGCGCCCCTAGGAGGCAGCACCGGCCCCGCGCGGCGCCTTGCGCGAGAACCGTGGCACGCCGTCCCGGGGCCAACGCCGGACGCGTGCGGCGTGTATGTTCCCCCCGGTGCCTTCCGCTGGAACTGTGGCGCGCCGTCCGAGGCTCGAACTCGCGTTCTTGACGCTGGTCATGCTCGGCCTGCTCCTGCCCTTTCTCGGAAAGGCGCTGAACATCGACGATCCCATCTACGTGTGGATCGCGCGGCAGATCGTCGAGCATCCCTTCGACGCCTACGGCTTCGCCGTCAACTGGAGGGGCGAAGCGCTGCCCCTGCACGCGTTCGTCAACAATCCGCCCCTCGCGAGCTATTACCTGGCTCTCGCCGGCTCGCTGGGGGGCTGGTCCGAACACAGCCTACACGCGGCCTTCCTCCTGCCAGCCCTCGCCGTCGTCTGGGCGACCTGGGCCCTCAGCCGGCGCTTCGGGGCCAACGGCCTAACCGGGGCGCTGCTGCTGGGCCTCGCACCCGCCTTCCTCGTGTCGAGTACGACGCTCATGGCCGACGTGCCGATGTTGGCGCTCTGGGTCGGCGCGTTCGTCTGCTGGGACCGGGGCCTGCGCGGCAACGAACGCCCGGCGCTGCTGGCGGGTGCAGTTCTCGCGGGACTGTGTGCACTCACGAAGTTTCCGGGCCTCGCACTCCTGCCCCTGTTGGTGGCCCACGCGCTGCTGCTCCGCATCGCCTGGCACCGCTGGGCGCCGTGGCTACTGATTCCCCTGGCGACGTTCGGCGCCTACCTCGCGTACACCGACGCTCTCTACGGCCACGCCCTGTTCCTCGACCCGATCGCTTACGCCGGTAATTACCGCCCGGAGGGCACACTCGACGTCCTGGGCCGCGTGCTCTGTGGCCTCGCATTCACCGGCGCGGGCGCCGCCAGCCTACTCGCAGTGGCCCCCCTGCTGGTCGACCGACCGAGCGCGGCGGGTTTCGGAGTCCTGGCACTCTCACTGGCGCTCGGGATGACCCTCGCCCCGGGAATCGTCTCCGAGAGCCTCCAGGCGCCGACGACCCTCGGCACAGCAGTCGTTTTCCAGCTGGCGCTGTGGAGCAGTGTCGGCGTCGGCGTGCTGGCGCTCGCAGTGACCGACGCCCTCAAAACGCGGGCTCCCGAGTCGATCGTTCTGCTGCTCTGGGTGTTCGGCATCTTCGTCTTCGCCGCGCTTCTCAACTGGACCGTCAACGTGCGCAGCATCCTGCCCCTGGTGCCGGCCGCCGCGATCCTCGCCGCCCGGCGCATCGCACGCCGGGAGCCAAAGCCGCGCCACGCCGGTGTCTGGCTCGCGGCGGGTCTCACCGCGGCCGCGGTGCTCTCCCTGACGGTCGCGCGAGCAGACGAGCAGCTGGCCGCCTCGGCCCGCAACGCGGCGCGCGATCTGGTGGACGAGTACGGAGGGGCGAACCGCGATGTGTGGTTCCAGGGACACTGGGGCTTCCAGTACTACGCGCAAGCGCGCGGCGCGAAGCCCCTGCAACGCGGAAAGCACCTGCCCGCCGGCGCGATCCTTCTCGCGCCGCGCAACAACAGCTACTTGTGGCCACTCAACGCAACCCGGCTCGCAGAGCGCACATTCGAAGGTCCCACCGGGTGCGCCACCATGGATTCCGGCACCGGAGCGGGTTTCTACGCCAGTACCTGGGGACCAATGCCGTTCGCCTTCGGCGCAGTGTCGCCCGAGACCTACGCCGTCTACGAGTCACCGGGCGCGGCGTCGAGTCCGGCGCCGACGAGCACGAGAACCAAGGCGTTGGTGAGGAAGTAGTAGTAGTTCGCAAAGGCCTGGGGGCCGACGAGAAACGCGACCAGCGTCGCGGCGGTGCCGACGAGCACCACGTCTTCGCGCCCGCTGAGCACCGGGCCGCGCCGCCACCACCGCGCCAACAGGAAAGACACGGTGACTGCCCCGGCAGCCATCGCCAGAAAACCGGGCGGCGCGGTCCCGGTACTGCGAAACCAGAGCCCCGCCAACGAGAGCGCGTCCTCCCGGAAGGGCAGATTCTCGGTGAGCATCCAGCGCACCGGGTACGCCAGAAACGACTCGAGGTCCCACAAAAGAAATGGGAGCACCGTCGCAAGCACGACCGCTGCCGGGACTGCGACCCGCAGCGGGCGCCCTCGCCCCAGCGCGTCACCAAAAAACGCCAGTGCAAAAAAGACCAGGTATTGCTTGAACGCGAGGAAGAGACCGAAAGTCACGGCCGCCCCGCGCTCGCGACCCAGCGCCGCCAGGGCCCACCAGACCGCTAGCGCCCCGAGCAGCAGCGGCTCGGTCCACGACATCTCGGTGACATAGGGCCCCTTGCTGTAGAGCAACGGCGCCGCCGTGAGCAGAGCCGCCGGCGACCGCCAGAGACCGGGCAGGCGACGCCGCGCCACCTGGACCAGGCACAGGCAGGCGAGGAGTTCGGCGACTACCGACGCCGCGCGCACATCTCCCGCGATGCGCTTCGCCAACACATCCGGCAAGAGCGTCACCGGCATGTAGGCGTAGTTGCCGACGCTGTAGCCGTATTGCTCCGCACCGCCAGGAATCGGGTCGTGAATCCGGGTCTGGTAGGGGTTGCGCCCCTCGAGAAGTGCGGCGGCGCCTCCTTCGCGCATGCTGAATACGTCGATGGGCGGCTCGGGAGATGCGAGCGGCACCAGCAGGCGCAGCGCCGTCGCAGCGGCGAGAATCCCGAACACGATCCGCCCCCAGAGGGCCCCAGCGGGTACGGACCGAAAGCTCGCCACGAGCAGCGCCGCACCGACGGCAAAGAGAACCAGATTCCAGCCCGTGACGAGAAAGGCGAGCCCACCGCCATGAACAAACATGAATGGACGGCTCACGAGCCCCCCGAGCGCCAGTGCCATGAGCCAGCACGCCATTACCCGCGCCGAGGGTGTCGCATCGGAACCTGACGCAGCCGGGCCGGCCGCCACGAACAGGAGCACGGCGCAAGCCACCACCGTGTAGAACAACGGAACGAGAGCGTAGAAACCGAGTTCGAGGGCCACCGCGAAATCGAGCGCCACGTGGGCAATCAACAGCAAGAAGACGGCCCGGCCGCGAGTCAAGCGGCCGCCGACAGCGCTGCGATCACCTCGTCGACAGCCGAGGGTGCAAGCCCCGGATAGATCGGCAGCGAAAGAACGCGATCAGACGCGCGCTCGCTCACCGGCAGGTCACCGTCCCGGTACCCCAGGCGGGCGTAGGCCTCCATTCGATGCACCGGTTCCGGATAGTGGACCGCGCTGCCAATCCCCGCCGCCTCGAGGGCAGCCTGCAACTCGTGCCGCCGATCGCTCTGGATCACGAAGAGGTGGAAGGCGTGGCGGGTCTGCGGCGGCTCCAAGGGAAGCTGCAGTGCCGTGGCGGCGAGGCCCGCGCGGTAACGAGCCGCGATCCCGCGCCGCTCTTCCAGGAAAGCGTCGAGCCGGCCGAGCTTGACCCGCAGGATGGCGGCCTGCATCTCGTCGAGACGACTGTTGGCTCCCTCGATGCTGGCACGCCGATCGCCGCTCCCAAAGCCGTAGAAGCGCAAACGGCGCAAACGCTCGGCGAGTGCTGCATCGGCGGTAACACAGAGCCCGCCGTCGCCGTACGCCCCGAGATTCTTGGTGGGGTAGAAAGAGAAGCAGCCGATGTCGCCGAAGGTGCCGACGTGGCGGTCGCCGAGTCTCGCGCCGTGAGCCTGTGCGCAGTCTTCGACCACCGCGAGACCGTGGGGTGCGGCGAGTTCGAGCAGTGGCTCCATCGCTACCGGTCGACCGTAGAGGTGCACCGGGAGCAGGCAGCGGGTGCGGTCGTTCACCGCAGCCTCGAGCAGCGAGGCGTCGAGCAACAGCCCCTCTGCGTCGACATCGACGAAGCGCGGCGTCGCCCCCGCGGCGCAGATCGCCGCGACGGTCGGGACGCCGGCGTTCGCCACGGTGATCACCTCGTCGCCGGGTCCGACCTCGAGGGCCCGCAGCGCCAGGGTCAGAGCGTCCGTGCCCGAGGCGACGCCCACGCCGTGCGCCGCACCGACCCAGGCCGCGAACTCGCGTTCGAAGGCTTCCACCTCGGGCCCGAGCACGAGCCGACCCGACCGCCGCACGCGCCCCATCGCCGCCTCGATCTCCGCCTCGATCGTCCGGTCTCCGGGGCGGTAGTCGAAGTACGGGATCACGCTTCCGATCCGTCTGGGACTCCAAGTCGCCGGTGGTACTCGAGCGTCTGCCGCAGACCGGCCGCGACGTCGACCCTGGGACGCCAGCTGGTAGCCGCCTGGAACTTCGAGAAGTCGCCGTAGTAATCCCCGATGTCGATCGCCTTGGCATCGGGCGGGAACGGAACGATCTCGTGCTCGAAGTCCGCCACCTCGTGGAGCGCCTCGACGAACTCTAGCAACGTCAGGGGTTTCGGATGCCCCAGGTTGAAGACATCTCCGTAGACGGCATCGTTTGCCCCCGCGGCGAGGAGCGCGTCCACCACGTCGTCGACGTAGTTGAAGTCCCGCCGCTGCTCCCCCCCACCGTAGACCCGAATCGTCTCACCCCGCAGCGCCCGGCGCACGAAGATCCCGACGAATCCCTTGGTATCGCTCACCAGGTCCATGCGGGGCCCGTAGGTATTGGTCAGACGCAGGCTCACCGAGCGGACACCGTGAATCTTGTCGTACAGCGAGTAATACCTCTCCGCGGCGAACTTGTTGATCCCGTTCACGTCTACGGGATCGACGGGGTGCACCTCGTCCACCGGTAGGTAGCGAGGCCTCCCGTAGACCTGGCGCGTGCTCGCGAAGACGATCTTGACACCGGGGTTCTCGCGGCGACAGCATTCGAGAAGCGACAGCTGGCTGTGGCAGTTGATCTCCAGATCGGTCATCGGGTCGCGCATGCTGTCGATGTGGCTGACCTGCCCCGCGAGACTGAAGATCAGGTCCTTGCCCTGGACGAGGTAGCCGAGACTGTGCGCGTCCCGGACGTCGGAGAAGTTGACGTCCACCCTTTCGGCGATGCCGTCGAGGTTCTCGAGCCGCGCGCCGTACTGGCGGAGCATCGAGTCGACCACCACGACCTCGGCGCCGCGTTCGACGAGCCGATGGGCGAGATTGCTCCCGATGAAGCCGACACCGCCGGTGATCAGCACCTTCCGCCCCGCGTAGAAGTCAGTCACAAGGCTCACCGTGCTCGACCCTGTAGCGAATCACGTACTGGGGATGGCCCGATCGATCGAGAAAGACGCGCCCGAGGTACTCACCCACGACGCCTAGGATCGAGAGCTGCACGCCGGCGAAGAACATCACGACGAGGAGAACGGTCGGGAGACCGATCGTCACTTCGGGGTTGATGTAGAGCTTGTCGATCACGACGCCGATCATGCCCACGAGGGCCGTCGTCGCCGTAAGCATGCCGATCAGGGCGGAAACGCGCAGCGGTGCGATCGAGAAGTTCAAGAACATGTTGAGCCAGAGCCAAAAGAGCTTTGCAACCGTGTAGTTGGACTCGGACTGTGCCCGCTCCCGGTGTTCGACGTCGATCTGTGTGACCTTGGAGGTGGAGCGCAGGATCAGGCCGTCGATGTAGGGAAATGCGCCGCTGTAGCGGATGATCTCGTCCACCAGGAAGCGGTTCATCACCTTGAAGCTCGAGAGGTAGAGCTCCGGGGGCTTGTCGAGCAGGAGATTCGCCATCCGGCCGTTGAAACGGCTCCCGAGGTTGCGGAACCAGCCGTGTCGCTTCACCCGGTAGTGGCCGTAGACCGCGTCGTGCTCCCCCTTCCGGATCTCGGCGAAAAGCTTTCTCACCTCCTCCGGAGGGTTCTGGCCGTCGTCGTCCAGTACGGCCACGTAACGTCCCGAAGCCACGTTGAGTCCGGCCATGACGGCGTTGTGCTCGCCAAAGTTGCGCGCCAGATGCACGAAGCTGACGGTCGCGGGGTGCGCGGCGGCGAGAGCCATGCAGACCGCTTCGCTGTCGTCCTTCGAGCCATCGTCGACCAGCACCACCTGGATCGCCACGTCCCGGAAGCACTCGTGGATCCGGTCGACCACGTCTCCCAGCGTCCGGGACCCGTTGTAGACAGGGATGACGAAGCTGAGTTCCGTGCTTTCGTTGGCCACCCGGCGTTTCTCCAACTCACAGTATAGGCGCCAGCGGGTCCCCGGCCCCGCCATGGGCCCGGCCCGTATACGCTCCAGATTCGCGCCGCTACGGCTTGCGACCGGCCCACGGCGGCGCATCATGGGAGCGTGAAGGGTGCCGGCCCGGTCTCGCGTCCGCTCGACTTGCTGCTGTGGGCGGGTCTCCTGGCGCTCGTGGCGGCCCTCGGGCTCAACCAGATCAGCTCGTTCGACTACTGGTGGATGCTGCGCACCGGTCAGCTGATCGCGGAAACCGGAGCCGTGCCCAGGGTCGATCCCTACACCTACAGCGCGTTGGGTGCGCGCTGGATCGACATCCACTGGCTGCACCAGCTGGGGCTCTGGGGCCTGTACCGCATGGGGGGCCACACGGCCGTCGGAATCTGGCAGTTCGTTGCGATGCTGCTGGTCGTGGCGCTCGTCGCCCCGCTCGGGCGGTGCCCGGGCCGCTCGTGGCTGAGCGTGGCGGCGCTGGCCCTGATGCTCCTCAACGCCGCATTCCGCTTCTCGCCGCGGCCGGAGAGTTCGAGCTTCGTGCTGCTGGCCGGGGTGCTGGCCCTGCTGGATCGCTTCGAGCGCACCGGCGACGCCCGGGTCTATGGCATCGTCGTGCTCCAGCTCATCTGGGTGAACACGCACGGGCTCTTTGCGCTGGGAATCGCGCTGTGCGGGATCCATCTGGCCGCCGAGCTGCTCAGGGCTCTCGGAGGCGCGCCCCAGGGCCTGCGAACCGCTCGAGTCAGACGGCTGGGCGCCGTGACGCTGCTCGCCCTCCTCGCCGCCCTCGCCAACCCGAACGGTCTCGACGCGGCGCTCTACCCCCTGCAGCAGCTCGGGATGATCGGGCCCGTAGACACCCGCGCCGCGTTCGGAATCGCCGAACTCCTACCCGCTATTGGGAAGCTCACGCCGATCAAGCTAGCCGTTTTCCTCACCACGGCCGGCTTTTCGGCCGCGGCGCTGGCCCTCAACTGGCGACGGGTACCCCTCGCCGACCTCCTCGTGTGGGTCGCATTCCTCTATCTGGCGCTCGGGGCCATCCGAAACGTCGCGCTCTTCGCCATCGTCGTGACCCCGATCCTGGTGCGCAACGCCAACGCGTGGCTCGACACAAGGCCGGGCTTCGCCGCGTGGTCGCGCACGGCGAGCCTGGTGGTCCTCGCACTCGTGCTCGTGCCGACATGGGACGCCGCACGGGGCGAGTTCTACCCGCGGGACGGGTTGCTCAAGCGGCCCGGATTTGGCGCAACGCCGTGGTTCACCCCCGACCGCGCCGTGGATTGGATCGAGGAGAACGCACCCCCCGGACGCATCGCCCACACGATGAAGACGGGCGGCTACCTGACCTGGCGCCTCTACCCCGACTACCCAGTACTCGTTGACGGACGCCTCGAGGTCTTCGGCGTGGAGCGCTTCCGACAGCTGCTGATCCGCGACGGCAAGGACTTTGCCCGACTCGATGCGGAGTTCGGCTTTGGAACGGCGCTGGTGCGCTTCGCACCGAAGAAAAACGCTGGACCGCTCATCACGTGGCTCCACGCGAACCGCGATTGGCGCCTCGTCTATCTCGACGACTTCGATGCGGTCTTCGTGCGTGCGGACGCGGGCCACACCGAACTGGATCTGGACGCGCCGGGCGCATTCGAAGCACTCGACGGCTCGGGCGACTGGTTCGACGAGCTGCGCCTGCGAAACCGCACCTTCTTTCTCGCCAGCATCGGCCGTTTCGATCTGGCCCTGGCCGCCTGGAACCAGCTGCTGGCGCTCTTCCCCGCGGCGGAGAACGGCCGCAGCATCCACGCATGGCTCGAGTCCGAGTCGCGATCCTGAGCGATTCGTTCCCACCCGCTGGGCTCGCACCGCATTGCCGACCCTCGGATCAGAGAGAGCGGATCTCGGTTCCCGGTGATCCGAGCGGACGGGCTCTCCGCCTGCACGAACGCGGCTCGCCGTCTGCGAACCCACGGATGCATCGTGTAGATCCTGTCAGATGATTTGAGTGTTAGTCGATCGGTTGAGACGTAAACATCGGAAGTTCGAGCTGTATTTTCCGACGTCCCATCACTAGAGATTCTGTCGGATTGGAGTGGGGCCGGATCAGACCCCGATGCGGGGTCGCGAGAACCCCGACATTGCTCCCGTCTTCGCCAGCAGGCTGGCTCGAGACCATTGCGAACGCCGGCCGCGTCGGGATATCTTCGCCGATGCCTGCCGCAGGCCTTCACACCGGAAGCAGGTTCGAGGAATCTCTTCCCAACCGCCTGAACCGGTGAAGGAAAATCCCACCGGGAGGACGAGCACGATGGTGAGTGGCCGACTGGACCAGACGATTTCCGAACTGATCGAAACTCACAAGGTCGAACTTGCCGCTGATTGGATCGAACGCATCAAGGCTCATCCGGGCGGCAGAACCATGGACTTGATCGATCGCGACACGCTCACACGCGAGACAAGAGCCCTGCTCGAAGCCCTCGCCACAGGTTTTCGTTCGGAGTCCTACGACAATATCGAACACCCCGAGTTCGCCGAGGCAGTACGCCTGTTGAAGGATCTCAGCACCTCGCGCGCCCAACGCGGATTCTCTCCCAGCGAGACGGCGACATCCGTCCTGTGCCTGAAGGATTCATTGCTGAACATTCTGCAGTCCGAATACGGAACTGATCCCGAACGGCTTCATACAGGGATCATCGTGATGAACAAGGTAATCGACCAACTCGCTTTGGTGACCTTCGAGACGTTCACGCAGGTGCGCGAGACTCTCATCACTTCGCAACACCTCGCCTTGGAGCACAGCACTCCGGTCGTCAGCATCTGGGAGGGCATGCTCTTGATGCCACTCATGGGCATCATCGACACACAACGTGCGCAGCAGATCATCGAGAACCTCCTGGATACCATCGTATCCACAGGGTCACGGGTGGCGATCCTCGATCTCACTGCGGTGCCCGCCTTCGATACGCGGGTAGCTCAGCACATCATCAAAACGGTCTCCGCCGCGAAGATGCTCGGAGCCGATGTAATCGTCACCGGGATCAGTCCTGACGCCGCGCAGACGCTGACCAAGCTCGGTGTGGACTTGAGCATACTCGACACCTGTGGCGGATTGATATCCGGAGTCGCAGCGGGGTATCAACGGCTGGGGAAGGAGGTCCGCGATATCGGCGACTAGCGCCAGGAGCGGAGCCAACGATGCGTATTCCGATACTGAAACTCAGGAACATTCTTCTCACGTCCATCCAGACGGACCTGAGCGATGACGATGCACTCCAGTTCCAGCAGGATCTGATCGAACGAACCCGAGACAGTGGAGCCGCAGGTGTCATCATAGACATCACGGCATTCGATGTCGTCGACTCGTTCATGGCTCGGGTGCTAAACGATACCGCCAACATGGCCCGACTCGTCGGTGCCGAGAGTGTCGTCTGCGGCATGCAACCCGCCGTCGCCCTGACGCTGGTCGAGATGGGACGCGAACTCGTCGGCGTAGAGACTGCCCTCAACCTGGATCAGGCCATGGATCGACTCGAAGATCTCATCGGCTCGCGATCGAAGCGCTGAGATGAAGGCGTCGCGGGTCGAAATCAGAGGTAGCACCGACGTCGTGACGGCTCGGCGCGACGGCCGGGACATGGCTCGGGCGTTGGGTTTTGGCTCTGCCGATCAAACGCGGCTGGCGACTGCCATCTCGGAACTCACTCGCAACGTCGTACAGTACGCCGGCTCCGGCTTCTGCGAGATCGAGAACGCCTCGAGCCCGAATTTCATGGAGGTCCGTGTCGTCGTCGGCGACTCGGGACCCGGCATTCCCGACCTGGGGGAGGCACTTCGTGACGGCTTCAGCACCGGAGGCGGGCTCGGTGCTGGACTCCCCGGAACACGCCGGCTGGTCCATTCCTTCGACATCATTTCGGAGCCCGGCAACACACGCGTAGAGATCACTGTACGGAGACGCCGGTCATGAGTCGTGCAGTGAGTGCCAGAGACACCGATGAGATCCATTAGGACCGAACGTGCGAGTTCGGGTCGCTGGGCTGCGGGAACATCGAATGCGGGGCAGCCCGCCCAGCCGGTTGAAGACGCGACGGTTCTCGCGGTAACTGCTGAATGGCATGTTGCTCGCGCACGAACAGCGGCGTGGCGTGTGACGGAGCTCATGGGTTTCTCCCGCACCTTGGCCGCATACGTCGTCACCGCCGTCTCGGAACTCGCCACGAACCTCTTCTTCCACGCCACGAACGGAGGCACCATCACGCTCTTCCGCCATCAGCGAGACGGCCGATCGGGAATCACTGTCGTCGCAGAGGATGACGGCCCTGGGATCCCCGATATACAGCAGGCCCTCCTCGATGGGTTCACCACCAACAGAGGTCTCGGCGGCGGACTGCCCGGAATACAGCGGCTGATGGATGAGGTCGAAATCGAATCGCGAGTGGGGGCAGGCACGCAAGTGATCTGTCGAAAATGGAGCCCGTGCAGCTAGGGTCTGCCTCTCGGGCCTTCCCGGGCAGTGATTGCTGCGGTGATCAGGTGGGTCAGTGGATTCGCGACTCGCTCGCAACCCTCTGCGTTGTCGATGGCCTCGGCCATGGCCCGGAGGCAGAGAGCGCGGCGAAGGCTGTGCTGACATACCTGGACCAGAATCCTCATACCTCCCTGGAGAGCCTGTTCGCTGGAGCCGACGAGGCGGTCCGCAACACGCGGGGCGCAGCCTTGGGCCTGGTCCTCGTGAACTCGAAGGAAATGTCGTTGACCCACGCGGGCGTTGGCAACACCCGAGCACTCCTGCTCAAACAGGGAAATCCCGCCCCCAAGATTCTCAGCAGTACCTACGGCATCGTTGGTGCAGGCTACCGGAAGCTCAGGCCGGAGACGGCTTCCTTTGCGCCCGGCGACCTCTTGCTCCTCTATACCGACGGCCTCCCGGAGTACCTCGACACCACCGTGTTGGCCCGGAGCAGCAACCGGCATCCCGAGGAAATCGCCGAGCAGACCCTTCAGCGATGGGCTCTCGGTACGGACGATGCTGCGGTGCTGGTCGCCCGCATGGAGTCGCTCGGGTGATCAGCGAGGAGCATCAGAAGCGTTACTTTCGCTTTCTCGAGAGCTACATCGATGGCGGCGACGAGCGCCAACTGCTGGAGGCCGCAGATCTCGGACGCGAGTTCGTCGAAGCAGGCGTTCCGGCCGAGGAACTCACGGAACTGCACGAATTTGCTCTCGCCAGACTGGCCCGCGAACGCGCGATGCCGGAGTTGGCGAAGATTGCTTCCGCCTCACAACCCTTCATGGAAGTGATGATGGCGTACAGCCTCGAATTCCACCTTCAGGTGGAGTCGCGGCGCAGCGCGGAGAATGAACTTCGCGAAGTCAACGATGAGCTTCGCCGTCGGGTGCGGGAACTGGAAATCTACAAGCGAGTGTTCCAGGCTCTTCCGCTCGGCGTTTCGGTCTTCGCACTGCACGACCGTTCGGACTCCGGCTCGTTGGAGTTCATTCTTGGAAACCCCGCTGCGGAAACGATCAGATCGCGCATCGACCCGGAGATCTCCGACCCCGGAACAACGGCTGGAGCCCGCTGGGAACCCGACCCGGCATCGCTCCTCGAAGAATGCGCCGAAGTCGTTCGTCGGGACAGGCCTGCAGATCTCGGAGTGTCGGTCTTCGAAGATGAGGTAGCGGGAGCACTCTACCTGCACACCCGCGCCTTCCCCTTGTCCGACGATCATGTCGGTCTGCATATCGAAGACATCACCGAGCGACGGAAACTCGAGGCACAGCTTCGCCACGCTCAAAAGATGGAAGCCGTCGGTCGACTTGCAGGCGGGTTTGCGCACGACTTCAACAACGTGCTTACCACGATCTTCAACTTCGCTGAATTCGCTGCCGAACGGGTCGGAGCGCAGAGTCCAGCCTATCAAGATATTCAGGAAGTGCTCCAATCTGCGGAGCGTGCCGCAGCCATCACCCGTCAACTACTTTCGTTTTCGCGCACGCAGGGTTCGCCTCGGGTACTCAATCCCAACTCTCAGCTTCGCAATATCGACCGCATGATCCGAGGACTGATCGAGGAAGATGTGGAATACCACACTCGGCTCTCCGACGATTCATGGAACATCCGGATGGATCCTGTGGCTCTCGAACAAGTGGTCATCAATCTCGTGATCAATGCGAGAGACGCACTCTCAGCGGGCGGAACAATTTCGCTGGAGACCGAGAACCTCACGATCAACGAACTGGACCGCTCCCGCGGTGCAACATTGAAACCAGGTGAATACGTCGCGCTCGCAGTGACCGACGATGGGACGGGAATGAGCGAGGAGATCCAGCGAAAGATCTTCGAGCCCTTCTTCACCACGAAAGATTCCAGCAAGGGTACGGGCCTGGGGCTCTCCATCTGCTTGGATCTCGTCGAACAAACTGGCGGGGTCATCCGCGTCGAGAGTAGCGTCGGCCGCGGAACCACCATCCAGATCGTGATACCCCGAGTCCAGGAAGAAGCAGAGGGCCTCCGCAAAGGGACACAGCCCGAGAAGCGCGAAGGTTCCGAGACGATCCTGGTAGCCGAGGACGACGAAGGAGTTCGGCAATCGAGTTGCCGTGCACTACGCGCGTGTGGGTACCGGGTGCTGCCGGCTGTGACCGGGGCAGAGGCGTTGCGAATTTGTGAGGCCGACCGGGTCCGACCCGATCTCCTCCTGACCGATGTCGTCATGCCGGAACTCGGCGGCCGGGAACTCGCTGCTCGCGTGACGGCGCTTCATCCCGAAGTGAGAGTCTTGTTCATGTCGGGATACACCGGAGACTACAATGAAGAGCGGGGCATGGCGGAGCCGGGAATAGACCTGCTGCAGAAGCCCTTCAGCGCCGAAATGCTGGTTCGCAGAGTGCGTGAAATTCTCGACTCGGACCCAGACGGATAGGAATCCCCGACCCGGCTTCGAGCCAACGGAGCCCCCTAGCCGGTCCGGGGACCCGAGTCCGCGTCCGCTTCGTCTCGAAGCCGCTGGGTTGCCGCCCAACCCGGTCACGCCAACCCCGAGCTGACCCTCCGGGATTGCGCCCACGCAATGAAGGAAGAAGAAGCGGACCTCAGCTTCCTCGACTTTAGCGGCACCCAACGGCACCCCCGCGGCACCGAGGTTCGCGCGGTCGCCGCAACGAGAACGCCCCGCCGCACAATACCGCGACGGGGCGTTCGGAAACCTGGAGCACGAGACCGGGCTCGAACCGGCGACCCCCACGTTGGCAACGTGGCGCTCTACCAACTGAGCTACTCGTGCCCGAAAATCGCAGAGGCACCATAGCACCGGGCTCCACCCCGTGCCCCGGGGACCCGGGCCTAGAGTTTGCGAACCTTCTCGGCGCCTTCGACGACGCGCCGGGTCGAATTCCGCGTGTCGAAGACGCGGGCCGCACGCGCCACGACACGTGCGTAATCGACTTCGTCGTGGTCGGTCAGGATGACGACGACGTCGGCACTCTCGAGGAGATCGTCGTTGAGATCGGAACTCTTGTAGCTCGCGTCGTCCACCACCAGCTCCGCGACGTGCGGGTCGTGGTAGGAGATCTCGGCCCCGCGCTGTGCGAGCATGCGCAGGATGTCGATCGCCGGCGATTCGCGCATATCGCCCACATCGGCCTTGTAGGCGACACCGAGGATCAGCACCTGCGATCCGTTCACTGCGATCCGGTCCTCGTTCAGGATCGCCGCGACCTTGTCCACCACGTGCTCGGGCATCTGGCCGTTGATCTCAGTGGCGAGCTCGATGAAACGGGCAGGGAAGTTCAGGCTCTTCATCTTCCAGGCCAGGTAGGTCGGGTCCACCGGGATGCAGTGGCCACCGAGACCCGGGCCGGGCTGAAACTTCATGAAGCCGTAGGGCTTCGTCGCCGCAGCGTCGATCACCTCCCATACATCGAGCCCGAGCCGGTCGCACATCAGCGCCACTTCGTTCGCGAGCCCGATGTTGATGGCGCGGAAGGTGTTTTCGAGCAGCTTCACCATCTCCGCGCTCTGAGTCGAGGAAACCGGTACAACGTTGTCGAATACCGACTCGAAGACACGACAAGCGAGATCGGTGCACCGCTGCGTCTCGCCACCCACCACCTTCGGGACCTCTCGCACCCGAAAATTCTGGTTCGCGGGATCGATGCGCTCGGGTGCGAAGGCCACGGCGATGTCCTCACCCACCTGCAGACCGCTCGACTCGAGCATCGGCACGAAGAGCTCGTGAGTCGTCCCCGGGTAGGTCGTGCTGCCGACGACCACCAGCTGGCCGCTGCGGGCCCGCTTGGTGATCTCCTCGAGGGCACGCGCCATGTGGGAAACGTCCGGATCCTTCGACTTGGTGAGCGGGGTCGGCACGCAGACGTTGATCACATCGCAACGCGAGAGCAGGTTGAAGTTGGTGGTCGCAGACAGGCGTCCGGATTCGGTCACTCGGGCGATCGCTTCGTCCGAGACATCCTCGATGTAGGACTCGCCGCGGCCGATCGCCTCCACCTTCTGCGGGTCGAGGTCGAAGCCCACCACCGGAAAGCCCGCCCCGGCAAACTCGATGGCCAGGGGAAGCCCGACGTAGCCCAGGCCGATCACGCCCACGGACGCGTCCCGCGCTTCGATGCGCTGCTCGAGCTCGTCGAGCCGGCTCATCCGCCCTCCCTGCCACCTGTGGCCTCGCGGCCACGAAAATACTCGGCGAAATACACATAGCCCGACCAGAGCGTCAGCGCCGTCGCAATCGCGAGGAAGAGCATGCCAATCGTATCGGCGGGCAGGCCGAGCGTCGTGTAGTGGAAGAGCAACGCGCCAATGGCGATGTTCTGGCTCACGGTCTTGATCTTGGCGAGGCCGGAAGCCGCCATCACCTGGCCCCCTGCCGCGGCGACGCTGCGCAGACCCGTCACAGCGAGTTCACGGCCCACGATCACCACCACCATCCAGGTCGCCCACACCGGAATGCGCCCGACCGCGAGCAGCACGATCAGGGCAGTCGACACCAGCAGCTTGTCGGCCAGCGGATCGAGAAGCTTCCCGATGCTCGTAACCTGCTGGCCGCGGCGCGCGAGCCACCCGTCGATGACGTCAGTGACTGCCGCGACGATGAAGCAAACGGCGATGATGGCACTGCCGCGCTCGTCGAGGGCCAGGGGCAGCGCGAGCAGCACCGGCACCACGGCAACCCGCAGCATCGTCACGGAGTTGGGGAGGTTCCAGAAAGTCTCCTGCCCCGAAGAGGGAGCAGAGGGCGCGGGGGATGCGGTCACCTCGATGCTCGCCTCCGCGTCGTCATACGTGAGCGCTCACGGAGCAAAATCGCCATGGTAGTGGCGATAGTAGGTCAGAACCCGGCGCACGTAAGCCTGAGTCTCCCGATAGGGAGGCACGCCGCCGTAGCGATCCACGGCATCCGGTCCCGCGTTGTAGGCGGCGAGCGCTCGCTCGAGATCGCCGTAGCGATCGAGCATCCGGCGCAGGTAGACCGAGCCTCCCCGCACGTTTTCCATGGGATGCAGGGGGTCCAACACCCCAAGAGAAGCGGCGGTCTGGGGCATGAGTTGCATGAGACCCTGGGCTCCCTTGTGGGATACTGCCGCCGGATCGAAGTTCGATTCTGCAGCGATTACGGCCTTCACCAGGGCGGGCTGCAGACTCTGCTCCCGGGCCGTGAGGCCGATGATCCCGTCGAACTGCCCGTGACGCGGCGCGCGGCCTTGGCTGCTCCCCGACTTCTCGAAGGCCACGCGCTGGTAGCGGCCGTCGTGCCGGATGTTCGTGAAGTGAGTAACGCCCTGCTCGTCCGTGTAGCTCCAGATCCGACCGCCGGCGCCGGCCGGCGCTGCGAGGCCGAGCAGCGCCATGCCACCTGCCGCCATCATACCGGCCTCGATGCAGCCCAGCAGCAGCAGTCCGCATCCCGCGATGCGCACCGCCCTTCCGCGTGCCCGGCGCTTGCCGAATCCCAACAACAGCCTCACTCCGGTTCCGAGCCCCCCAGTTTCCCCCCGGGGAAGCCCGATTGTCCTGTCCACCCCGTGGCAGATAGACTGATCCGTTGCTGACAGGTGCTATCGGAGTCCCCGAGCTGGTTCCTGAGGATCGAAACCCAGAGGTTGCGTGAGCGAACTGCCGCAAAACGATGTCTATTCCAGCGATGTCCTGGTGATCGGGAGCGGGATCGCCGGGCTCTATTACGCGCTGCGGGTCGCAGAGCACGCCACGGTGGCACTCGTCACCAAGAAGCAGGCCGCCGACTCGGCCACCAACTGGGCCCAGGGCGGCATTGCCGCCGTGCTCTCGCCCGATGACTCCATCGAAAGCCACGTCCAAGACACCCTGGTCGCCGGTGCCGGCCTCTGCAACGAGGCCGTGGTGCGACACGTGGTCGGGCGCGGTCCGGACATGATCGACGCGCTCCTCAAGTTCGGAACCGAATTCGATGCCGTCCCGCAGCCACCGGGAGAAACGGTTCGCTTCGACCTCGGCCGCGAGGGTGGCCACCGCCACCGGCGCATCCTCCACCACCGGGACACCACGGGGCAGGAGATCGAGACGGCGCTGCTCAACCGTGCCCGGGCGCACCCCAACATCAGCATCCACGAGGACCACTGCGGCGTCGACATCCTCACCCGCGCGCGTCTGGGCGCCTCCGGCCCGGATGCGGCACTCGGGGCGTACGTGCTCGATTCCCACAGCGGCAGGGTCCTGCGCTTCCTGGCGCGCGTGACACTGCTGGCCACCGGAGGCGCGGGCAAGGTCTACCTCTACACGAGCAACCCCGACATCGCATCCGGTGACGGAATGGCCATGGCCTACCGCGCGGGCGCGACGCTCTCGAACATGGAGTTCGTACAATTTCACCCCACCTGCCTGTACCACCCCCAGGCCAAGTCGTTTCTGATCACCGAGGCGGTGCGCGGTGAGGGGGGAACCCTGCGTAGGCGTTCCGGCCGCGCCTTCATGGAGCGCTACCACGAACTGGGCGACCTGGCGCCACGCGACGTCGTGGCTCGCGCGATCGATACCGAACTCAAGCACTCTGGAGACGACTGGGTTGCCCTCGACATCACGCACCGCGACGCCTCGTACGTCGAGGAACGCTTTCCCCACATCGTCGCGCGCTGCCGCAGTTTTGGCATCGATCCCACACGCGAGCCAATTCCGGTGGTCCCGGCCGCCCACTACTGCTGCGGCGGAGTCCGGACCGACTTGAGCGGTGAAACCGACCTTCCCAACCTCTTCGCAGCCGGCGAAGTAGCCAGCACGGGCCTTCACGGGGCCAACCGCCTCGCCTCGAACTCCCTGCTCGAGAGCATGGTCTTCGCCGACGGCGCCGCACACGCGACGATCGCACGATTGCGTGACGGAGTTTCCCCACCGGAGCGCACCCGGCCCTGGGAGGAAGGCGATGCCACCGAGAGCCACGAGGCGGTCGTGATCACCCAGAACTGGGACGAGATCCGCCGGTTCATGTGGAACTACGTCGGCATCGTGCGCAGCGACAAGCGACTGGCGCGTGCACGCCGGCGCATCGAGCTACTGCGCGAGGAGATCTCGGAGTACTACTGGAACTTCAAGCTCACCCCAGGGCTGGTCGAGCTGCGCAACCTGGCCACGGTGGCGAGGCTCGTGATCCGCTGCGCCGAGCAGCGCGGGGAAAGCCGCGGGCTCCACTACACGGTCGACCATCCCGAACGCGACGACGTCCGGCATCTCCGGGACACGCTCGTGCGGCGCAACATCTCGAAGAGCGCCGGCGGCGGGGTCTAGACCTCTTCGGGCGTCACGTAGGCAGACGTGATGCCGCCGTCCACCAGGAACGTGGTCCCGTTCACGTACGACGACTCGTCGGAGGCCAGGTAGAGCGCGGCTCGTGCGACCTCAGCGGCCTGGGCGAGGCGACCCATGGGAACGTGGGTCAGCCGACGCGCCCGGGCGGTGGGATCCGCCAGCAGTTCGCGGAGCAGCGGCGTGTCGACCGGACCGGGACACAGCGCATTGGCGCGAATCCCCTGGCGAGCGTACTCGATGGCGATCTCACGCGTCATGGCCAGAACGCCGCCCTTGCTCGCCGTGTACGCAATCTGAGACGTCGCGGCCCCCATCACAGCGACGAACGAAGCGGTGTTCACGATCGAGCCGCCGCCCGCCCGCAGCAGCGCCGGGATGCCGTGCTTGCAGCACAGAAAGACACCCTTGAGGTTCACCTCCATGACCCGATCCCAGATCGACTCGTCGGTGTGGGTCGGGGAGCCGTCGGCACTGGGAAAGATGCCGGCGTTGTTGAAGAGGACGTGCAGCGCACCAGTGACACGCTCGGCCTCGGCCACCGCCGCCGCAACCTCCTCGCTCCGCGAGACATCGGCGCGCACGCAATGCGCGATTCCACCCGTGGCTTCGATCTCCGCGACGACACCCGCCCCATCGGCGTCCGCCACATCGACCACCGCCACGCGCGCCCCCTCGGCGGCGAAGAGCAGGGCGGCCTCCCGGCCGATTCCGCTCGCCCCCCCGGTGATGAGTGCGCCGCGCCCTTCGAGTCGTCCCGCCACCGCGGCGGAGGCTATCACACGGCGATCGTGCCGCGGTCGAGCAGCACAGCCAGAGCGCGGTGGATCAGCGGATCGGGTTCGGGAAGAACGGCGACCATCCGCTCCACCGATGAACCCGCGCGCACGAGGTCGAGCACGGCGGCCTCGGTCTTGGTGAGCGGCTCCTCTGCGGCGCAGCTCTCGTCCGCCAGGCGAGGCCTCGCCTTCGAATCGAGCGGGTGCGGTCCCGCGTGACGGTCCTCATCCATCAGGGTGAGCGCCTCGAGCAGCGCGGCGTCGAGCATCCGGGGCTCGGCCATGCCCTCGACCGGGTCGAGCCGCGTGTGGAACTCGAAACTGCCCTCATTCCAGCTCAGCAGCCGCACCAGCGCCTTCATCCCCGCAACGGGACCCGCGCGAACGAAGCGCAACAAGCCCCCCTCGAAGCCGACGATGCCCTCCCGTTCGCCGCGACGCAGCGTGAGCGTGCCGGCCTGGGAACCGCTGGCGAACATCTGGAGCAGGTTGCCCACGCCGAGTTCCGTGAGGTCACCCGTGATGCCTCCGATGCGCCGCGCGTGCTCCGACGTCTGGACCGCTTCGACGAAGTGTCGCAGGGCGGACTCCTCACCGTCGCGGGGCTCGAATTCGATGGCCACCGCGGAAACCGCACCTTCGCTCCTCGCCTGCCGCACCACGACGCCCCCGACGCCCATGCACTCACCGGAGTCCGGGAGCACGAGCACGATCCGAACGCGCTCGCCCACGGGCAACTCACGCTCACCCACGGACACCATCACCCCGGTCTGGCTCAGATCGCGAGTGTGGCCGGCGCTGGTGCCATTCCGGGCTTCGATGCGTGCGGGCACACGCGCGTGCGTGCGCCGCGCGCGTCGACGGCCCGGGTCGTGGAACTTGGATTCGGGCGCGCCCGCCGCTTCCCGCAGAGGCTCGAGTTGCCCCCGCAGCGCCGTAAGGCTGCCCTCGAACTGCACGGCCACGCCCACCGGGGCGCCCATCGCGGCGAGTTCGGGCGTCACGCGATGCACGACTTCACCATCGAGGACTCGGGAACACCCACAAAAGCGCAGCCGAAGCTCGACCCGGACCCGCTCGCGCAACGCAACCGCTTCGTCCGTGGCGATAAAGACGCCGCCGTTCAGCAGGTTTGCGGCGTACTCGTGCCGGAACGCCTCGGCACGGTCGAAGCCGACGATCAGCCTGCGCCGCGTATCCGCCACGGAGCCTCCACGGGGGAATACCCTTCCCCCCCCCTACGGCCTATCGGCCGCTGGCGCTCTCTCCGTGACTCTGACGGTCGAATGCCGCCTCGCCGCGTCAGACGCGCTCGAAGTAGCGGGCGCGCTCGACGTCACTGACACGCGCAGCGACGCCGGCAGCCTCGCTGCGCGCGAAGTGCAGGTAGTGCTCGACCACCTCGGTCCCAAAGGCTTTCCGTGCCGTGGCACTGGCTTCGAACGCAGCGACCGCCTCGGTCAGGGTGTGCGGAACCTGCGGCAGTTCCCCAGCACCGTAGACGTCGCCCCGAAACGCAGGCCCCGGATCGATCCGCTCCTCGAGCCCCGCCAGTCCTGCCGCGAGCAGAGCCGCGTAGACCAGGTAGGGATTGGCGTCTGCCCCGGGCACCCGGCACTCGATGCGCAGCGAAGGCCCCGCTCCCACGATGCGCAAGCCAGCCGTGCGATTGTCCCAGCTCCACGCGATCCCGGTGGGGGCAAAGGTGCCCGGGCGGTAGCGCTTGTAGGAGTTCGTATTCGGCGCGAGCAGCAGCGTGAACTCACGCAGGTAAGCAAGCAGCCCGCCCAGGAACCAGCGGAACGTATCCGACGCGGTAGTCGGCGCTCCGTCGAGTGGGCCGCTGCCCGGGAAGACCGGCTCGCCCTCATCGTCCGTGAGGCTCATGTGCACGTGAAACGAGCTTCCGGCCAGATCCTCGTGCCACTTCGCCATGAACGTCACGGCCATCCCCGCGGCTCCGGCGATTTCCTTTGCAGCCAACTTGTAGATCACATGGCGGTCTGCCATTTCGAGCGCCGGTGCATAGCGCAGGTTGATCTCGTGCTGGCCGGGGCCCCACTCGCCTTTGCTGAACTCCACGGGAATGCCCGAAGCGTCGACCAGCTGGCGAATCGCACCAATCACCGGTTCGACGAACGTTCCCGACAGGATGTGGTAATCCTCGACGTAGCCCTGGCTCTTTGCGAGATCCCGATAGCCCTTTTCCCGCGCCGCGCGGTAGTCGTCGCGAAACAGGAAGAACTCGAGTTCGCTTCCCATTTGAGGATGCAGCCCCCGCGCGGCGGCGCGAGTGAGCTGCGCCTGCAGCAGCTGCCGCGGTGCCACGCAGATGGGCTCACCAGTCCCGGTGACCTGGCTGTCGCAGAGCACCAGCGCTGTGCGCTCGAGCCACGCCACACGCCGCAACGTCGAGAGATCGGGCAGCGCGTGGAGGTCCCCGTAGCCGCTCTCCCAACTCGCGAACGCGTAGCCCGGAGTCGGATCCATCTCCATGTCGCAGGCGAGCAGGTAATCGCATAGGTGCATGCCCTGCGACAGCACCTCCTCGACGAAGAAACGCCCGTGAATGCGCTTGCCCACGAGCCGCCCGTAGAGGTCCGGCAGTGCGGTCACCACCGTGTCGATATTCCCCTGAGTGACCTCCCGCTCCAACTCCTCCCGAGTCAGCATCCCCTGCAACGCGGCACTCACGGCTAGTGCTCCTCCTCCACTTCCCGGAAGAGCGACAGTTGCGGTGTCGTCTTTTCGTCCTCGATAGCCACCGGGTACTCATCCGAGAAGCACGCGTCGCAAAAGCCGTGTTTCAGGCCTTCGGCCGTGCGTCGCAGTCCTTCGAGGGAGAGGTAACCCAGCGTATCGGTGCCGATGATGTTGCGGATCTCCTGCTCCGTGTGCACCGCGGCGATGAGTTCCTCCCGCGTCGGGGTATCGATCCCGTAGTGACAGGGCCCGATCGTTGGCGGCGATGAAATCCGCACGTGCACCTCCTGCGCTCCACCGCTGCGAAGCATCGTGACGAGCTTGGTCAGCGTCGTGCCCCGGACGATCGAATCATCGACGAGTACGACACGCTTTCCCACGAGCACGCCCTGCACGGCGTTGTGCTTCACTTTTACTCCGAAGTGACGGATCGACTGGGCGGGCTCAATGAACGTCCGGCGCACGTAGTGGTTGCGAATCATTGCCTGCTCATAGGGAATGCCAGCCTCCTCGGCATAGCCCAGCGCCGCCGTATTTCCGGAGTCGAGCACCGGCACCACCAGGTCCGCATCCACCGGATGCTCCCGCGCCAGGGCGCGGCCCAGCTCCTTGCGGAAGCTGTAGACATTCGTGCGATTGAGATTCGAATCGGGTCGGGCGAAGTAGATGTACTCGAAGATGCAGAAACGCTCTCGCGGGGCCGGCGTGAAGGGCCGCAGCGTGCGCAGCCGTCCGCGCCGCACGACCACCACCTCGCCGGGATCGAGGTCGCGCTCGAAGCTGGCACCGATCAGGTCCAGGGCGCAGGTCTCGCTCGCGGCCACCCAGGCTCCATCGAGCCGGCCCAGCGACAGCGGTCGGAAGCCGTGCGGGTCGCGGGTCGCGATGAGGGCATCGGGCGTCATCACCACCAGGCTGAAGGCGCCCTTCACACGCGACAGCGCATCGATGAGCCGCTCCTCGAGGCTGTGTTCCCGCGATCGCGCCAAGAGTTGCACGATCACCTCGCTGTCCACTGCAGTGCTGAAAATGGCACCGCGACCCTCGAGCTCACGGCGAATCACACCCGCGTTGACCAGATTCCCATTGTGGGCAATGGCGACCGGGCCGGCGTCGGTGGTCGCGCAGAAGGGTTGTGCGTTGCGGAGCTGGCTTGCCCCGGCGGTCGAGTAGCGCACGTGCCCGATGGCGTGGCGTCCAGGAAGCTTATCGAGTGTCTTCTCGCCGAAGACATCGGCCACCAGACCCATGGCGCGGTGTACGTAGTGTTCGCGCCCGTTCGACGAAACAATGCCGCAGCTTTCCTGTCCGCGGTGCTGGAGGGCGTAGAGCCCCAGGTAGGTGATGTTTGCGGCCTCTCCATGCCCGTGCACTCCGAAGACACCGCACTCGTCGCGGAAATGGTCGCGTTCGCGCTCCCGCAACAATTCCACCGCCTCGTCGCTGCGCATCATCGGCGTTCCCCGGAAGTTGCGAGGCGCCGCGGGAGCGCACCCGCCCAGGCGGCGTGCAGCTCCGCGACATCGGCGTCGATCCAGACCCCGCCGTCGGGCGGCCGGATCACGAGACGGGCACCTCCGGTTCTACCGACCTCATACGCCGCAATCCCGTGCCGCCGGGCCAGCGCGAGCAGCGCACCGGCGTCGTGGCTGGCAGTGATTATCCGCCCGGTCGACTCGCCGAAGAGCAGCGCGTCGGGCCGCAGCGGGTCCGCAAATACGGCATCCACTCCGATGCGCTCGGGCCCGGCGATCGCACACTCTGCAAGCGCCACTGCGAGGCCTCCGTCCGAGACGTCGTGCGCCGTAACGATGAAACCAGCGGCGACACCCTCGGCCAGAAGCGCGTGCAGGCGACGCTCATGCTCCAGGTCCACGACCGGCGGATGCCCCGCCTCGAGTCCGCGCCGCAGCGCCAGCCACTCGCTGCCGCCCACCTCCTCGCGGGTCTCACCGAGCAACAATACCGCGAGGCCGGGGCTGGTGAAATGCGAAACGGCGTGGCGCTCCCAGTCCTCGAGCAGGCCCACCATGGCAATCGTGGGCGTGGGGAAGATCGCGCGGCCCGAGGTCTCGTTGTAGAACGAGACGTTGCCCGAGACGACGGGCGTCCCGAGGGCACGGGCCGCGTCGCCGAGCCCCCGCGTCGCCTCGGCAAACTCCCACATGATCTCCGGCTTCTCGGGGTTTCCGAAGTTGAGACAATTGGTGAGCGCCAGCGGCGTCGCGCCGGTGCACGCCACGTTGCGTGCAGCCTCGGCGACGGCGGCCTGCGTGCCGGTGTAGGGATCGAGCCAACACCAGCGGGGATTGCAGTCGACGGCCAGCGCCACGGCCTTCTGTGTAGGCGTCCCGTCCTCCCGCGTGATGCGCACCATCGCCGCATCGCCGCCGGGGCCCGCCACCGTCCCGCCCTGCACCAGCTGGTCGTACTGCCGCCAGACCCAGGACTTCGAGCCCAGATTCGGTGTGTCGAGCAGCGCCTCGAGCGCGCCCTGCAGGTCGTCTTCCGGCACTACGGCGGCCAGGTCCAGCTTCTGACGCTCGCGCAGCGCGGCGGGCTCGCGCGTCGGCCGCTCGAGTTCGGGCGAACTCTGCGCCACCGGGGCCACCGGGATATCGACCACGGTCTCGCCGTGCCAGCGCACCTTCATGCGGCCGCCGGTCGTGACGGTGCCCACCACCGCCGCATCCAGATCCCAGCGATGGAAAATCTCGAAGACGCGTTCCTCCTGCCCCGCCTGCGCCACCAGGAGCATCCGCTCCTGGCTCTCCGACAGGAGCAACTCGTAGGGGGTCATGCCCTCCTCGCGCTGCGGCACTCGGTCGAGATCGAGATCGATCCCGTTGCCAGCCGCACCCGCCATCTCGAACGACGAGCACGTGAGACCGGCGGCGCCCATATCCTGGATGCCGACGACCGTGCCGGTCTTCATCAGCTCGAGGCACGCCTCGATGAGACACTTCTCGGTGAACGGATCACCCACCTGCACCGTGGGCCGCTTGGCCTCGCTGCCCTCATCGAATTCTGCAGAAGCCAGCAGACTGGCACCATGGATCCCGTCGCGGCCGGTCTTGCTGCCCGCGTAGATGACGGGGTTGCCCACGCCACTTGCATGGGCGCGGAAGACACCCTCCTCTTCCACGAGGCCCAGGCTGAATGCATTCACCAGAATGTTTCCGCGGTAGCACTCGTGGAACCAGGTTTCGCCCCCAACGGTCGCTACGCCAACCGGGTTGCCGTAGCCGCCGACGCCGTCCACCACGCCCTGGAGCAGGTAGCGGTGCTTCGGGTCGTCGATCGGGCCGAAGCGCAACGAATCGAGCGAGGCGATCGGGCGCGCGCCCATGGTAAACACGTCGCGGAGGATCCCCCCGACGCCAGTCCCAGCACCCTGCTTCGGCTCGATGAAAGACGGGTGGTTATGACTCTCGATCTTGAAGACGACCGCCAGACCGTCTCCGATCGAGACGACACCGGCGTTTTCGCCGGGACCTTCGATGACGTGCGGACCCTCGGTGGGAAGCGTCTTCAGATAAACCTTGCTCGACTTGTAAGAGCAGTGCTCAGCCCACATCACGGAGAAGATCCCGAGTTCGGGATAGCTCGGAGTGCGCCCGAGGATCGAGACGATGCCCTCCCACTCTTCCTCGGTGAGCCCGTGCTCGAGGGCGAGAGAAAGGTCCACTCCGGGGACGGAACTCACCCGCTCCAGCCCTCGCGAACCGCATCGAGCAGCGAGCCGAGCACGACGGCACCGTCCGTCCCGCCGATCCCCGCTTCGACAGCGTGCTCGGGGTGGGGCATGAGACCCATCACATTGCCCCGCGCATTGCGCACCCCCGCCACGTTGGCGACCGATCCGTTCGGGTTTGCCGTGTCGCTGACGGCACCCCCGGCCTCGCAGTAACGCAGCACCACGCGCCCGTCGCTCTCGAGAGCCGCGAGCAGCGCCGGATCAGCCACGTACGCGCCCTCTCCGTGCTTGATCGGCAGGCGCAGCACCTGGCCCACGCGGGCGCGCGAGGTGAACGGTGCCGCAGCCTGCTCGACCCGCAGATGGGGGAAGTCGCACACGAAATGGAGCCCGTGGTTGCGCATCAGTGCTCCTGGGAGTAGGCCCGATTCGCAGAGCACCTGGAAGCCATTGCACACACCGAGCACCGGCCCACCCGCGTCGGCGAAGCGCTTCACCGCCGCCATGATCGGGGAGTGGTTCGCCATGGCGCCAGCACGCAGATAATCCCCGTAGGAGAAGCCGCCCGGGCAGACGACGGCCCTGGTATCTGCGGGCAGCTCGGCATCCTTGTGCCAGACGAGCCTGGAGTCGGCGCCGAGCACCGCCTTGAACGCGAAGCGCATATCGCGATCGTCATTCGATCCCGGAAACTGGACGACGGCGAGCAAACTGGGGGACCTCTCGGAACACCGCTCCCGCGAGGACGAGCGTATTCCTCCGGGGCGCGGTGCACCTGTGTGGGGACAGGCCCAGTTTATCAGCTCGGGGCCTACCCCGCACAGCTGACCGGCCCGCCACAATGATCGAGCCTGCGATCCTCGACAGCCCTTGCTTCGTCTACGCGGAGAGGGTTATACCGACCCATCATCAACGGGGGTAGACCGTGGGTATGGATCCCAGACTGCTCGAGGAACAGTGCGCGCGAACACTTCGGGCAACCGACCTCAGCGAGCTCGGAAGACCCGAAGAAGGCAAGGTCCGCGACTGCTACATCGGAAACGACAAACGTCGTTTCATCGTCGTCACGGATCGCGTCAGCTGCTTCGATATCATCGTGGACACGCTGCCCTTCAAAGGCCAGGTACTGAACCAGATCGCCGCCTTCTGGTTCGGGCACACGGCCGATCTCGCGCCCAACCACCTGCTCGAAGTCCCCGATCCGAACGTCTCGGTGGTGCGCGAGTGCCGGCCGCTTCCGGTCGAGTTCGTCTACCGCGGCTACCTCACGGGCTCGAGCCCGACGTCGATCTGGACGGCTTACGACGAGGGCGCCCGCAGTTACTGCGGCCACTTGCTGCCCGACGGCCTCCACAAGCACGAGCCCCTGCCCGAGCCGCTGTTGACGCCGACCACCAAGGCGCCGAAGGGTTCACACGACGAGCTCACGTCGCGCGAGGAGCTGATCGCGACCGGCGCGATCGACGAGCCCCTCTACGACGAGGCTGCCGCCCTATGCCGCAAACTCTTCTCCGCCGGCCAGCACCACGCCGAGCGCCAGGGGCTCATCCTCGTCGATACGAAGTACGAGTTGGCGCTCGACGATGACAACCGGATCGTCGTCATCGACGAGATCCACACGCCCGATTCGTCCCGCTACTGGTACCGGGCCAGCTACGAACGCGCGCTCGCGAATGGCCGCGACCCCGAGGCCCTCGACAAGGAGTACGTACGCCGCTGGTACGTCGAGCAGGGCTGGCGGGGCGAAGGTCCGCCACCCGAGCTTCCGATCGCCGTCCGCTGCGAAGCCGCCCGCCGCTACATCGAGGCTTACGAGCAGATCAGCGGCCGCGACTTCGCCCCCGACGTCGAGCCCCCTGAGACGCGCATCCGCCGGAACCTGGGCCTCTGAGGCGGGCGGCATGCCGCGCCCCACCGACTCGAGCAGCTGGAAGCGCCTCGAACAGCACGCGGCGGCACTCGCCCCGCACACGCTGCGCGACCTCTTCGCCCGAGAGCCCGACCGCGGAGAACGGCTGGCCGCGGAGGGTGCGGGCTGGCGCCTCGATTACTCGAAGAACCGTGTCACCGACGAGACGCTCTCACTACTCTTCGAGTTCGCCACCGACGCTGGGCTGCGCGGGCGCATCGACGCGATGTTCGACGGCGAGCGCATCAACACGACCGAGAACCGCGCCGCACTCCACGTGGCCCTGCGTGCGGACCGCGACGCGTGCATCGAGGTGGATGGCGTCGATATCGTACCCGAGGTCCACACGGTGCTCGACCGCATGGCCAGCTTCGCCGGGTGCGTGCGCGGCGGCAATTGGCTGGGCCACACGGGCCGTCCAATTCGCAATGTGGTCAATCTTGGAATCGGCGGCTCGGACCTGGGCCCCGCCCTGGCGACAGATGCGCTCCGCGCCTACGCGGACCGGAACCTCACGTTGCGCTTCATCTCGAACATCGATGCCACGGACTTCACCGAGAAAACACTCGATCTCGATCCCGCCGAGACGCTCTTCGTCGTCTGTTCGAAGACCTTCACGACCCAGGAAACACTCACCAACGCGCACACGGCGCGGCGCTGGATCGTCGAGGCGCTGGGGACCGACGCGGCGGTGGCCCGCCACTTCGTCGCCGTCTCGACCCACGCCGAAGCCGTGGCACGCTTCGGAATCGACGCGCAGAACAGCTTCGGATTCTGGGACTGGGTGGGGGGCCGCTACTCGATCGGCTCGGCCGTCGGACTCTCGCTCATGCTCTCGATCGGTCCGGAGCACTTCGGTGAGATGCTCTCGGGGTTCCGCGCGATGGATGGGCATTTCCGCGAGGCGCCCTTCGAACGCAACCTCCCGGTCCTGCTCGGCCTCCTGGGGGTCTGGTACGCGAACTTTCTTGGCACCGAGAGCACCGCTGTCATCCCCTACGACCAGTACCTGGCGCGGCTCCCCGCCTACCTCCAGCAGCTCGACATGGAGAGCAACGGAAAATCGGTCGCTCTCGATGGCACTCCGGTTGACTGGACCACCGGTCCGATCGTATGGGGTGAGCCGGGTACCAACGGACAGCACGCCTTCTTCCAACTCCTCCACCAGGGAACCCGGCTCGTTCCCTGCGATTTCATCGGCTTCTGCCAGAGCCTCCACCCGACCGGAGACCACCACGACCTGCTGATGTCGAATCTCTTCGCCCAAACCGAAGCACTGGCCCTCGGCCGCACACCGGACGAGGTTCGCGCCGACGGCGTGGCCGAAGAGCTCGTGACCCATCGCAGTTTCCCGGGCAACCGGCCCACCAACACTCTGCTTGCCGATCGCCTCACTCCCGAGAGCTTCGGCGCCCTCCTCGCGCTCTACGAGCACAAGGTCTTCGTGCAGGGAACGCTGTGGAACGTCGACTCGTTCGATCAGTGGGGCGTCGAACTCGGCAAGACCCTCGCCCGCCGAATCACCCCGGCTCTTTCGTGCGCCGAAGAGCCCGAACTCGCCTCCCACGACTCCTCGACCCGCGCCCTGATCCGTCACTACCGCCGGCGCAAGCTGCCCTGAGCGGTTCTGCCCATCGAGGTGCCGTCCCGCTCGGCGGTCCGGGCGATATGACCGGCATCTCGGCGGGGCCCGCGGTTCATGCCGGGGCAGTTCTGGGCCTCCTCAGCCCAACGCTCCGGAGAGTGCACGACCGCGCTCCAGAAAGGCCAGCTGCGGCACTGAAGAGGCCGGTCCGAATGGACGCGGCAGCCAACGGCCGGATCGTAGAAGACGCAGGCCTTCTCGCGAGTCTCGCGCAGGCTGACGTCGCCACCCCGAAGACGACGCGTGTACATGGCGCGGAATTCGAGGTCATCGAGCGCAAGACGGCGGGACAGGCGCACGATCTCGGCGTCGCTGACGCGCACCGAACCGGCGCCTCGGCAGCAGTTTCCGCAGCGCGTGCACGCGAAGCGCAACCCGTCCGCAAACCACGGCACGGACACGCTAGGACTCGATGCGCACCACGCGGTAGTCCTCGATCACCGGGTTCGCCAGCAATTTCTCGCAGAGCTCACCCAGCAGACGGCGCGCAGCCTCTTCGTCGGCCGCGTCGATCTCCAACTCGAAGACCTTGCCCTGGCGCACCGCGCGCACGCTGTCGTAACCAAGTTGCGCGCTGGCTTTCTGGATCGCCTTGCCCTGGGGGTCCAGGACCTCGGGCTTGAGGGTGACGTGCACCAATGCCTTCACGTTGCGTCCTCCAGGGTGCGTTCGAAGATGGCGTCGACGTGGTGCAGCGCCTCGTCGAGGCTGAACGCGCGTTCGATCTCCTCCTTCGAGAGAAGCCCGGTGATCTCCGCGTCCCCCAGGACACGGTCGCGGAAATCGCCGCCATGGTCCCACGTCTCCATGGCGTGGCCCTGTACCAATCGGTAAGCATCCTCGCGGGAAGCGCCCTTTCCGGCCAGCGCCAGCAGTAGCGTGCCGCTGAAAGCGAGTCCGCGAGTCAGCTCGAGGTTCTCTCGCATGCGGTCCGGGTGAACGACGAGCGTCTCCACCAGGCCGGCGAGTCGCTGGAGCATGAAGTCGAGAGTCGCCGTCGCATCGGGCAAGATCATGCGTTCGACCGAAGAGTTGCTGATGTCGCGCTCGTGCCACAGCGCCATGTTCTCGAGCGCCGCCACCGCAGTGCCGCGCAGTACCCGTGCGAGGCCGGAGACGTTCTCGAGACGCCACGGGTTGCGCTTGTGCGGCATGGCCGAGGAGCCTTTCTGTCCCTCGCCGAACTCCTCCTCGACCTCGCGGACCTCGGTGCGGGCCAAGTGACGAAACTCGACGGCGATCTTGTCGAGACTCGACGCGATGAGCGCGAGCACGCCGACGAGGTGGGCGTGGCGGTCGCGCTGCACCACCTGGGTCGCAGCGGTCTCGAATCCGATGCCGAGCCGCGTGCAGACACCTTCCTCCACTTCCGGAGGCAGGTGAGCGAACGTACCCACCGCTCCGGAGAGCTTTCCGACGCAGGCCCCCGCGAGTGCGGCTTCGAGACGCGCTGCGTTGCGAACCATCTCCGCGTGGAAGACCAGGAGCTTCAGCCCGAACGTCGTGGGCTCAGCGTGCACGCCGTGGGTGCGGCCGATGCAGGCCGTGTGGCGGAATTCGAGGGCGCGGCGGCGCAGCACCTCCGCCACCCGGGTCACGCCCTCCCGAAGCAGCGCGCCCGCATCGCGAATCTGCAGCGCCAGCGCCGTGTCCAGCACGTCGCTCGATGTCATGCCGAAGTGAACCCAGCGCGCATCCGGGCCCACGTGTTCGGCTACGTTTGTGAGGAAAGCGATCACGTCGTGGCGGACCTCGCCCTCGATCTCGGCAATGCGAGCGACATCGAAGGAGGCCTTCTCGCGGATGCTGTGGACCGCGTCGGCCGGAATCTCACCGCGCTCGCCGCGCACCTCACAGACGGCGATTTCCACGTCGAGCCAGCGGCGGTACCTGCCCTCGTCCGACCAGATCTCCGCCAATTTCGGCCGTGTGTAGCGCTCGATCACAATCAGTTGATCCTCAAGAAGACTGCAAAGAGCAGCATGTAGTACATGATGGGGACCCCCAGCAAGGGCGAGTCGATCCGATCGAGAACGCCGCCCATCCCCGGCAGCAGATGACCCGTGTCCTTCGTCTCGGCGTCGCGCTTGAGCAGCGATTCGACCAGATCGCCGGCGATGCCCGCCACCGCGACGACCGCCGCCATGACGGCCGCGGCCATCCACGGAAGCGCTCGGGAGAGATCGGGCCAGAAGAAGTCGAATATCAGCTTGGTGAGCAGCCCGCCGGCGGTCCCGCACACGACGCCGCCCAACGCGCCCTCGATGGTCTTGGCCGGGCTGATTCGCGGCGCGAGCTTGCGCTTGCCCCAGGCGCGGCCGGCAAAGTAGGCGCCCGCATCGGAGGCCACCACCGCCGTCAACGCGAAGAGCATGAAGAAGCTGCCCGACTCGGGCACGATACCCAGCGAAGCGACGGCATCCGAGCCGTAGCGCGCGCTGGCCGCCCGCTCGAAGTTGCGGAGCACGATCGCGTGGGATGCGAGCCAGCCCACGTAGCAAACGCCAAAGAAGGTTCCGGAGATGCTTACCAGAGCCTCGGTGATCTGCGCGCGCCCCACCGCGCGCACCATGACCACGAGCAGGGTCGCAGTCAGGATCAACGTGGCGTAATACTCGTTGCCGAGGTAGGCCACCACGGGAAGGGCCGCCCCGGCCGCCATACCGTAGGCAGCGATCGGCTTCGCGCCCTTGTCCTCGATCAAACGGTAGAACTCGCGCTGCCCCAGCAGCACGATCACCACGATGGCGGCCAGAAAGACGAGCCCGCCCAGAACGATCAGGTAGATGATGGACGGGATCAGGACCGCAGCCGTCAGAAGCCGCAGCGGGAGGTCGCTGCGCTCGGGCCGCGGCGACGGCGACGGATCCGGAGCGCGCGGGTGGAACGGCGGCTCCGCGTTCGCCGTGGGCTCCGGCGTGAACTCGCTCAGGCTTCCCCTCCTCCCGTTTCGGCCCCCCGCGGCCGTCCGAGACCCGTGTGGCCGAAGCCGCCGACGCCGCGCTGCGTTGGCTCGAGGCTCGGTTTCTCGTCCCATTCGGGAATGACGACCGGAGCGAAGACCAACTGGGCGATGCGGTCGCCACGCCGCACGGTGAAGGGCGCGGCTCCGGCATTGAGCAGGATGACCTTCAACTCCCCCCGGTAATCCGAGTCTATCGTACCCGGAGCGTTTGGAAGCATGACACCGTGGCGCAGGGCGAGGCCGCTGCGGGGCCGCACTTGCGCCTCGTAGCCCGGCGGAACCGCGATCGAAATGCCCGTCGGCACCAGCACCCGGTCGCCGGGCCCCAACACCTGGTCGCTCTCGACCGCCGCGTGCAGGTCGAAACCCGCCGCCCCCGCCGTCGCCCGGGCGGGCAGCGGCAGGTCCCCGGTGCCGGGACGGCGCGCGATGGGCACTCGAAGCGCGGGGGGGAGCAGCGGTGTTCTCCCTTCGGGCTATTCGCCCGCCGAGGCCACGTCGACCAGAGCCTCCTTGCGCGAGAGCCGGACCCGGCCGGTCGGGTCGATGTCGATGCACTTCGCGAGCACCTCGTCGCCCTCCGAGACCACGTCTTCGACTCGATCGACGTGGCCCTCGGCCAGGTGGCTGATGTGGATCAGTCCATCGGTGCCAGGAAAGATCTCCACGAAGGCTCCGAAATCGGTGATCCGCTTCACTTTGCCGAGGTAGACACGGTCGAGTTCCGCCTCCTGGGTGAGCTCCTCCACCATCTGCTGGGCGCGCTGCAGCGCGTCCCCATCCGGCGAGAAGATCGTCACCTGTCCGGAGTCCTCTATGTCGATCTTCGTCTGCGTCGTCTCCTGGATAGCGCGGATGACCTTGCCGCCCGGCCCAATCACGTCGCGAATTCGGTCCGGCTTGATGAAGAGCACCTCCACCCGCGGCGCGTAGCGCGAGAGCTCCGGACGTGCCTTGAAATCCACGAGTTCGGACTCAGTCTCCCGGGCCATACAGTCGAGAATGTGGAGCCGCCCGACACGTGCCTGCTCGAGCGCCTGCTCCATCACCTTCCAGTCGACGCTGCGGATCTTGATGTCCATCTGCAGCGCGGTGATGCCATCGTTCGTGCCGGCAACCTTGAAGTCCATGTCGCCCAGGTGGTCCTCATCGCCAAGGATGTCCGAGAGGATCGCAACCTGGTCGCCCTCCTCGATCAGGCCCATGGCGATGCCCGCCACCGGCGCCTTGATGGGCACGCCCGCGTCCATCAGCGACAGCGATGCCCCGCACACCGTGGCCATCGACGACGAGCCGTTCGACTCGAGGACCTCCGACACGATGCGAATCGTGTACGGAAAGTCCTCGGCATCGGGAAGCACCGCGGCGAGGGAACGCTCCGCCAGGTTGCCGTGACCCACCTCTCGGCGGCCCGGACCGCGCTGCATGCGCGCCTCGCCCACCGAGAACGGCGGGAAGTTGTAGTGCAGGTAGAATCGCTTGCTGGTTCGCGCCGTGAGCGAATCGATCGTCTGTGCGTCACTCTGACCGCCGAGCGTCGTGAACACGAGGCCCTGGGTCTCGCCCCGCGTGAAGAGTCCAACGCCATGGGGCCGCGGCACGCAGCGCACCTCACAGGCAATCGGACGGATGTCGGCGCTCGCACGCCCATCGATACGGACACCATCGTCGATGATCCGCTTGCGCATCAACTCCGAACGGAGGTCGTGGAGAGCAGCCTTCACGTCTCCGCTGAGCTTCGCGAGTCCGTCGCGCCGCGCCTCGATTGCATCGAGAGTGTCGGCGCTGAAGCTGTCGCCGCGATACGCCGCAACGAACCCGTCGCGAACCTCGCCTTCGACCTCAGCGATCGCCCGGTAGCGCTCCGCCTTGGTCTGGATCGAAACGGCCTCGGAAAGGCGCGCTTCCGCCTTCTCCCGGACCTGGGCGGCGAGTGCCGATCGGTCCTCGGGCTCGCCGAGTTCCAGCTTCGGCTTGCCGACCCGTTCGCGCAGTTCCTCCTGCACATCGATGATCGGCACGATGTTTCCGTGCGCGAACTTGAGGGCACCGAGGATGTCCTCCTCGCTCGCCTCCTTCGCCGCACCCTCGACCATGACGAGCGCGTTGCGGCTGCCCGCCACGACCAAGTCGAGATCACTCTCGCCGACCGCTTCGGGAGACGGGTTCACGACGAGTTCGCCTTCGACCCTTGCCACCCGGACGGCGGCAATGGGTCCCAGGAAGGGCATCTCCGAAATACTCAGTGCAGTCGATGCACCGACGAAGCCCGGAATGTCCGGCGAAATCTCGGCGTCGACCGAGAGCACCGTCGCGATGATCTGGGTCTCGTCGCGGTAGGTCTCTGGGAAGAGCGGCCGGATCGCCCGATCGATGAAGCGCGACGCCAGCACCTCGCGGTCCGAGAGCCGGCCCTCGCGCTTGAAGAAGCCGCCGGGGATCTTGCCCGCCGCCGATGTCTTCTCCACGAAATCGACCACAAGGGGAAAGAAGTCGATGCCCGGGCGGGGCTTGTCCCGGGCGGCAGTGACGAGGACGACAGTCTCGCCGTAGCTGACGAGCACGGCGCCCGCTGCCTGCTTCGCGAGCCGGCCCGTTTCGAGGGTCATCGTTCTCCCGCCGACCTCTAGCGAGACGGTGGAAGGTTCGAACCAATAGGATGCCATGAGAAATAGATCTCCTGCCCGGCGCAGAACGAATCCGTCTGCCAACCGGGGCATTGTGGCTCGGCTTTGGAATGGAGATCGAGGAGCGATGGAATGCGGAATCAGCAATGCGCGAAGAGCGCACTTCGCAAATGGCTGACTTCCGCATTCCAAGACGCCGCGATCGGCGCCGAGCACGGTTGTCGCGCCGCTGGACCCACCGGTGACGTAGGGAAGGCCGGCTGGTTCAGCGACGCAGCCCCAGGCGCTCGATGAGCGCCCGGTAGCGATCGGGACCTGTCCTCCGCAGGTATTTCAGCAGTCGACGGCGCTGGCTCACGAGATCCAGCAAACCGCGACGCGAGTGATGGTCATTCTTGTGCACCTTGAAGTGCTCGGAAAGCTCCTCGATCCGCTTTGTGAGCAGCGCGATCTGAACTTCGGACGATCCCGTGTCGTTCTCGTGCTGGCGAAACGACCCGATGGTCTCTGCCTTGACCGCTCTCGAACTCAAGAAGGCTGCTCCTATCACCAGGTTGGGGAACGAATACACCGCCCCCCGGAGGTGGCGGGCGAGAGTGGCATAGCTATACGCAGGGGGCAACCGAGCTAATCCTGGCGGCCGACCGCGAGCACCCTCAGGGGGTGTAGGCGGCGCCCAGGTGTCGCCTCGAGCACCGCGACCAGCTCTCCGCCCGGCCCCAGGGCCGCGAGCTTCGACCCCGGGGCCAGAGAGGCATCGGGCGCCTCCACGTCACCTCCGTGGCGCACGCGCTGCGCAGCTTCGCCAGACAGCCGCACCACCGGCAAGCCAAGCACGTTCACGGGCGGCACGAGCCGCCCTTCGAGCGTCCCCTGCTCGGCCTCGCGCTCGAGCACCGACGCCGCCACTGTCTGCTCCGCGCCGAAAGGCCCGCTGCGCGTGCGGCGCAAGCGCGCCAGGTGGGCGCCGCAGCCCAGACGCTCTCCCAGCACCGAGGCGAGCGCTCGAACATAGGTGCCTGCCGAGCAGTCCACGGCGATCTCGACGTCCGGAGGTGCGTACTTCAGCAGCTCGATCCGATCAATCCGCACGCGCTTTGGATCGCGCTCCACCTGCTTGCCCTGGCGCGCCAGCCGGTACAAGGGCACCCCTCCGCGCTTTACCGCACTGTACATGGGCGGAACCTGCTCGATCTCACCGAGAAAGCCGGTAAGCGCCTCGAGGACGGCCGCCTCGTCCGGGAGCGGGCCCTCGTGGCGACGTACCACGGCGCCATCGGCATCCATGCTGTCGGTGTCGGTACCGAGACGAATCGCCCCCTCGTAGCTCTTGGTACCGCCCTCGACGAAAGGCACCAGCTTGGTGGCCTCGCGCACGGCGAGGGGCAGCACACCCGTGGCCAGGGGATCGAGGGTCCCGAGATGTCCAACGCGCCGGGTTCCGAGCCAGCGTCTCGCGGCATCCACCACGTCGTGGGAGGTACAGCCCGCCGGCTTGTCGACGACCAGGAACCCGGCGGGCCCCGGCCGTTCGTTCCGAGCGCGCCTAGCTCTCCGGCTCATCGGCAATCTCCCGCAGCAGGTCGAGCGTAGCGTCACCCCCGGAGAGCGATGCGTCGTAGCGGAAACTCAATCGGGGCATCCGCTTGAGCGAAAGCCGGGGGGCCATCCGTCCGCGCAGGTAAGCAGCGGCGGCATCGAGCCCCGCCTGCACTTCGTCCGGGGGGATCTGCGTCCCCAGCGTGCTCCAGAAGACCAGCGCCTGCGAGAAGTCGGGTGCTACGTCGACGCGGGTCACCGTCACGAGTCCGAGCCGGGGGTCGGACACATCACGCCGCAGCACCTCGACCAGTTCACCGCGCAGCAGCTCCCCAACGCGTTCAGTGCGCCTCGTCAGCGCTCTTCCCCCTCGGACTCCCGCCACGGCAGATCTTCCGCCTCGGACTCCCGCCACGGCAGATCTTCCGCCTCGGACTCCCGCCACGGCAGATCTTCCGCCTCGGACTCCCGCCACGGCAGCTCTAGGATCTCCACGTCAGTGAAGATGATCTCGGCCAGGTGCAAATCCTCCGCGTACGCCAGCGCCTGCTCCAGCACCCGGCGCACGATCGGTGCCTCCGCGCCGGCAGCCGAAAGACCCAGCACCGCATGCTGCCAGGTATCCTGCCCGCCCACCTCGGCCACCGAGACGTTGAACCTGTTGCGCAGACGCCGGACGATCGACCGTACAACGCCGCGTTTCTGCTTCAGGGAACGCGACCCGTGAACGTGCAACTCGAGTGCGGCAGCTCCGACGATCATCAGAGCGTCGCGGGCTTCTCCTCGATCACGAAGGCTTCGATCACGTCACCGACCTTCACGTCGTTGTACCCATCGATGGACATCCCGCATTCGAATCCGCTCTGCACCTCCCGCACATCATCCTTGAAGCGCTTGAGCGACGAAAGTCTGCCGTCGTATACCTGCACGCCGTCCCGGAGCAGCCGAACTTTGGCGTTGCGGCGAATCTGCCCCTCGGTGATGTAGCAACCAGCGACGGTTCCCGCGCGCGGAACGCTGAACGTCTTCCGAATCTCGGCGCGTCCGAGGAACACCTCACTCGCAACCAGCGGCAGTAGACCCACCATGGCCTTCTGCACGTCCTCGGTAACCTCGTAGATCACCTTGTAGGCGCGGATCTCGACGCCCTGGCTCTCGGCTGCCCGACGCGCCGCGGGTTCCGGCCGGACATGGAAGGCCACCACGATGGCGCCGCTGGCCCGCGCGAGCATGACATCGGTCTCGGTCACAGCTCCCACACCCGAGTGGATGACGTCGACCTTGACGTCGTCGGTCGAAAGATTGAGGAGCGCCTCGCGCAGGGCCTCGACCGAGCCGTGAACGTCTGCCTTCACCACCAAGGTCAGATCCTTCACTCCACCGCCCTCGGCCTCGGCGAAGATATCCTCCAGGCTTCGAAGCGTCCGACCCTCGCTCGGCTTCTCCCGCTGCTCAGTCGTTCGGTGGTCAACGATATCCTTGGCGACGCGCTCGTTCTCGACGGCGTTCATTTTCTGACCCGCCTCAGGCACGGCTGACAGGCCAATGACCTGCACCGGTACCCCCGGCGGTGCCGAATCGACGCGCTTGCCATTCTCGTCCTCCAACGCACGCACGCGTCCCGAGTGCGTACCCACGACGATCACGTCGCCGCGCGTGAGAGTGCCGTCATGAACGAGTACTGTGGCCACCGGCCCGCGTCCCTTGTCGAGACGCGCCTCGAGCACCACACCGGAGGCGCGACGCGAAGGAGCTGCCTTGATTTCGAGCAGCTCCGACTGGAGCACGATGGCCTCGAGAAGTTGGTCGAGACCGGTCCCCTTGAGCGCTGAGATGTCGACGCAGAGGGTGTCGCCGCCGAACTCCTCGGGGACCAGTTCGTGCTCCATCAGGCGCTGACGGGTCTGCTGCGGGTTGGCGCCGGGCAGATCGCACTTGTTGACGGCCACCACGATCGGAACACCGGCGGCCTTGGCGTGATCGATGGCCTCCACCGTCTGCGGCATAGCGCCCTCGCTGGCGGCTACCACCAGAATCACGAGATCGGTCACCTGCGCACCACGCGCCCGCATGTCGGTGAACGCGGCGTGACCGGGCGTATCGATGAAAGTAATCAGTTGGTCCCCCACCGAGACCTGGTAGGCGCCAATGTGCTGGGTGATACCGCCGGCCTCTCCCTCCACCACCTTGGTACGGCGAATCGCGTCCAGGAGCGAAGTCTTTCCGTGGTCGACGTGTCCCATCACGGTAACCACCGGCGGCCGCGGCACCATTTCCGCAGCCTCCGCCCCGCCGTCGGAAGACTCGGCGATGAACTCCTCTTCGCGGAAGCCCACATCCTGGACGTCCCAGCCGAACTCGGACGCGACGTTGCTCGCGGTCTCCGCATCGATTGCCTGATTGATCGACACCAGGGTGCCGAGCGCCATGAGCTTGCTCTGCACCACGGGGGCCTTCTGGCCCAGCATGCGCGCTAGTTCGCCGACGGAGACGCTGCCTTCGATGCGCAGGACGCGCTTGTCCTCCTTGGGCGCCGCCGTCGCGGCGGGACGCTGCGTCGCCGAGGTGTCGCGGGGGCGACGACGGGGCGACACAGCGGAACGGGGCTCGAGGGTGACCTGGCGCCGTAGCGGCGCACGGCTCGTGGCCTGCCGGGCCAGGCGCTCCTGCTCGCGCAGGTTCACGACTTCGCGGAACTGTTTGCGGGCACCGGCGCGGCCCGGACCGGAGCTGTCGGCGGCCGAGCGGGCATCGTGACCCGCAGGAGCCGCCGCGGCGGCAGGCCGTTCCGGAGCCGGTGTCGGCGTCGGCATCGAATCTTCCGGCCGCAGTTCGGGCTCGGCCGCCAGCGCCGGCTCGGGCTCGGCCGCCAGCGCCGGCTCGGGCTCCAGCCGCACCTCGATCGGCGCCGGCTCGACCACCTTCTTCTTGCGCCGACGGATGACGGCGCCGCCCCCTCCCTCGACGCGTTTTTCGCTGACGTCGACTCGCAGATCGGGCACGCAGAGCTTCTTGCGGAGCTTCTCGGCAACGTCTTCATCGAGCGAAGCCATCGCACTCTTCAGTTCGACGCCCAGGGCTGCCGCCTTCTCGACAAACTCCGCCCGGTCCAGACCGAGTTCTTCCGCCAACTTGTACGCCCTGATCTTCGCCACCGCTCTGCTCTCTGTTTCCTTCCCGCTACGGTACGTGCGGGCCGCCTAGGCCTTTGGCGACGCGTCCAGGGTACCGGGCGTGTCCGCCCCGGCCCGTTCCACTTCTCCGCCGGCAGAGGCCTCGCTGGTTTCTCCGCCGGCCGGGGCCTCACTGGACTCCGCGGCAGCTGCCGCAGCGGCTGCGGCTGCCTCTTCCGCAGCAGCCTGCACCGCCGCCTCGGCCTCGGCTTTCTCGCGCGCCTCGTCCTCGGCCCGCTTGCGCTCGGCCAACTCCACCGCCTTCCCTTTGATGAGCTCCGCCCCATCCGCGCCGATGCCCGGCAATGACGTGAGCAACTCCGAGTTGCAGGCAGCCAGATCTTCGAGCGAGGTGATCCCCTGCTGGAGCAGGAGTTCCGCATCCGCGTCTCCGCAGCCCTCGACCACGGAGACCGCTTCCGAAAGCCATTGCACCAGCTCTCGCAGCTTGGACTCGCTCTTCATATCGATCTTCCAACCGGTGAGTTGGACGGCCAGGCGCACGTTCTGTCCCTTGCGCCCGATTGCGAGTGAAAGCTGGTCGTCGGGAACGATCACATCCATCGACTGCTCGCCGTCATCGATGATCACCTTCGAGACTTGCGCCGGGGACAGCGCGGAGCAGACGTAGCGCGCCGGGTCCGGACTCCAGGGCACGATATCAATGCGCTCGCCCCGCAGCTCTTGCACCACGGCCTGGACCCGGCTGCCCTTCATGCCGACGCACGCGCCGACCGGATCGACATCCGAGTCGCGTGACGCCACCGCAATCTTCGAGCGGGCCCCGGGCTCTCGCGCCGCCGCCTGGATCGTCACGATGCCCTCGTACATTTCGGGCACTTCCTGCTCGAAGAGCTTGGTCAGCATCTCGATGCAGGTCCGCGACAAAACGATCTGCGAACCCTTGGCGTTCTTGTTGACATCAATGACGTATCCGCGGAGACGATCGCCCGGACGGTAATTCTCTCTCGGCACTTGCTCGCGCAGGGGAAGCACCGCCTCCGCGCGCCCCAGATCCACGATGATCGCACCCTTCTCGAAGCGCCGGACGATGCCGTTGACGATTTCGGTGCACCGGTCCTTGTACTCCTCGAAGACGTTGTCGCGCTCCGCCTCGCGGATCAGCTGGATGATCACCTGCTTGGCGGTCTGGGCCAGAATCCTTCCGAAGCCCTTCGTGTCGAGCGTCACTCCGATGTCATCACCGAGTTCCGCACCCGGGTCGAACCGCTTCGCCTCGCTGACGAGCACCTGGGTCGTTTCGTCGTCGACGGTTTCGACCACTTCGCGAAACTCGAAGAGCTCGATCTCGCCGATCTCGTCGTTGTAGCGGGCCTCGATCTCCGTCTCCGTACCGCGGTCGCGCCGCGCAGCCTGTTTCATCGCCTCTTCGACCGCACGGATGATGTCGGCCTTGGCGATGCCCTTGTCCTTGGCGATTTGCTCAATCTCTCGTTTCAGACCGAACATTCCCTCACCCTGCCCCGTTTGGCCGCAATCCCGAACCGGAAAAGTCCGCCCGGGTAAATTCGTAGATCACATTCGCCTTTGCGACTGCATCGAAGGGGATGCCGACGTCGTCACCGTCGATGCAGAGTCGCACCACCCCAGCGTCGAAAGCCACGAGCCGGCCGCGAAAACGCCGCCTCCCCTCCATAGGACGCCGCGTCTCGAGCCGCACCTCCGAACCACACGCAGCGCTGAAGTCCTTCTCGCGGGCCAGCACGCGGTCGAGCCCGGGCGACGACACCTCGAGTCGATAGCGAGCCGGAACCGCGTCGGCAGCGTCTAGCGCGGTGCCCACCTCGCGCGAAATCGCCGCGCACCGGTCGATGTCGACGCGCCCGTCTCCCCGACAGGTGTCGATGGTGACCCGCAGCAGCCATGGCGCATGCCCGCGGGTGAGCACTAGGTCCACCAGTTCGAGACCGGCGTCCTGCACCACCGGTTCGACCAACCCGCGCAGTTGTTCAGGGATGTCGGTGTACATGGCTCCGATTCGTTTCGACCTCCCCAAAAAAAAAGCGGACAGCAGCCCACTTCGCCCCAACACCCAAATTCACGTCCGTGGAGTATCGCGACCGAACACCCAGCTCCAGCCCACCCCGGTGTCGCTCCGGAGCAGTCGGCATACGATCCGCTAGACTCTCTCTAAGCCCGCGTAAATTAACTGAATTGCCGCTGAAAGGCAACGCGCAAGCCGCCCTCGTGGCGAGCCTGCGGCGGGTCAGGAGCCCTGCGCCTCCAACCCGCCCACGAGGTCCCGGAGCCGCACGACGCCGTGTGCCTCGGCCCAGGCCACCAGGCCATCGGCCACGTCCGCCGCAGCAGCGGGATCCAGGAAGTTGCGCGTCCCGACCTGCACCGCCGTGGCGCCGCACAGCAGGAACTTGAGGGCGTCCTCGGCGCTGCCGATTCCCCCGATCCCGCAAATCGGGAGACCGACCGCCCGCGCCACCTGCCAGACCATGCGCAGGGCGATGGGGCGAATCGCCGGGCCCGAGAGTCCGCCCAATCCGTTCGACAGCACCGGACGACGCGTCTCCACGTCGACGTCGAAGGCCTGGACCGCGTTGATCAGGCACAGGGCATCGGCTCCCTCCCCCTCGCATACGCGTGCCATCTCGGCAATGTTCGTGACGTTGGGCGAAAGCTTGACGAGCAGAGGCAGGCTCGTGGCGCGCCGCGTCGCGCGCACGAGGTCCGCGAGCACGGCGGGATCCTGGCCGAACTCGATGCCGCCGCTCTTGACGTGCGGACACGAAGCGTTGACCTCGATACCGGCGAGTCGTGACACACCGGTGAGGCGCTCGCAGACCTCCGCGTAGCCGGCCACTTCGGTCTCGAATACGCTGGCGACCACCACGACGTCTTCGGGAATCTGCGGGAGCTTCTCCGCGATGAAGGCGTCCACCCCCACGTTTTCCAAGCTGATCGCGTTGAGCATCCCCGACGGTGACTCAGCGATTCGCGGCGGTGCGTTGCCGATCCTGGGCTCGAGCGTGAGGCTCTTCGAAACGAAGCCGCCGATGCGCCGCAGATCGAGGAAAGGCGAGAACTCCGTGCCGTAGCCGAAGGTCCCCGACGCAGTGAGCACGGGATTGCGCAGCGCAATCCCGCCCAGGTCCACCGACGCATCGACACTCACGCCAGCCCCTCCCAGTCGATGCGAGCGGCGTCGAAGACCGGCCCGTCGCAGCAGACGAGTGCCATGCCACCCGACGAGAGAGGGGCCGCGCAGCCGAGGCACACGCCGAAGCCACACGCCATGCGGTTCTCGAGCGAGGCGATGCAGGTTGCCCCGCGCTCCTGCGCCAACTCGGCGCAGCGCCGCATCATCGGCGTGGGTCCGCAGGTGTAGACATGAGCCGCAGGCGTCTGCGCCAACGCCTCCTCGAGCAGTTGCGTCACGAGGCCGTGAGCCCCGCTGCTGCCATCCTCGGTCGCCACCCGGACATCGACACCGAGCGCGGAGAAGTCGTCCAATCCCACCAGGTCCGAGACGCTTTGGGCCCCGAGCAGCACACGCACGGAATTGGAGCCACCCAGAGACCGCACCAGCGCGTAGACGGAGGCGATCCCCGTGCCCCCGGCGACGACGAGCACCGGGACACCGCTAGGCGGCGCCACAAAGCCGCTTCCGAGAGGTCCGAGGAGTCGGATGCGCTCGCCGGGAGACGCCGCTGCCAGCAACGCCGTGCCGCGGCCGACCCGCTTGTAACGCACCTCGAGCGAACCCGGCTCCGGGCCCTCCGCGTAGACGGCCATGGGTCGCGGAAGCAAGGGGTCGCTGCGGGGCGCGGCTCCGAGGGCACCGGGCGAGAGCATTACGAACTGCCCGGGAGCAAAGCCGGGCCACTCCGCCGCGCGCAGCCGCAGGCGGTGGTTTACCCCGCCCTCGCAGCGATTCTCGAGCACCTCAGCCTCAGCTCGGATCGGGGCGGCTCGGGTGCTGTCCACGGCGGGCCCGAACGTACCACTTCGCTCCCCGGGCGCCGCGCGGCAGGCCGCCAGCCCCAAGAAGCCCAGAGGGCACCTGCGCTGCATGCGCCTCGCCCGCCAACCCCCCGGAACGACGAGCCATTCCGAGAGGGCAACGCAGTCAAGCTCGACCGCCTCTGCGTCGATGAGACGCAGTGGGGACCGGCACCCGGCCCCTCTAGGAGAACTCTTGCCGCCGATCCAGGATCCGCACCGGGAGCGCTTCGACCTCGACCCCGGCGACCGCCGCGCCTTCGAGGAACTCGAGGAGGCGGCTTTCGTCGCGGGCGACTGGAGCGAATTGGTGGCGCTCTACGAAAGGCGGCTCGAGGCGCCGGATCTCGAGAACGATGCGACCGAGCGCGGCCGCCTGCTCCATCGCCTGGGCCGCGTCCACGCCGAGCGCTGCAATGCCCCCGGCGCTGCCCTGGCCTGCTGGCGCGACGCGGTCCGAGCCGATCCGACCTGCCGGCCCGCCCTGGCCGAAATGCGCAGTGAAGCGCTGCGCCGGGAGCAATGGGACGTGGCGCTCCAGATCCTCGAGGCCGAGATTGAGCTCGAGCAAAACCCCGGCCAGCGCAGCCGGCTCCTCGCGTCTGCGGGAGAGATCTGGCTCGACCACACCGACGACGACGCGCAGGCGCTGTCGCATTTCGAGCGCGCCCTCAATGCGCTGCCGCATGAGGCCAGCATCCTCGAGGGCGCAGCGCGCGCCGCCGCCCGGAGCAATCGCCCGACCCAGGCCGCTGCGTATTGGGAGCAAATCGCCGCGGTCTGCGACGGTGCGAGCCGCGCCCGCGCCCGAGTCGCGCAGGCCGAACTGGTGGATCCGGAGCGCGCCGCGGCACTCTACCGCAGAGCCTTCACGGACGATCCCCACAACTCCGAGGCCCTTCGCGCGCTGGCCACACTGGCGGAGGGCGAGGCGCGCTGGACTCTCGCCGTCGAATTCCACGAACGCCGCTACGAAGTCGCCACCGATACCGCAACGCGCACGGAGGCCGCTCGGTCGGTCGAACGAATATACTCGACGAAACTCGACAATCCGGGCGCAGCGCGCTCTTGGCTCGAACGCTCCACGGCGGCGGATTGCGCGACGCGCAATGACGACGCCGAAACCGCAAGCAGGAAAGCTGGGAAACGGCACGCCGCACCCGAGCGTCCGTCTTCCGCGCACCCGCAAAACACCGGCGACGATTCCGCGCTGCTGACCACCTACCGCAGCGAGGCCTCGGTGACCGACGACCCGGCACGCTTGGGCTGGCTCGTTCGGGAAATCGTCCGTATTCACGCGGGGCGTGGAGAGACGCGAGACGCTCTGGCCTGGGCCGAGCGCTGGCTCAACGCAGCTCCCGAAGAGACCGAAGCCTTCCTTCTCACAGCTCGGCTCCACGAAGCCCTGGCGCACGACACCGAACTCATCTGTGTGCTGGAGCGTCTGGACCCGTTGCTGCCACGCGATGCACAGGCCGACAACCGGCGCCGCCTGGGCGACCTTCACGCCGCCCACGGCCGATTGGATCCAGCCCTCGCCGCGTACCGATCCGTGCTCGACGCCGACCCGTTCGACCTTCGCGCGCACGAGGCAGCCATCGCTCTGCTCATCGACACAGGTGCATCGGAAGAGCTGGCCGACACCTATCGAAGCCTCGCGGGGTTCTGCGAACAGCCGCGCCGGACCGAGGTGCTCGACGCCCTCGCACGGCTACTCGAAGAGCAGCTCGGCGACCTGCCGGGTGCAGCCGATGTGTTGGCGCACCTGCTCGAAGACACCGCACCGCCCGCGGACGCCGACGAGCGGCTCGAATCGTTGCTCGCGCGCACGGGCCGGCACGAGGAGCTCGCAAAACAGCTCGAGTATCGCGCAAAAAGGGCGGGTGCAGCCGAGCAGGGGGCACTGCGCCGACGGCGCGCCGAAGTTCTGCTGGACTCCCTGGGCGATTCCGATGCAGCCGTCGAGGCCTACCGCGAACTGCTGGGGGATGCGCCGGACGACGAAGACGCGCGTGCGGGCCTCGAGCGCTCGCTGCGCGCGGCCGGTGACCTGCCGAGTCTCACCGACTTCCTCGAAGAACAGGCGCTGCGCCATCCGGAGCCAGCGGTGCGCGACCGACTCCGCTCCGAACGCGCAGCGATCCTCTCGGACGATCTCGACCGCAGCAACGATGCGGCCGAAATCTTTCGCCGGCTCGCGCGAGAGGCGAGTGCGCCAGAGGAACGCCGACGCGCTGTGGAACATCTCGAGGTTCTCCTCGAACGGATCGGCGACCTGGATGGACTGCGGTCGCATTGGGAGGCACAGCTCGAAGACGCAGACACCTCGCAGCGCGCCGCGCTGAACGAAAAACTCGGCGAACTATGCCTTCACCGCCTCGGGGATGCGGAGGCCGCCGCCCGCTACCTGGAGGCCGCCGCCCGCCTGGCACCGAAACGCACGGAACTCTGGCGCAGCCTGGCCCGGCTCTACGAGGCGGCCGGACGGTCCGCAGACGTGGCCCGCGTACTCGAAGCCGAACTGGAGACCGGCGTCTCGCCCGAGGTGGAACGAGCCCTGTCGAGCCGCATCGCCGCGCTCTGCACCGGCGCTCTCGACGATCCCGAACGCGCGCGGCGTCATTACGAGCGCCTGATCGAACTCGATCCGGACAACGGTGCCGCCCAAGAGTTCCTCATCGCCCGCTGGCAGGAAGACGGACGACCCGAGGAGGTCTTGCGGCTACTCGAACGGCGTCTCGACGCCCTCGATGCACAGCCCCGGGACGACGCCGGACACTGGGCCGCCCAGCGGACCTCGCTGCGCCTGCGCATTGCGGGCCTCCGAACGGGCGCACTCGACGATCCCGACGGCGCGATCGCTGTCCTCGAGGTGGGCCTCAGCGAGATCGGACCGCTCGCGGCGGTCGCCGATCCCCTGGCCGACCTGTATCGACGTGGCGGCTACATCGAGGATCTGATCGACCTGTGCAAGAACGCCGAAATCGCTTGCGAACCGGGCAACGAGCGCGCCACGTGGCTCAAGCGGCGCGGCGACGCCCTGCGCGAGCGAGGCGACGACCGCGACGCAGCGGACGCCTACCGACGCGCACTCGACGAGCGTCCGGCGGACGTCGCCGCGGAGGCCGCGCTGCGCGACCTCTATCGGCGGCTCGGGGATTCGGAGGGTCTCGCGGGGCTGCTCACGGCGAAGCTCGCCCGACTCAACGGCCCCGAAGAGATCCCGGCACGCCTCGAGCTGGCGGCACTCCATCAGGGCTCCCTGAACCTGCCGCATGAGGCGCTCGCGCAGTTGCGTCGGATCGTGCGGGTCGACCCCGGACACACCGAGGCCCTCGCCCGCGGACTCGACCTCGCCGAACAGTTGAATCGAGACGAGATCATCCGAGAGCTGCTGGACAAAGCGTTGTCGAGACCGCAGCCGCCCACGCTGCGCGCCGAACTGCTCGCCAGAAGCGGGCGACAACTTGCGGCAACCCCTGACGGCGCCACATCGGCGACAGCGAACCTCCGGAAGTCCCTGGAACTGGATTCGAGTCGAGATGAGGTCCGCGAGACGCTGCGACGACTGCTCGAATCCCAGAACGACTGGCCGGCGGCCCTCGATTGCCGACTGGCCGAGGCCTACCGCGCCGAAGGAGCCCGACGCGTCGCGCACCTCGAACAGGGTGCAAATATTGCCTGGCACAAACTTTCCCCCGAGGCAGCGCTGCCCTGGCTGGAACGACTCCGGCACGAAGCGCCGGAGTGCGCAGACGTGCCGGCGCGCATCGCTGCCGCGCATGCCGACGCGGGTCAGCCGCGAGCACGCCTGCACGCGATCGAGGCGCAGATCGAACTCACCGGCGACCCCCGCTCCCGGCGCGACCTCTGGTGCGAATCCGCGCATCTGCTCGAACACGAACTCGAATACCCCGCCCGCGCCGCCCAGGCACTCGAGCGGGCGCGGGCACTGTGCCCCGACGATCCCGAGATCCTGCACACGCTCGAGCGCCTGTACCGTGAAGGCGGCCGGGACCGCGAGCGCTGCAACGTCCTCGAAGCCCTCACCGAGCAGTCGAGCGGCGCAGAGCGGGTGCCGATCCTGCGCGAGGCCGCGGCCATCTACGCCGACCGCCTCGGCGAACCGGGCCGCGCTGCGGCGTTGCTCCTCCAAGCCGTGGCGGAGACTCCCCGCAGAAATACCCTTCACGCTGAGCTGCTCCGAATACTGGGCAACGCCTTGCGCCAGGCGGGGCCGCCCGACGCCTGGGCGCGCTGCGCCGAGGCGGAACTCGCGGCACTCGCGGCGGGGGGCGAGGTCTTCGCCGAACGGCGACTGGCCCTGCACGCAGATCTCGACGCCTGGTACCGCCGCATCGGACGCCCGGACGCGGCGCTCACCCATCTGCGCGCGCTCGTCGACGACGCACCCGCCGGCTTCGACCCATCGCATCGCAACGAGACGGCACTCCTCGAGGCCCTGCGCGCGACACGGAACAGCGTCGAACTCGAGTGCCGGTTCACAGCCCAGCTCGAACGCACGGGTGGAGACGCCGCGTCGTGGCTCGAACTCGCCCGGCTCCGCGACGAGGCGCTCTCGGCAACGACCACTGCCGCCGAGGCCTACCGCGTGGCGCGGGCCTTAGACCCCCGTGACGTTGCGGTGCTGCGAGGGCTGCGCAGTTGCGCCGAGCGCCTCGAACTCTGGGAAGAAGTTGCCGACACGCTCGCCGCCGAACTCGAAGTCATTGGCCCCGACGCGCCTCGGCAACGCGCCGCACTGCTCCGAGGCATGGGCGACGTCCACTGGCGTCACCTGGACTCTACGACCCAGGCCCGCCGCGCCTACGCGGCGGCAATCGAGGCCTGGCCCGAAGACCTGACTGCCTACCGCTCGCTCGAACGCCTGCTCGAGAGCATGGAGAACTGGTGCGGTGCGGCAGACCTCTACGAGCGCGAAATCGAAGTTCTCGGCAACCGCGAGCCCGACCGCCGCTGGGCTGCATGGCTGCGCACCGGAGACATTGCTCGCAACCACACGCAAGACACCGAGCGCTCGCTCCGCGCCTACGTGGCTGCGGCAGACATTGCACCTCTTCCCGCCGAGCGAAGCCTCGAAAGGGCTGAACTCCACCATCACTGCGGGGAGATCGAGGCCTTTGCCGACGTCTTCGCCGACTGGTGCGACACGCCGGAGTCTGGGGCCCTCGCAGCCGACCACATGCGGCTGGCGGAAACGCTGGAAGCACTCGGGCGGGCCGACGCGGCACGGGTGCGGATCGAACGCGCCCTGGAGCTGGAGACCGAAAACGCCCAGGCCTGGTATGTGTCGGCGCGACTCTGCGAAGCCGCGGGTGAGCCGGACGCCGCCTCCAACGCGTGGCGCTGCGCGGCAGCGCTGACGAGCGGCGCCGAGGCCGCCGAGGCCTGGCACCACGCCGCAGCTTCGAGTCCCGTGGCTGCGGTCCTTCCGCTGCTCCGTGCGGCGGCCGAGGCGGATCCCGCCTCGAGGTCCGTCCAGTCGGACCTCGCCCGCGCCGCGCTCGACACAGAAGCCTGGGCCGAGGCCGAGACCGCAGCCTCCCATGCACTCGAAGACGGCGACGCAACTCACCTGGAACCCGACGTCCGCCGTGCGGTGGCGCTCGTGGGTGCACGGGCAGCGCGGGCTCGAGATCGCAACGCCCGGGCGATCGACTTCTGCGAGGAGGCGCTGGCCGCCGACCCGGAATGCGTCGAAGCACTCGAAAGCGCGGGCGAGACCTGCTTCGCACTCGGCGAGTTTCAAAGGGCGCGCGGCTTTCTCGAACGGCGCCTGGCGCACCCGGATCCGGACCCGAGTGCAGCCCGGCACCTCATACTGCTCGCGCGCTGCCTGACCGAGGCCGGCGAAGCCGGTGCAGCGCTCGAACGCTGCGAGGCGGCACTCGAACGCGACGCCGCCCTGGGCGACGCCCACAGTCTCTGCGTCGAGCTGCACGAGGCCGCCGAGCGGATCGACGCCGGCGTGGCGGCACTCGAACGCTGGGCACTGACGCAGACCGGAACGGCCCGGAGCGCTCCTCTCCTGCGCGCTGCAGAGTGGGAGCTCACCGCAGCCGATCGAGAGTCTGACGCGGAACGCCACCTGCGGGCCGCCACCCATGCGGATCCGGAACTCACCCGCGCCTGGCGACTGCTGGCAGAGCTGCTCTTGCGCAGCGACCGCAACGACGCAGCCGGTGAGGCGGCGCTGGCCGGACTGCGGGCCGGGAACACGGACGACGCCGACCGCAGGGCCCTGGAACTGGCGAACGCCCGGGCGCTGGAGCGGGCGGGCGACGCCGACGCCGCCGCAGAGGCCTTCGGACGGGTGGCCGAGACCGATCCGGCCTGCTTCGAGGCAACCGACTCCCGGGCCCGGCTGCTGCGTGCCGCTGGAGACTGGCGCGGGGCCGCCGACAGCCTCGAAAGCTTCACACTCCGCTACGCGGGTGCGGACCGGACGCCGCTGGCCCAGGCACTCGAGCAGCTCGCACGTCTCCTGGCCGGGCCCCTCGAAAACGTGGACGGCGCCATCGACGCCTACCGCCGCGCCGTGGAGTTCGAACCCGAACGGACCGCGCTGCGAGCGAGCCTCGGCGAGCTGCTGAGCCAGCGGCCCGAGACCTGGTCTCAGGCGCTTGCCCAGCTCACGGCGACACTAGAGCTCGACCCACTCCACCCGGGCGCGCTCCGCGCCACCCTGAGGATCGCCTGCGCGCGGGACGACGCAGCGGCAATCGATGTGGGGCGCGTGCTGCTCGCCGCACTCGGCATCGCAAACTCCTCGCAAGCCCCGGACGCGCACCCGCGCCTCGGGTTCCCGCTCGCGCCGGAGGCCAGGCTCGACGGGGATCTGAGCGAAACGCTCCGTGCGGCGGTCCAGCGCGTCTCCGCCGAGATCGGTGACGCGCTCCGGGCTCCAGCCGAACTCCCCGAACCCGACGCAGACGCCTGCCCAGCCGCCCGTTTCCGCGCGGCGGCGCTGGCGGCCCAGGCCGAGCTCACGGCCCCGGGCCTGCTGCCCCTGCCGACCCGGGAAGTGGGCGATGTGGTGCGGTGCGTCTTGACGCTGGCGCTTTCGCCCGATTCCATCCAAACCTCGGGCGCCATGCTCAACGCCCTTGCCGGGGCAATCGGACGCCGCGCGAGGCGGCACCTCAAGCGCGCCCTGGCGGGGGTGAAACTCTCATCCATCGAGAACTTCGATTTCGCGGCCTGGCGGCAGGAGCTTCGCGCCCTGGCCGCAGCTCGGGCAGTCGACCACCTGGGCTGCGACCTGCGCACGGCTCTGGTGGCCCTGGTGTGCGAGGCAGACGATCGCAGCCCGTCGGAGATCGACCCGACGGCCGACATCTCTGCCCTGGTGGCGGCGTGCCCCGAGGCCCAGGCCCTGGTGACCCGGGTGGTGCGGGAGTGGATCGCACGCCTGCGCGCGCAGGGATGTGCCGCGCGCCGGTCGCGCGTCTAAGGCGCCTCGGGGGCCCGCACCGCAGACACAAGGGCCCGATTCAGGTGATCCCGACCCAGGACGCGCCAGGCAGCGGGAGACTCGAGAATCTCGGAAACCAGCGCCAGGTGGAGCGCGTGCCCCCCTCGCTCGACCCGGATGTGAGCCTGGAGCCACGTCCCGAGCAGCATCAGATCCCCGTAGAGGTCCAGCACCTTGTGGCGCACGAATTCGTCGGGCCAGCGCAGACCCTCCGGATTGATGACGCCCTCGTCATCGAGCACCAGGGTGTTGTCCAGCGAGCCCCCCTTGGCGAGCCCAGCGTCCCATAGTGTCTTCACCTGGCGCAGGAAGCCGAACGTCCGGGCGCCCGCGACCTCACGCTCGAAATGGGCCGGGTTACGGCCGACGATCTCCAGGCACTGCCGACCGATGGCCGGGTGTTCGAAGTCGATGGCGTAGGAGATGCGAAACTCGCGGGCGGGTTCCGCGCGGATCCACCGCTCGCCGAGGCGCACCTCGACCGGCCGCCGCAGCCGCAACCCCCGGCGCCGCTCCGGCTGGGCGAACAGCCCCGCCGACCGCACCAGGTAGACGAAGGATGCCGCGCTTCCGTCCATGACCGGAAGTTCCGGTCCCTCGATTACGACACGCGCGTTGTCGACTCCGAGCCCGTGAAGCGCGGCGAGCAGGTGCTCCACCGTGCGCACCGTGTCCGCTCCGCGCCCGAGCGTCGTCGCGAGTCGCGACGACGCGATGAATTTCGCGTGCGCGGGAATCTCCACGCTGCGGCCACCATCGCTGCGCACGATCACGATGCCCGTGTCCGCCCGCGCGGGCAGCAACGTGAGTTGAACCGGCGCTCCACTGTGGAGCCCGATCCCAGTGCAGGAAACCTTCTCGGCGATGGTCTGCTGCGTCTGCAAGCTGCTCCCCCCCCCACGGTGGTATGCCGCCGTATGAGGTAGCGAAGCCACCAAATCGCACAAGCCCCGCGGGGAGCAGTGCGTCAGGTCTTCGGAGCGGCCCTCAGTTCCGCCAGGATCTCTCGCGCGCTGCCGTAACGCGCATCGGGGGCCTTCTGCAGGCAGCGCAGAATGATCCGCTGCAGCGTGGGCGACACCTCGGGGTTGATCTCCCGCGGATCCGGCGCCGGCGTATGCACGTGGTGATACGGAAGGTTCCCCTCGCGGAATGGCAGGATCCCAGTCGCCAACTCGAAGATCGTGACCCCGAGCGAATAGATGTCTGTCCGGTGGTCCACGTTCTTGCCCAGGGTCTGCTCCGGACTCATGTAGTAGGGCGTTCCGGAGACGACCGTTGTGTGGTTGCGAACCTCCTCGATCACCTTCGCCAGTCCGAAATCCATGATCTTGGCCTTTCGGTCTCGGGTCCACATGGTGTTCGCGGTCTTGATGTCGCGATGAACGATCTTCTGCTCGTGGGCGTATGACAGCGCCTCACACATTTGCCCGAGGACGTGAACGGTTCCGCTGCAAGAGATCTTGCCCCGCGCCTTCACGATCTCCTTGAGCGTATTGCCATCCACGTACTCCATGGCGATGTAGTAGACGGCGTCCTGCTCGCCAGCGTCGTAGATCGTCACGATGTTTTGATGGTTGAGCTGGGCCGCGCTCTTTGCCTCGCGCAGGAAGTTCTTGAGGGCCTTCGGATTCTCGTTCAGCGTGTCGGGCAGCACCTTGAAGGCCACGACGCGGTCGAGCACCGTGTCCTTCGCCTTGTAGACGATTCCCATCCCGCCGCGGCCGAGCTTGCCGACGATGCGGTAGCGGCCCTGCTGCAGGGAGCCGGAGAGCGGCGAGCGCTTTGCCTCCTCGCAATCCATCTGGGCCTGGACCTTCTCCTTGCAGTCCGCCACCCGCTTCGCAACATCCGGGTAGTTGTAATCGAAGGCCAGGATCTTCTCGAAGATCTCGAGCGCTTCGCGATAGTCCTCGGTGGATTCGTGGACCGCGGCCAGGCCAAAGAACGCCTGGACATTGTCGCGGTCGAGCCGGGCATCGCCCACGGCGTAGGTCAGCTTCTTGAGAGCCAGCGAGTGCTGGCCGCGACCGCGAAAGATCTCGCCGAGGATTGCCGACGCCCGCGGGAAGTCGGCGTGATCCGGGCCCAGTTGCTGGAGCGCCGTGATCGCCTCATCGTCCCGCCCGGCCTCGCGGTGCAACGCGCCCGCGCGCAGATACTCGCCGGCCTTGACCAGACACCCGGCCTCGCGTTCCCCGTCTCCCACGAGCGCCCACCACTCCGCTGCCTCGGCATGCGCACCCCCCCGCTCGTAGTTCTCAGCGGCACGCTCTCGATTACCGGCACCGCCGAACATTTCGGCTGCCTGGGCGTACTCGCCCTGCATCTCGTAACACTCCCCCGCCTCCTCGAACCGATTGAGCATGCGGTAGAGATCTCCCGCCGCCATGTGCTCGCCGGCGTCCGCGAAGGCCTGTGCCGCCTCCGCTTCCTCGCCGCGGTCCCGGTGGTATTCGGCCAGCACGCGCCGCGCGTCCACGTCCCGGCCCAAGGCCTTCAGCACTTCGGCAGCGCGCGGCGCATCGTGGGCGCGCAGGAAGAGATCCGCCGCCGCCGCCTCGCGACCGCAACGCAGCGCGATCTCTCCGGCAGCCGCCCAGCACTCCCCGCGTTCGAGCACCTTCTGCGCCTTCAGATCCCGATCGGCGCGCTGGTAGAGATCGCCCGCCATGCGGACGAGTTTGCGCAGCTCGGCCCGGCTCTTCTCGTCGCCGAAGCCCGCGTTCATCTGGAGCTCTGCGATCACCGTCTCGAGGCTCGTGGCCGCCCGCAACCACTCGTGACAACGCACCCAGGCCTTGGCGGCGTGACGCGAGAAATCACACTCCTCGTAGCACTCCGCGGCCCGGCGCCAGTCTCCGGCCTTCTCGAACATCTCGGCAGCGACACTGTGGTTCCCGCCCGCCACGTAGGCATCGGCGGCGCGGACCCACTCCTCTTCCTGACAGAGAATCGCACCGGCCGAGTCGTAACTTCCGGCCTGCAGGTAGAGATCGGAGCACTCGAGGAAACGGTTCTGGTCGTGGCGGATCTCGGCCGCGCGGATCAACTCGCCCGCCTCGATGAAGTAGCCGGCCGCCTCGTCGTTCAGGTAGTGCTGGAAGCAGAGCTCTGCGGCCTCGAAGTGACGACCCGCCCGGGCCAGGGCCACTGCCTGCCGGCACACCTTCTTCTGCGTCTTCTTCTCGACCGGGGCGACGACCTCGCGCGGCGCCTCCTCGCCGACCTCATCCTCGGACAGCGGCACCTTGGCGCGTCCCGCGATCAGACCCGCCACGAACAGGACAAGGCCCAGCGGCGCGAGCCCGTACCGGACCCCTGCATTCTCCAGCAGGCCCTCGACACGCTCGGGCAGATCGGCGGGCCCGGCGCGGAATGATCGCTCGAGCGCGAGGTCCATCAGCCGCTCCTGGAACCAGGACACCAGCGCCTGCTCGGGGAATAGCGCCACGGCCAAGGCAACCCCTCCGCCCAGGAGAGCCAACCCCCCGAAACCGATCAACAGCAGCTTCACAGCAACGCGCAAGGGACCCCCCTTTGCGTTTTCTTCATCGGCCCGCGGGCTTGCGAGCTGAAAGCCCATCCCGCCAGGAGCCGTCCTAGAGCAGCTTCTGCTGTTTTTCGCGGATCGAGGCGAGCGCTCCGAAGTGGCCTCGGGAACGGTCGGTCACGACGCGACCGCGGGGGGTGCGGGCGAGGAAACCCTGGTGGATCAGGTAGGGCTCGACGAGATCCTCGAGCGTGCCCTTGTCCTCTCCCACCGCGGCCGCCAGCGTCTCGAGCCCAGCGGGCCCCCCGTCGAAGCGCTCCAGCAGGGTCGCGAGCAGCGCCCGGTCGAGCCGGTCGAGCCCCAATTCATCGACCTCGAGCCGCTCGAGGGCAAAAAGCGCCAGCGCGTGCGTCACCGGCCCGCCGCCGCCCTCGATCTGTGCGAAGTCGCGTACGCGGCGCAGCAGACGGTTCGCGACGCGCGGTGTGCCGCGTGAGCGTCCGGCAATCTCTCCCCGTGAGCCGGTCTCGAACTCCACGCCTAGCATCATGCCCGAGCGCGCCAGGATGCGCTCCAGGTCCTCGGGCGGGTAGTACTCGAGCCGCGCGACCCAGCCGAAGCGATCGCGTAGGGGCGCGGAGAGCAATCCGGCGCGCGTCGTCGCGCCGACCAGCGTGAAGCGCGGCAAATCGAGGCGCATCGAACGCGCGCCCGGCCCTTGCCCCACCAGGATGTCGAGCTGGTAGTCCTCCATCGCCGGATAAAGAATTTCCTCCACCGCCGCCGGAAGCCGGTGGACTTCGTCGATGAAGAGCACATCGCCCGCCTCGAGGTTGGAGAGCAAAGCGGCGAGATCGCCCGTGCGCTCGAGCGCCGGGCCGCTGGTGACCCGCAGCGCCGCACCCATCTCGTGGGCCACCACGTGTGCGAGGGAGGTCTTGCCGAGACCGGGGGGGCCGTGAAAGAGCAGGTGATCGAGAGATTCGCCCCGCTCGCGTGCCGCGCGGATGAAAATCGCGAGGTTCTCGCGCAGACGCTCCTGGCCCACCATCTCGTCGAGCGTACGTGGGCGCAGCGCTTCGTCGAACCGACGCTCCTCGGGAAGCGCCGCGCCATCCAGGGTCTCGCGGGAGTCGGGGAACTCGCTCATCGAACCAACCTGCGCAGCGACGCCCGAACCAGGGTCTCGAGCGTCGCCTCACGGCCCTGCTCCGCCAAGGCGTCCGCAATGACCCGCTCGGCGTCCGCGCGGGCATAACCGAGGTTGAGCAGCGCCGAGAGCGTCTGTTCCCGGGCCGAATCCTCGGGCTCGGCCAGACTGCTCTCAGCGGGCTTCACCTGCGCGGCGAGTCCATCGACGCGATCGTGCAGCTCGAGCAGGATGCGCTGGGCCATCTTGGTACCGATGCCCGGCACGGCGCGCAGCGCCGCCACGTTCTCGCCCCGAATTGCGGCGAGCAGATCGGGCGGCGAGAGACTGGAGAGCACCGTCTGTGCCAGCCGCGGTCCGACCCGGTTGGCCTTGAGGAGCAGTTCGAAGGCGGCGCGCTCGGCCAGCGAGTGGAATCCGAAGAGCTGGATACCACCCTCGTTCGCGTGCGTGTAGACGTGAAGTGCCACGACCTTGCCCGGGTCCGGCAGCTCGGCAAAGGTCGAAAGCGGCACGTGCAGCTCGTAGCCCACCCCTCCCACGTCGACGACGACCCGCGTGGGGGAATGCTCCGCAAGCACGCCTTCGAGCCGGGCGATCACGACGAGACCCGGACGCGAACGCGCGGCGCAGTTCGCCGCCGCCGGGGCACCGGGGAGACCCCGGCAGCTTCGAGGCGACCCCCGTGCGCGTGGCGGATTGCGACCGCAAGCGCATCGGCGGCGTCGCTGGCCCGAACGCGGTCGATGCCCAGGAGTCGGCTCACCATGCGCTTGACCTGATCCTTCGTCGCCCGACCGCTGCCGGTGACGCCCTGCTTGACCTGGGAGGGGCTGAACTCGTGGACGACCAGACCCGCCCCGCCGAGCGCCACGAGCACGGCACCCCGGGCCTGGCCCAGCAACAGGGCCGAGCGCGGACTCCGGGCGACGAAGATCTGCTCGATCGCCGCCACATCGGGCGCATGGCCCTCGATCACCTCACACACCGTACGGTGGAGGTAATCCAGGCGCTGGGCGACCCCGGCGCGCCGCGGCGGCCGCAGCACACCGTGGGCCACGTGGACGAGCTTTCCTCGCTGACTCTCCACCACGCCGTAACCCGTAGCGTTCGAACCCGGATCGATGCCCAGGATGCGCAAGGCAGTTTCCTCGGAGGATGGATCGAGCCACTCAGGGGGGGTGGGTCTAGGATGCCGTCACCCGGCGATTCTCGCCATCTCTTCGCCCGAGATATCGAAGTTGGCGCTGACGTTCTGGACGTCGCCGAGGTCTTCGAGAGCGTCGGCCAGCGCCAGCATCGTCTCGGCTGGCCCGCCCTCGAGGGCCACCGTGCTCGTCGGTTCCAGCGCGATGGCCGCGTGGACCGGCGCGAAACCCCGCTCCTCCAGCAAACGCTTCACAGCCTCGAATTCGCCGGGAGCCGTCACGACCTCGACCTGGGACCCGACCTCGACGACGTCATCGGCCCCGGCCTCCAGCGCCGCCTCGAGCAGCGCGTCCGCGTCGACGCGCTCGAACTGCAGCAGGCCCTTCTTCTCGAAGAGGTAGCTGACGCAGCCGGCCGCCCCGAGGTTGCCGCCAAACTTGGTGAAGACGTGGCGCACCTCGCCGACGGTGCGGTTCTTGTTGTCGGTCAACGTCTCCACCAGGACCGCAGCGCCCCCCGGGCCGTAGCCCTCGTAAACGACCGGCTCGTAGGCCTCCGCGTCCGTGGCGCCAATGCCCTTCTCGATGGCCCGGGTGATGTTGTCCTTCGGCATATTGGCGATCCGGGCCTTGTCGATCGCCAAGCGCAGGCGCGGATTGGCATCGGGCTCGCCCCCGCCCAACCGGGCCGCCGTGGCGATCTCGCGGATCAGCTTGGTGAAGATCTTGCCGCGCTTGGCGTCGGCAGCGCCCTTCGTGCGCTTGATGGTGGACCACTTGGAGTGGCCAGACATCGCAACCCCTTGGAGTTATTAAGGATATAGCACGCTACTCCGGACGCTCCAAGGGTGCTGCCGGACCCGCGCCTCGGCCGGCAAACGCGCTTAGGCCCCATGGGGTTTCGCCGATACGCCATGGGAGGCGGCGAGATGATGGCAGTAGACGTGCGGGGGGACGAATCCCCTTCATGCGCTCCAGCAGGGGGCAAGGAGGGACCTCATGAGCGAGATCGCAATCGGAATCGACCTGGGGACGAGCAACTCGTGCGTCGCGGTGCAGCGCGCTGGAAACGTCGAGGTGCTCCCCAACGCCTATGGCGAACCCATTACCGCCAGTGTCGTGGAACTGCGGAAAGACGGTTCGATCGCGGTGGGAAACGCTGCCCGGGCCAACATCATCCACGACCCCAAGCACACCATCTCGTCTTCCAAGCGACTGATGGGCCGGTACTACTTCTCGGAGGAGGTGAAGAAGGCCCAGGCCATCTGCTCCTACGAAATCGCCGAGGGACCGAACCACGGCGTGCGCATCAACGTTCGCGACGAACTCTTCTCACCTCCGGAAATCGGCGCCATGGTCCTGCGCGAAATCAAGGCCGTCGCAGAGGCACGCCTGGGTGAGCCGGTCAGCCAGGCCGTCATCACGGTGCCGGCCAACTTCAACGACAACCAACGGCAGGCGACCAAGGACGCCGGGCGCATCGCGGGACTCGAGGTGCTCCGCATCCTCAACGAGCCCACCGCGGCCGCGCTGGCCTACGGCTTCGGCAAGGGCCTGTCGCAGCAGGTCGCTATCTACGACCTCGGCGGCGGCACTTTCGACATCTCGGTCCTCGAGATCGGACACGACGTCTTCGAGGTGCTCTCCACCTGCGGAGACACCTTCCTGGGCGGCGACGACTTCGACGACCGGCTGATCGACCTGCTCGCGGACGAGTTCATGGAGAAGGAGGGGATCAACCTCCGCAACGACCCATTCGCTCTGGAGAAGCTCAAGGTGGCCGCCGAGGCGGCCAAGAAGGAACTCTCCATCGCGGAAGAGAGCGACGTCCGCATCCCAGACATCGTGTCCGCCCCCGATGGATCGTCGTCGCTCTCTCTCGAACGCACGGTGACCGCCGGCGAATTCGAGACACTCGTACACGACCTGATCCAACGCACCTTCAAGGTCTGCGACGAAGCGCTCCAGCAGGCAGGCGTGATCGCGAGGGACCTCGACGGCGTCATGCTGGTCGGTGGACCGACGCGCCTGCCGGTCATCCACAACGCCGTGCGCGAGTATTTCCAACAGGACCCACGCACCGACGTAGACCCGGACCAGGTCGTCGCCATGGGCGCCGCCATCCATGCCGCCACCCTCGTAGACATCGAGAACAAGGCGTTCCTCCTCGACGTGACGCCGCTCTCGCTCAAGATCGGCGTGGCGGGCGGACTCGCAGAGACCATCATCGAGCGAAACACGCCCGTCCCGATCGAGCAGACTCGGACCTTCACAACGTTCCAGGACGACCAGGAGACCGTCGTCATCCGGGTCTGTCAGGGCGAGTCCCGGGACCTGTCCGAAAACGAGTTGCTGGGCCAGTTCGAATTCTCGGGGTTCAAGAAGGCCCGGCGCGGAGACGTCAATATCGATGTCACCTTCGAGATCAACGAGGACGGAATCGTCAACGTCACGGCACGAGACCCCGAGACCGGCCAGGCCACATCCACCTGCATCACCCTCTCCTCGGGGCTCTCCGAGGGAGAGATGCGCGAGATCATCGAACAAAACCGCACCGAGCGGGTCGAGTCCGCCACTCCCGAGGACGCGGAAGTGCTCGGCGCCGTCGACCTGGTGGCAAGGCCGCTGAATTCCGTTCCCAAGACGCGCGGCCTCTGCAACGACTCCGAGACCGGTGCGGGAGAGCCCGCGGGGGCCGCGATCGACGCCAGCAGCGGAGCGGCGGATGCGCTCGATAGCGAGGTCAGCACCAGCGCCTCGGATGCGCTCGATAGCGAGGTCAGCACCAGCGCCTCGGATGCGCTCGATATCGAGGTCAGCACCAGCGCCGCGGATACGCTCGATATCGACGCCAGCGCCGCGGACATGGACTACCTCGGTCTGTTGCCCGATGAGGAAGTCGATCTCCTGGCGCTGGGCGAGACTGGAGAGATTCCCTTGGAAATCGACTCGCCGGGACCCTCCGCAGCGCCGGGCCTGGATCCCGCGCTCGCCGAAACCCAGCCGGACGGGAACCTCTTTGGCGAGGTCGGAACCGACCTGTCCGAAACTGCCGGGGACAATCTGGAGAAAGCCTGACCCGTGCCCGAGCTCGCACCCGCGGAGATCAAAGCGCTCGCGCGCATCATGGACGAGTTGGACTACTACCAGATCATGCACGTAAAACCGGGTGCGTCCCCGCGCGAGGTGAAGCAGTCCTACTACTCCACATCGCGCTGCTTTCACCCCGATGCGAACCGCCACCTGGCCGGCGACCTCCGCGAGGCAATCGTCGAGATCGCCAAGCGTGTAACCGAGGCCTACGCCGTGCTCCGGAATCCCCGCCGGCGCGAGGCCTACGACCAGATGCTCGAAAATGGCCGCGGCGTCCGCCTCCAGCTGGTCCAGGCCACCGAGGAGGCCCGTCAACAGGTCGAGAACGTCGCGGCTACTCCCCAAGGCCAGCAGTACTGGAACCTGGCTCAGTCCGACAGCGCGCGCGAAGACTGGCCGTCCGCCGTCCGGAACCTGCAGACCGCTCTCGCCTTCGAGCCCTCGAATACAGTGCTGCGCAACGCCCTCGACGCAGCGAAGACCCGCATCCACTAGGGTTTCGCCCGGACCCCTCCAGCCGCGCTTGCGCGCGCCGGCCGTACCCGTGCATTGACACTTGCCCGCTCCCGCTGGCATCCTTCCCGGTCACTCCCGCGTCGGGCTGGGACCGGCGCCCACGAAGGAAGAGCTACAGCATGGCGGAGGACAAGTCGGCAAAACCGCGTCCGGTGGTGCAGTTTCTCGCAATCCCCGATGACGGGGACCCCTACCTCGAGGGCCACAAGTGCGGGAACTGCGGCGCTATTTTCCTCGGACCCCGCGAGACCTGCTCGAGCTGCGGATCGAACGGAACCTGCGAGGCGACCCGGCTCTCGAATCACGGCGAGCTCTACGTCTACTCGATCGTGCACCGCTCGTTTCCCGGTATCGACGTCCCCTACATCTCGGCGATTGTCGACCTCGAAGGCGGCGGAACGGTGAAGGGCAACCTGATCAACGTGGAGCCGGATCCGGAGAAGATCCAGATGGGGATGCCCGTCGAAGTCGTCTACCAGGTCGCACCGCGCAAGGACGCCGAAGGCAACGAATACCTCACCTACTACTTCCAGCCCCGTTCCTGAGGCGGCAAGGAGAACCCCGATGAGCGACGTCTACGTCCTCGGAATCGACATGATCAAGTTCGGCCGGTACCCGGAGAGCAGCGTGCCGAAGCTCGGCGCACAAGCGGCACGGCTGGCGCTCGAAGACGCGGGCATGACGATCCAGGACATGGAAGCCCTCTATTCCGGCAACCTGATGCAAGCGGCCGCGATGGTGGGCCAGCGCATCCTCCAGGAGATCGGGCAGACCGGCATCCCGGTGACGAATAGCTCGAATGCATGTGCCACCGGCGCCACCGCGTTCCGAGAGGGCTGGACCGCCATCAAGGCCGGAATCTACGACACCGTGCTGGTGGTCGGCGTCGAGCAACTGGGCAAGGCCGGCCTCCTGGGCGGCGGCGGCGGCGGTAGCGGAATTCCCACCGAGGGCCTGCTGGGCTCCGGGCTCATGCCCGCTGTCTTCGCCGAGGCCGGCATGGAACACACCCGCAAGTACGGCACCACCTTCGAGCAGTTCGCGAAGGTCTCGGTGAAAAACCACCGGCATTCCATGAGAAACTCGAAGTCGATGTACCAGAAGGAGACACCGCTCGAGATGGTGATGAACTCCGAGATGATCGCCTACCCGAACACCAAGCTGATGTGCTCGGTGAACGTCGACGGGGCGGCGGCGGCTGTACTCGTCAGCGAGCGCAAGGCGCGCGAACTCGGCACGGGGCGCGCCGTGAAGATCTCGGCTTCGGTCCTGACGAGCGATCCGTGGACCGAGCGCGACCTGGTCATGCCCGACGTCAACACCTGCACCCGCCGGGCCGCCAAGGCGGCCTACGAAATGGCTGGCGTCGGCCCCGACGACCTCGACCTCGTCGAGTTGCACGACTGCTTCGCCACGGCCGAGATCCTGCACTACGAGAACCTCGGACTCTGCGGCGAAGGGGAAGCCGGCAAGTGCATCGACGAGGGCGAGACGGCCCACGGCGGTCGCATCCCGGTGAACGTCTCCGGAGGGCTGCTCTCCAAGGGACACCCCTTGGGTGCCACCGGGGTGGCAAATATCTACGAGTTGACGACGCATCTGCGCGGCGATGCCGGCGACCGGCAGGTCGAAGGCGCGCGAGTCGGCCTCGCCCACGTGATCGGACTCGGCAGTGCCTGCGGTATCCACATTCTGGAGAAAGTGAACTAAATCCCGCCACGACCGGACCTCGCGTCTCGCTGGATCCTGTATGTTGCCCGGGTGAGGATTTGCCTCTTCGCGCTCGTGGTACTGGTGTGCGCACTCGGCTGCGGCACTGACGAAGGGGCGACCGGACCGGCCCCGTCCGAAGACCCGCAATCTGCAACCTTCTCGCCGGCGACCGCGAATGCGGCCGAGCGCGGCGGCCCGGAAAAGCCCCGGAAACGGCCCCGCGGGCGGCCACTCCCCGCACTGAGCGGTCAGAGTCTCGAGGGCAAAAAGATTTCCGTTGCCGACCTGCTCGGCAAGCGCCTGATCCTCTACATCTTCAACCCCGACGTTCGCCAGGCCGCACCCGTGACTCAGGCGGTGAATGCAATCGCCCCGCTGCAGGGCAAGCAGAACTTCGAAATCCTCGGTATCGCGACCGGCTCGAACCGGGCGCAAGCCAGAGCGTACGTGGCCGATCAGGGAATCGAGTTCCCGGTAATCGACGACAGCAGCGCGCAGTTGGCGCAAACACTGGGTCTCCGCGAGCCGGTCACCCTGCTCGCCACCGACTCCGAAGGATTCCTGACCTACGGCGTCGACGGCTTCGCCGACCTGAACGCCGCGGCCATCGAGGAGAGCCTGCGCACAGTGCTTCGCCTGCCCGATACCGGCCCGGCCGGGCCGCAACACCCGCTGGCCCCGGACTTCTCGGGAGACATCCTCGGTTCGGACGAACGCTTCGAACTCTCCGCCCAAGGCGGGAAAGGCGTGATCCTGATCTTCTTCCTCCACACCTGCCCGCACTGCCACCACGCCCTGGAGTCCCTGCGCAGCATTCTCGAGGGCTTGCCCGAACAGGGGCGGCCCACGCTGGTGGGGGTGGAGCTCACCGGGCGCACGCACGCGGTTCGCAGCCTGCTGAAGCAGGAGGGGCTCGACTACTTCCCGGTCCTCTTCGATGACGACGGGAGCATCCAGAGAGACTACCGGGTCTTCGGCGGTGTCCCGGACATCTTCTTCATCGACGCCAGCGGGCACATCATTGGGCGCCTCCAGAGCTGGGAAGAGCAGACCCACCAGCCTTTGGCCCGGATGCGCGCCGCAAAGATCGGCGGCGGGCCGGTGCCGATGCTCCTCAACACCCGGGGCTACAGCGGAAACGAAGTCTGCGGCATATGCCACGAAACGGAGTACGACACGTGGCAATTCACCACCCACGCGAGCGCCTACGACACGCTGGTCACGCACGGTGCCGACACTGACGAGGAATGTGTGAGCTGCCACGTGCTCGGCCACGGGCAGCCCGGCGGCTTCCTCGACTCGATTGCCACGCCGCAACTAGAGGACGTGGGCTGCGAGTCGTGCCACGGGCGCGGCGGACCCCACCTTTCGCCCGGATTCGTGCCCAACGGCGACTACGGCGCTGTCTGCATCACGTGCCACGACACGGAGCACTCCCTCGGTTTCGACTACGAGAAGTTCCGGCCGCGCATATCGCACGCCGAAAACGCCCACCTCCTGGAACTGGCGCCCGAGGAGCAGCAGCGCCTGCTCGCAGAACGCGGCCGGCCGGGGGGTTCCCCGCTCCCAACCGCCGCCGAGTTCGTCGGCTCCGACGCCTGCCGCACCTGTCACGCCGCAGAGTTCGAGACCTGGGCCGGACAGCCCCATGCCCACGCCGTCGCGTCTTTGAAGACAGCGGGGAAGGCATCGGACACCGACTGCCTGCGCTGTCACACCACGGGCTTCGGCCTACCGGGCGGCTATTCCGTGGAGACCCCTCTTCCGGACCAAACCGATCTGGCACGGGTGGGCTGCGAGTCCTGCCACGGACCCGGCGGCGACCACGTCGAGGACAGTGCACCCAAGGTCGGCACCATCCTGTCGCTCGGGGACAAATGCGATTCTTGTGTGATCCTTCAGATCTGTGGCAGTTGCCACGATGACGCCAATGACTCGGGCTTCGAATTCGAGGTACAGGAGAAGATCGACCGGCAGCGTCACGGCACGAAAGAACCGGGCGGCAAGCCGAAGACCGCCGCTTCGAAACAGCGTGCCGTCGCAATCGCCGAGAGGGGTTGACCGGTGGCGGATGCAGGCGTCCCCCGCGGTGACGAGACGCGCGCCGTGCTCGGAATCGCATGCGCCTGGCTCCAGGAGTTGGCTGAGGAGGGAATCGAAGCAGTACCGGTTGCGTCCGGGCCGGTCGAGGTCCCGGACGCGGAGCACGACCCCGCTCCCCGGCGGGCTCCGCTCTCCGCCCCGCGGCAGACCGGCCTCCTGGACACGGCGACCTGGGGCGCGAATCCGCATCTCGAGGAAGTGTGCGCGGCGCTTGGAGAGTGCACCCGCTGCCGCCTCTCCGAAGGTCGGACCCAGATCGTCTTCGGCGACGGCAACCCGGACGCCCGACTTCTATTCGTCGGTGAGGGACCGGGCGAGCAGGAGGACCTGCGGGGCCTCCCCTTCGTCGGCCGCGCCGGCGAGTTGCTGACCCAGATGATCGAGAAGGGGCTCGGAATCCCGCGCAGCACGGTCTACATCTGCAACATCGTAAAGTGCCGGCCTCCGGCAAACCGCACACCCCAGGCCGATGAGGTGGCGACCTGCAGCCCGTTCCTCGACGGCCAGATCGACGCGGTGAAGCCGCGCGCCATCGTCGCCCTGGGCAAACCGGCGACGAGCCTTCTGCTGGGCCGCGAGGTCGCAATCACCCGCGTGCGGGGCACCTGGCACGAGTACCGGGGAATTCCCCTGATGCCGACCTTCCACCCGGCCTTCGTCCTGCGCCAGTACACCGCCGAGAACCGCCGCAAGGTCTGGGAAGACCTGAAGGCGGCCCTGGCACGCGCCAACGAAGAGTCGCCAGGCTAGTAGGGGCGCTCCGGAACGGCAGCAGACTGGGCCTCGCGAAACTCCTCGAGGCGCTTGCGCACCGCCGGGTCCCGGCCCGCCAGGATCGC
>PVBE012264244.1_pt1 | contig 75699 bp, 68 predicted proteins | sample 1631181 | NCBI WGS metagenome assembly PVBE01 (sample SAMN08397723, study PRJNA350692) | Marine metagenome, whole genome shotgun sequencing project. | isolation source: water | place: Pacific Ocean | collected 2012-04
AAGGGGTCTCTCGCCGATCGTTTATCAAGGGCAGCGGCGGTGTGGGTCTCGTCCTGGCCGCGGGGATTGCCCCGGCCTTTATTCGCGAGGCGGGCGCCTCCAAGTTACGCGACGTCTCGTTCATGCTGCCGTGGCTATTCGTCGGCGGCCATGCCTTCGAGTTTGCCGCGCAAAAAATCGGCTGGAAGAACCGGGGCCTCAACGTCTCCATCGTCCGAGGGTATGGTTCCGGCGCCGCCTGCAAGACGATTTCCGCCGGTAAGGTCATGTTCGGCGAGGCCAGCTACGGCGTGATGGTGGCCGGCATCTCCAAAGGCCTGGACAACGTTGCCATCGGCGCCAAGCTTCAGAAGAGTCCGATCGCCATCAGCTGCCGCAAGGATTCGGGGATCCGAAGCCCCAAGGAACTTGAGAACCGTTCCTTGGTGCAGACCGCGTCATCGGGCGACGGGATAATGTTCCCGGGTTTTGTCCGCGCCGCCGGGGTTGATGCTTCCAAGGTGCAAAAGACCATCGTCCATCCCAGCAAGTTGATCAGTTCGGTGCTCAACAAGATGTCGGACTGCATGGGGAGCTACTACGTCAGTAATGCGCCGGCCCTGGCTTTCAATACGCCGACGGTGGACTTCCTGTACGCGGACTATGGTCTTCAGACCCTCGACCTCGGGCTCATAACCCAGAGCGGCACGATCAAGAACGAGCCGAAGCTGGTGCAAGACATGGTCGATGGGGCCATGGAGGGGCTCAAGATGCAGCTGCTTGAGCCGGAAAAGGCCCTTGATTATATGATCGCGGCGCGCCCCGAGCTCAAGACCAAGCCGCGCAAGCTCATGCTCTTGCAGATGGGGAACACCAATGCGTTGTCCATTGGACCGGCCGTCAAAAAGAACGGTCTCGGCTGGATGAGCGCCGATGATCAGAACCGTACACGGGACGTGGTGATTAAATACATGAAAGCCACCAACGTGCCGCCGCTGGACAAGCTGTTCACCAACCAGTTTGCCGGCAACGTTAAGCTCTCGGCGGCGGAATGGGCCAAAGCGACTGCCATGTCCGCGGAGTTCAACCCAAGCTAGGGTTGAGCGTTGAATAAACCCGGCGTTCGGGAGCAAACCTCGAATGCGATGAAGGAAACGGGGGGCGCGCGGAAAAGTCACCGTAGCGCCCCCCCAATCTGCAATGACCACTCTTCACGTCCGCGTTTCGGACTTTAGCAAGACGTACAAGACCCGTCGTGACGAGATCGAGGCCATCCGCGCCGTTGATATGGACGTGCGGGAGACCGAGTTTGTGGCGATTCTGGGGCCCAGCGGTTGCGGCAAGAGCACGCTTCTCATGGCCGTCGGCGGGCTGTTGCCGATGTCCGGCGGGCGCATCGAAATCGCCGGACAATCGGTCACCGGTCCGCGCCGCGATACGGGCGTGGTTTTTCAGTCTCCGGTGCTCATGCCGTGGCGCTCGATCCTCAACAACGTTTTGTTTCCCATAGAGTGCCTGGGGCTGTCGCTGGGGGAATATCGGCGTCGCGCCATCGAGCTTCTCGAGATGACGGGTCTCGATAAATTCCGCGATGACTATCCCTCGGAACTGTCAGGCGGGATGCAACAGAGGGTGGCCATCTGCCGGGCCCTCATCCACAACCCGAGCTTGTTGTTGATGGATGAGCCCTTCAGCGCGCTCGATGCCATGACCCGCGATGCCATGAACCAGGAACTCCTGCGAATATGGGAGGAGTTCAAGAAGACGGTGCTGTTCGTGACTCACAGCATTCGGGAGGCGGTGTACCTGTCCGACCGTGTGTTCGTCATGTCGCCGCGGCCCGCCGTGATAAGCCGGGTGGTGGATATCGCCCTGCCCCGTCCGCGGGGCCTGTCGATCGAGGAAACGCCGGAGTTCAACGCCTACGTGACGGAGCTTCGCCAAGCCATCGAGAGCTGAATCTCGTTGTTGCGGGCGCCCGGGAAGGGCGGGGAAAGCAGAGGTGTAAATGGAAAACACGAAGGAAAACGGGCTGGCCAACTATCTCGCCGTTCGCGCCCCCCAAATCGCCGCGCCGACGATCATTTCCGCCCTCCTTCTGGTGGTCTGGCAGGTCGGGGTCGAGACCCTGAAGATCCCCGAGGCCATCCTGCCGACGCCGCTCAGGATATTGGAGACGATCGTTTTGCGCTGGAATCTTCTGCTCCTGCACTCGTGGCCGACCCTGAGCGAATGCCTGTTCGGTTTTGCCCTGGCCGTGGCCGTTGGCATGGGGCTCGGAATTCTCCTGGCGCTCTCACAGCTCTTCCGGATCAGCGTCTATCCCCTCATCGTGGCCTTCCAGGTGGTGCCCAAGGTGGCGCTGGCGCCGCTGTTCATCGTGTGGTTCGGCCTCGGTATGACGTCGCGGGTGCTGCTCGCCTTCGTCATCGCCTTCTTTCCCATGGTGGTCAACACCTACGCCGGCATCCAGAGCACCGATCCCATCATGGTGCGGATGGCGCGCGCCTCCAGCGCCAGCCGCTGGACGATCTTCCGCAAAATCGAGTTCCCGACGGCACTTCCCTACATATTCAGCGGCTTGAAGATCGGTATCACCTTCGCCGTCATCGGCATCATCGTTGCCGAGTTCGTGACTGCGCAGGAGGGGCTCGGCTATCTCATCGTCTTTTCCGAGGGCAACGTGGACACGCCCATGTTGATGGCGGCGCTGACCGTGCTCAGCCTCATCGGGGTCATTCTGTACGCCGCCATCGGCGGGTTGGAAAAGTTGATCATCCGCTGGGATGTCGGCCAGAAAATATGACCAGGGGCGCCGGACCAATGCTTCTCTTTGTTCTCAGCAAGGGTGAATTCGATGGCACGTAAGGGTTTTCGCGATTTTATAGACGATCTCGATCAAGCCGGAGAGTTGTGCCGCGTCACCAAGGAGGTCGATCCGCGGCAGATCTCCGGGCTCATGGCGCAGGCTCCCGAGGCGACGTTCTTCGAGCGTATCACCGGGTATCCCGATTGGCGGATGGCCGGCGCCCTGGTCTCGACGCGAAAGCGCTTGGCGCTCGCCATGGGCTGTCGGGAAAACGCCGTCGCGTTCCGCTTCGAAGAAGCGCTGGGTCAGCTGATCGACCCGATCCACGTCAACGAGGGGGCGTGCCAGGAAGTCGTGCACATGGGCGATGACGTGGACCTGACGGCGATCCCCTATCCGCTGATGCACCTCTTAGACGGAGGTCCGTACCTCTCGGGCACGTTGGTGGTGTCCAAGGACCCGGAATACGGCCCCAACGTCGGGTCCTACCGGCTGATGTACCGGACGCCGCGAGAGACCGGCATCGATCTGGTATCGCCTTCCGACATGCGTTTTTATTATCAGCGCGCCCTGGACCAGGGGAAGCCGCTGGAGATCGCCGTCGCCATCGGCGTCCATCCCTTCGAGATGCTGGCGTCCTCCTACAAGGCGCCGATCCGCAGCAACGAGTTTGCCATCGCCGGCGGCCTGCACGGCGAAGCGGTGCCCCTGGTCAAATGCAAGACCGTCGACCTCGAGGTTCCGGCCGACGCCGAGTTCGTGCTGGAGGGCGAGCTCCTGCCCATCGGCTGGTCGGCGGACGAGGGCCCCTTCGGCGAGTTCAATCGGGTCACGGGCGACGTCAAGTGGAACCCCATCTTCCGCGTCAAGTGCATCACCCACCGGCGCGATCCCATCTTCTATCTGTTGCAAATGCCGTTGGAGAACGACTGGCTATCGGCGCCGGTGATCGAGGCGGCGGGGCTGCAGGCGCTCAGGGTGGCCAGCGTCGAGCCGGTGGACATCCGCGCCCCCGTCGGAATGTGCGGCTATTGGGGGCTCGTCGCCTCCATCCGCAAGCGGCCGGGCGAGGGCAAGAACGCCTTGCTGGCGCTGCTCTCGGTCGCCGAGGTCAAGTACGCGGTCGTTACCGATGAGGATATCAACATCCACGATCCGGACGAGTTCGATTGGGCGATGGCGCTCCGCGTGCAGGCCGACAAGGACGTGATCATCCTCACCGGTGCCCGCGCCAAGCACATCGACCCCAGCGTACGCGCCTGGGAACTCGGCAAGGGCGGCCTGCCGACCACCGCCAAGATGGGAATCGATGCGACCATCCCGGAGGGCATCCCCAAGAAGTTCTATAAACGGATCGAGCAATACGGCGTCGACCGGGTCCGCCTGGAGGACTTCCTGTGAGCCCCCTGGCAAGCGAGATTACCGCCGTCCTCGAGCGTACGCCGAAGCAGTTCTCGGAAATCGCCGACGCCCACCTCGACGTGCCCTGGCGCGAGTTCCTGCAGACCTGGGGCGAGGTGCGCGCCGCCGATATCCTGAAGCGCGACGATGACGGTGCCTATTACATCGACGCCGAGCGTTAAGCGCCGGACCCGCACCCCTCAATGGGCTTGTCACCGATCTTGAGGTCCCTGCGGGGTTCCAGGTTTTCAGGAATCACGGCGATTTCCAACTGATCTTTCTTGACAGCCCCGTGGCCGTGTTTTAGATGCGGGGCAATTGGAACAGTGTTATAGTAGACGCCTGTTCTGGCAAAAAACCGATTACCGAAAAACCCGGCAGGGAAGGTATGGATCGCGTCTTCGACCTGCGCCCGAACGACTATGTGATGCTCGTCCCCGGGGCCTTCCATGTCCCCGAGGGGCCCGATGACGAGGCCTATCTCATCGGCAGCCGCTGCCGCGCCTGCGGCGCCACGGTGCCCCACCGCATGGCCGTGTGCCCGGCCTGCGTCAGCGCCGACACCATGGAGCAGGTGGCCATCGGCCAGCGCGGGAAGCTTTACAGCTTCACCATCGCCAACGCCGCCCCGGTCGGCTTCACGGCGCCTTATTTCCAGGCCTACGTCGAGCTGCCCGAAGGTCCGCGCGTTTTCGCGCTGATCAGCGACGACGTGCCGGTCGAGGCCGGCGCCCTCGCCGACGGCATGGAGATGGAACTCGTCATCGAGCCGGTGCGGAAGGACGAACAGGGTCGCCCGGTGCTGACCTACAAGTACCGCCCGGCGGCGTCCAACGGAACCGGCGCATGAGGGACGTCGCCATCATCGGCGTCGGCGCCCACCCCGCCGGCAAGTTCGAGGACAAGCGTCTCAAGGACCTCGGCCGCGAGGCCGTGTGGAAGGCGCTCGGCGACGCCGGTGTCGGTGCCGCGGACATCCAGGTCGCCTACTTCGGCAATTCGCTGGGCGGCTTGCTGACCGGCCAGGAGGGCATCCGCGGGCAGGTGGTACTCCAGGAATCGGGCCTCGGCGGCATCCCCGTCATCAACGTCGAGAACGCCTGCGCCAGCGGCGCCACGGCGCTGCGCGGGGCGTGGCTGGAGGTGGCGTCGGGCAGCGCCGACATGGCGCTCGCCATCGGTGCCGAAAAGATGTTCGTCGGCGACACCGCCAAGTCGATCAGCGCGCTGGCCGCCGATTCCGAGATCGAGCTGTCCCGGATGGGCATGCAGTTCTCGGCCACTTACGCCATCCACCCCAAGACCAACCTCAAGGGCAAGATGAAGGAATACGGCTGGACGCCGGCCGACTTCGCCAAGGTGGTGGTGAAAAACAGCCACAACGGCTCCCTCAACCCCTATGCCCAGCACCGCAAGCCGCTCGCCGAGGAAGACGTGCTCACCTCGCGCATGATCGCCGATCCCCTGACGCTCTACATGTGCTCGTCGATCGCCGACGGCGCCGCCGCCGCCATCGTGTGCCCGGCCGAGGACGCCAAGCGCTACACCGACAAGCCGCCGGTCAGGATCGGCGCCATCGCCCTGACCTCGGGGCAATACCGGTTGGCCGGCGACACCAAACCCGACATGGTGGCGATGACGGCGGGCTTGGCCTACGAGGCGGCCGGGGTGGGGCCCGAGGACGTCGATATCGCCGAGGTCCACGACGCCATGGCCCCGGCGGAGCTTCTGATCTACGAAAAATTAGGCTTCTGTGGCCCCGGCGAGGGGCCGCGCCTCATCGACGACGGCGTGACGACCATCGGTGGCCGCCGTCCCGTCAACCCGAGCGGCGGCCTCGTCGCCCGTGGCCACCCGGTCGGCGCCACCGGGCTCCTGCAGGTGGCCGAACTGGTCTGGCAGCTGCGCGGCGAGGCCGGCGATCGCCAGGTCGGCAACGATCCCAAGGTGGCACTCACCCACAATCAGGGCGGCCTGCTCTTGGGCATGGATTCGGCAGCCTGCACGGTGTCCATCCTGCTCCGCTGACGGGCTTGACAGAAAAACCCGCGAAGTATGCAACGCTCACTGGAGAACGGAATGTCACAAAGGAAGAAACGCAAGGAGGTAATCCGAACGGTGGCCGAGGCCGTCGCCCGGATCGAGGACGGCATGACCGTGGCCATCGGCGGCTTCGTCGCCGACAACCACCCCATGATCATGGTCCGCGAGATCATCAGGAAGGGCCTGAAGGACCTCACCATCGTCGGCTCGGCGACGGCGGGTCTCGACATCGACCTCCTGATCGGCGCCGGCTGCGCCCGAAAGGTGATCGCGCCCTACGTCGGGCTCGAGAAGTACTGCCCGATCGGCCACAACTTCCGAAAGGCCGCCGAGGCCAAGGAGATCGATATCTGGGAGTGCAGCGAGTACACGCTCTACGCGGCGCTGTTCGCCGGCTCGGCGGGCCAGGACTTCATGTCGTGGCGGGGCGGCATCGGTTCCAGCATCCCCGAGCTCAACCCCGACTTCAAGGAGTTCACCGACCCCATCGGAGGCAAGAAGAAGTACCTGGCGATCCCCGCCCTGCGGCCCGACGTGGCGATCATCCACGTCGGCTGGTCCGACCCCTACGGCAACGGCCAGCATTTCGGCGCCCCCTTCGGCGACCGCTGGATCGCGCGCGCCTCGGACCGCATCATATTGGTCTCCGAGCACGTCGTGCCCAACGACCTGATCCGCAAGAACCCGTTCATGACCTCGGTGTCGTATGCGGACGACGTCGTCGAGGCGCCCTACGGCGCCCATCCCTATGCCGCCCACGGCAGCTATCGGGAGGACCTCGAGCACCTGCAGGAATACATCGCCGCCAGCGAGGCCAACCGCAAGGGCGACACCAAGACGTGGGAGAAGTACCTCGACACATACATCAGAAAGCCCGAGGACCACGTGGCCTATCTGGAGCGCATCGGGCTGCGCAAGCTACTGGGGCTCTACGTCGCCCCCATTGTCACCTGGTAGAACCGAGGAGCCGAACCATGAGCGACTATACCTGGAAGGAAATGATGGCGGTCCTCTTTTGCCGGGAGATGGAGGACGGGGACCGGGTAACATCCGGTGCCAGCACCGAAATTTTCTTCGCCGCCACCATGCTGGCGCAGAAGACCCACGCGCCGAACATGAAACTGCAACTCGGCGGGACTTGTTTCCTGTGCAACGTCACGGACGTGGAGATCGACAAGCTGCCGGCGACGTCGTCGAGCTACGAACTCCTCAAGTACGCCGAGACCGTGCACGACCACTCCGAAACGTTCCTGTTCTACTGCCCGCCGGGGCGCGAGAAATACTACGAGGACGGAAGCCCCTATCGCGACACGAACCACTTCTGGTTCGCCGACAAGTTCTTCATCGGCGGCATCCAGGCCGACAAGTTCGGCAACGCCAACCTCATCGGCCTCGGCAAACCCGGCGACATCACGTTCCGCGGCCCGGGCTCGGTCGGTATCAACGACGTCGTCAATTCGGTGCGTGACGGCTACGTCTTCCTCACCGCCCACGACAAGCGCCGGCTGGTCGAGAAGGTGGATTTCGTCTCCTACCCCGGCCGCAAGATTTGCAAGGAGGAGGAGCTTCTGGGCAATGGCCCGAAGTGGATCGTCACGCCCAAAGCCATCTTCGACTTTGATCCCGAGACCGACGAGGCGCGGCTGAAATCCGTGTTTCCCGGCGTCACCATCGAGGACGTGAAGGAGAACACGGGCTTCGAGGTCAAGACCACGGACGAGGTCGAGACGGTGAAGGAGCCGACCAAGGAGGAACTGGACGTGTTGCGGGGCGAGGTCGACCGGACCGGCGTCCTGCGCCAGGATTGACGAGAGAGATAATTAAGGAAGGGAGCGAGATCATGGAGAAAACTGCAGCGAAATCGAGCGCCAATGTCCGCGAGTACAAGCTGTTCATTAACGGCGAGTTCGTGGACGCCGCCGCCGGCGGCACTTTCGAGACCATCAACCCGGGCAACGGCGAGATCATCTCGCGCATCGCCGAGGGTCGGGCCGAGGACATTGACAAGGCGGTGGCGGCGGCGACCGAGGCCTTCCCGGCATGGCGCCGGCGGGCGGCGGCGGCGCGCGCCAAGGCGCTGTTCAAACTGAGCCAGCTCGTCGAGGTCAACGCCGCCGAATTTGCCGAGCTCGAGTCGCTCGACGCCGGCAAGCCGATCCGCGATTCGTCCAAGATCGATGCCGTCACCGCCATCGATGCGCTCGAGTACTTCGCCGGCATGGCGACCAAGGTCGAGGGCACGTCCATCCCGGTGCCGGGGCCCTACTACAACTTCACGGCGCGCGAGCCCCTCGGCGTCATCGCCGGCATCATACCGTGGAACTATCCGCTCCTGCAGGCGATCTGGAAGATCGCGCCGGCGGTGGCGGCGGGCAACACGGTCGTCATCAAGCCGGCCGAGCAGGCCTGTATGTCGGTCATGCGCCTCGCCGAACTCATTGCCGAGGTCGGGTTCCCGCCCGGCGTCATCAACATCGTGCCCGGCTTCGGGGAGACCGCGGGCGAAGCCCTGGTGCTGCACCCCGGCGTCGCCAAGGTCATGTTCACCGGAGAGACCAACACCGGCAAGATCATCGCCGCCAACGCCTCGAAAACCCTCAAGCCGGTGGGCCTCGAGCTCGGCGGAAAGACGGCGGTCATCGTCTACGAGGACTCGCCGGAAGATTACGCGGCCACCATCGCGGCGATGGCCATCTTCGCCAACCAGGGCCAGAACTGCACCGCGGGATCGCGGCTCCTGTTGCACGAATCGCTCCACGACGCCGTGCTCGACAAGGTGGTCGAGAAGGCCAAGGCGGTAAAGCTCGGCGATCAGATGGACAAGGAAAGCACCATGGGTCCGCTGATCTCGGAGGAGCAGCTGGAGCGTGTCCAGTCCTACGCCGACGCCGGCAAGAAGAACGCCAAGCTCATCCTCGGCGGCGACCCGCCCGCCGACCCCGACCTCAAAAACGGTTTCTACTTCTCGCCGACCATCTTCGACGAGGTCGACAACTCCATGAAGATCGCCCAGGAGGAGATCTTCGGCCCCGTGCTCTCGGTGCTGACGTTCAAGGAAGAGGCCGAGGCCATCGCCATCGCCAACGACAGCCCCTTCGGCCTGGCCGGCACCATCCTGACCCGCGACGTCGGGCGCGCCATGCGCACGGCCCAGGCGCTCGAAGTCGGCAACGTCTGGATCAACACCTGGGGCGCGGTGACCTCCATGTCGCCTTACGGCGGCTACAAGAACAGCGGCTACGGCCGCGAGATGGGCTTCGCCGTCATGCAGGAGGTGACCCAGGAAAAGAACATCTGGGTGAACGTGAAATAGAAGCCCGCATATTCTCGATTACACAAAAATCGGGCGCCTGAATTTCGAATTCGGGCGCCCTTTTTTTGGAAGCCATCGCAGTCTGCCCCGCCCCTAGGGCGTTATCCGGCCGAGTGGCGCCAATTCAATACCCCCCCACCCCAACCCTCCCCCTCGATGGGGGAGGGTTGGGGTGGGGGTGGCAACGACATGATGCCAACTGATCGGATAACGCCCTAAATCTCCTTGGCTTGCTCGCGCAGCTTGAACTTCTGGATCTTGCCAGTTGAGGTCTTGGGCAGCTCGCCGAAGACGACGTTCTTGGGCGCCTTGAAGTGGGCCATGTTGTCGCGGCAGTGCTCGATGATTTCATCCTCGCCGGCGTTGGCGCCGGCCTTGAGTTCGACGAAGGCGCAGGGCGTCTCACCCCACTTCTCGTCGGCCTTGGCGACGACGGCGGCGAGCGCCACCGAGGGGTGCTTGTACAGGACCTCCTCGACTTCGATGGACGAGATGTTCTCGCCGCCGGAGATGATGATGTCCTTGGCCCGGTCCTTGATCTCGGCGTAGCCGTCCTCGTGCCAGACGCCGAGGTCGCCGGTGTGGAACCAGCCGCCGGCGAAGGCCTCGTCGGTGGTGTCCAGGTTCTTGAGGTAGCCGCGCATGACGGTGTTGCCGCGCAGCAGCACCTCGCCCATGGTCTCGCCGTCCTTGGGCGCCGGCTCCAGGGTATCGGGGTCGGCCACCATCATGTCCTCCATGACCTGGTAGGGGACGCCCTGGCGCGCCTTGATCTCGGCCTGCTCCTCGATGGGCAGCTCGTTCCACTCCTCGTGCCAGGCGCAGATGGTGCCGGGGCCGTAGACCTCGGTGAGGCCGTAGACGTGGTCGACGTCGAACCCCTGGCGCGCCATCTCGGCCAGCACCACGGCCGGCGGCGGGGCCGCCGCCGTCTGCATCTTGACCTTGTGGTCGAACGGCACGCGGTCCTCTTCGGGGGCGTTGGCGATCATCTGCATGATGATGGGGGCGCCGCACATGTGCGTCACCTTGTGCTCGGCGATGGCCTGGAAGATCGGCTTCGGCTCGACCCGGCGCAGGCAGACGTGGGTCCCCCCCATCGCCGTGATCGTCCACGGATAGCACCAGCCGTTGGCGTGGAACATGGGCAGCGTCCAGAGGTAGATGGGATGGAGCGGCATCCCCCACGCCATGACGTGGCCGACGGCGAGCATGTAGGTCCCGCGGTGGCTGGCGACGACGCCCTTGGGGTTGCCCGTCGTGCCCGAGGTGTAGTTGAGGGCGATGGCCTGCCACTCGTCGTCGGGGAGGGACCACTCGAAGTCCTCGTCGCCCTCGGCCAGCAGCGCCTCGTAGTCGACCTCGCCGAGGAGTTCGCCGGCGGCGGCGGCGGGGTCGTCGATGTCGATGACCATGATGTCCCGGCCGAGCAGGTCGAGGGCCGCCTTGATGGTGGGCGAGAACTCCTTGTCGGTGATCAGGGCCTTGGCGCCGCCGTGGTCGAGGCTGAATGCGATCGTGGCGGCGTCCAGGCGGACGTTGAAGTTGTTGAGGATGGCGCCCAGCATGGGCACGCCGTAGTGGGCCTCGAACAGCTCGGGCACGTTGGGAGCCATCACCGAGACGACGTCGCCCTTGCCGATTCCGCGCCGGGAGAGGGCCGAGGCGAGTTTGAGACAGCGGTCTTGGACTTCGCGCCACGTGCGGCGTTGGTCGCCGTGGATGATCGCTGTGCGCTCGGGGTGGGCTCTCGCTGCCCAGGACAGAAAGCTCACCGGCGACAACGGCACGTAGTTGGCCGGGTTCTTGTCGAGATGGTCTTCAAACGGATTCTTGCCCATCGGTATCATCTCCCATCGGTAATTCGTGATCTCCTCTCCCGCGCCGGCATCGCCAGGTCACGTCGTGGATGCCGATTTGGCGCTCGTGGAGCGCCGTGGGGCTGGGCAGGGTGCGCGGCATGAGCCGGTCGTCCTACCAACGGCTCCCTTCGGGCACCAGACCGCGTAGCAGGAAGTCGGTCTGCTCGTCGATGAAACGGTCGATGGTGACGAAGCGCTTTAGAGTCCAGCTCTTGAGCGCCCACATGTGGGCGAGGAAGCCGGCGCTGTGGGCGGCGAGGCGGGCGTCGAGCTGGCGAAAGACGCCGGTGCGTATGCCGTCGAGGATGATCTTTTCGAACACGTCGGTGACCGCGGCGTCGGACCGCAGCACCACCTGCTGGCGGTCCTTGGGCAGCACGTCGAGTTCCCGGTAGAGCAGCTTCACGTGCTGGCGGTGGCGGTGTACGATCTGGCAATAGCGGCTGAAGGCGTCCTTGAACGCCTCCACGGGGTCGTCGCCGCCGGGGGCCACCTCGGCGAGCCCCCGGGCCTTCTCCTCCATCAGGTGCTGGGCGACGAGGAAGAGGATGTCCTCCTTCGACGATACGTACATGTAGAGGCTGGCCAGGTTGAACGGACAGGCCTCGGCGATGTCGCGGATAGAGGTCTTGTGGAAGCCCTGTTCGAGGAACATGTGGGTCGCCACGTCGACGATCTCAGCGCGCCGCTGGGCGACGAGGTCGGGGTCCTTGATCGTGGTCCGGATCTTCTTCTGCTGCGCCATGGTTTCCGTTTCCGCGTTGGCGGCCCGACGAAGGGGACCTGTGTCGCGGCGAACTGTAACAGGATTCTACCGTCGCGCCAACGCATGGGAACGGCCCAAATCAGCTACGGAAATAGCGCGCCCATGTGCGAGGCCCCGCCGCCGCCTCGGACGGCATCCGGCGTGACCCCGGCAACGACATGGGCGCCTGGGTGGTGATGTTCGGCTACGGCCTCGACTATCCGGTCGATACGGGCTCCTCCCGCGCGCCCTTTTCGATTAAGATGACGACGCCGGTCACCGGGTTGCCGGCCACGAACAAGCTGGGGATGTGATCCATGTCCGACCATCAAGAGCACAGGGTGGTTTATGTTTCTCACCCGGCGAGCGGCCTGGCGAGGTCGAATTTCCCCCTGGAATGTCACGTCGAAGGCTCTAGGATTGTCAGGTCGCTTCCCTTCTATATTCCCGAAGACGTCAGGCTCTACGAGATCAAGACGTCACGAGGCGTCTTCACGCGACCAAGAAAAGAAGTGCAGATGCCTTTGGCATTTGCCGCGAAGCGGAGGGTTCACTCGGCGACGCGGGTGAAATACCCGCTGTTGCGGGATGACTGGAGCCCTGACAACCCGAATGCGGAGCAGCGCGGCAAGAGCGGCTATTCCCGGATCAGCTGGGAGCAGGCCCTGGACGTCATCGTCGGCCAGTTGAATCGAATTCATGAGAAATATGGGTCGATGGAACCCGTTCTCGTTCAAGCCGACGGGCACGGCCATAGCGGATACATGCAGTCCCTGCATTTCTGGGGACACTATCTCTTTGACATGATCCGCGAACACCTTGGATGGGGATGGTGGACCCAGCAGGTGCGGAACCCCGACAGTTGGGAAGGTTACTACTGGGGCGCCAAGCACGTTTGGGGGTTCGATGACACCCTGGGAGAGCCCTACCAGGATGCCGTCTGGGACGACGTGCTCGAGCATGCGGAAATGGTGATTTTCTCGGGCAACGATCCGGAGGCGACGGGCTTCGGCATGTCGGGATCGATCGCCCTGGAGATGCCCAAATGGCTGAAGCGAGCCGGCATCAAGATCGTCGCCATCTCGCCGGACCTCAACCACGCGGCGGCGGTTCACGCCGACAAGTGGATCCCCATCAAGCCGAATTCGGATGGGGCGCTCTATCTCGCGGTGGCGCATACATGGATCGTCGAGGGAAGCTATGACAAGGAATACGTAAGAACGCACACGGTCGGCTTCGAGGAGTTCAGGCGCCATGCGATGGGCGAAGACGACGGCGTGGCGAAGACGCCGGCGTGGGCGGAGAAGATAACGGGCGTCCCGTCACACATGATCCGGGCGCTGGCCAGGGAGTGGGCGGCCAAGAAGACCACGCTCTCGGTCTATTTCGGGGGTCCGAAGATCAGAGGGACCCTGTCGCATGTGGCCGCGAGGCTGGAGGCCTACGTGTTGGCGATGCAGGGCATCGGCCGCCCGGGAAGACAGTTCCTGAGGACAGGGGCGCCTTCCTTCTACAAGAAATCGTTGGCGCAGGTGCCTCGTTATCCCGAGGTCGATCATCACGGGATCGCCCTCAATCCGATGATCGAGTATGCGATCGGGCATGGGCCGAAGTCGCCGGTGTTCATCCCCAGGACCCTTGCCGCCGAGGCCATTCAATGCCCGTCCATCGAATGGAGAGGCACCACCTCCTCGTTGGCGAAGACGGAGGACCAATTCAACCACTACCGCTTTCCCCCCGACGACGGTCATCCCGGCATTCGTATGGTGTGGAACGAGAATGGCAGTCAGCCGGGAAGCTGGGGCCACGGCTGGAACTGGCTGGAGGCGCTGGCAAATCCACGAATTGAATTCGTCGTCGGGGTGCATCCCTGGCTCGAAAATGACATCCCGTTCTCGGATCTGATACTGCCCGCGCAGACCAACTACGAGCATGAAGATCTGGTGATGGTGCAACGGAGCGATGTACTGGCCATGTTCTACCAGGACCAGGCCATCGAGCCAGTCGGCGAGTCGAAGAGTGACTACGAGATACACAGGATGATCGGCCAGCGACTGGGATTGGACGACGTGTTTCCGCCCGCCGAGCAATGGTTGAAAGCGGCCTACGAGGGAACGCTGGCGTCGACGAAGCATGGAATCACATGGGAAGAGTTCAAAGAGAAGAAGCACTTCGTCTACGATTGCCCGACATGGGACGAATGGGTGGAAATCAAGAAGGAGAACGGTTTTGGGCCGAATGAAGGCGGGCTCCACTGGTTCTGGTCGGCGGGCGACGGACTGGAAACGCCTTCGGGAAAGATCGAATTCGTTTCGTCTCGAATTGCCAAGCTTGATCCCGATAATGCGGAAAGGCCGCCACTGGCAAGGTGGGTGTCGCATGGCGAACTGCGGGGCTCACCCAAGGCGCGGGAGTATCCCCTGTCGGTGATGTCGAACCATCCAAGATTCAGGTTCCACGTCCAGGGCGACGATGTCGACTGGATCAGAGAGATAGCCAAGATCCGCGGGCCGGACGGTTACATGTACGAACCGTGCTGGATCCATCCGACCGACTCCGACCTCAGAGGCATCTCGGACGGCGATATCATCATGGTGCACAACGAGCGTGGTGCCTTGCTTGTCGGCGCCGTGGTGACTGAAAGAATTATTCCCGGTGCTTTGTCCATCGATCATGGCGCCAAGATCGACCTTGCGATGCTCAACAACACGCTCATCGACCGGGGTGGCTGTATCAACCTGATCGCACCGACGCCGCAGGAAAAATATGGAGCGGGAGCGGAGATCGCGATCCCGGAAATGAACGTCAGCGGCTTCCTGGCACAGGCCGCCAAGATAGACGTTTCCGACATCGTGGCGAGTACGGGTATGGGCCACGGAGCGACGGTGGCGGGTTGATCGCGCAATGGGCAAGAAGACATTCCTGATCGATGTCGAGAAGTGCTCCGGCTGTAGGCTGTGCATGATCGTCTGCAAGGACGAGCACGTTGGAAGCGGCTATTCACCCTGGACGAAGCCTCAGCCCGACACCGGGCAGTTCTGGATCGATGTCGTTTCGCTGGAAAGGGGGCGGATCCCCAGAGTTAGGATGTCGTATCTGCCTGTTCTTTGCCAGCACTGTGAAAACGCACCCTGCGTCAAGGCGTGCGCCGAGGCAGCCATCAAGACCAGGAACGATGGTCTGGTATGGATAGACCCCGCCACATGCACGGGCTGCGGGCTCTGTCAAACGGCGTGTCCATACGACGTCATCTTTATGAACGATGATCTGGAGATTGTGCAGAAGTGCACGGGCTGCGCCCACCGCGTCGACGAAGGGGCCTTGCCGAGATGTGCCGAGGTCTGTCCGCACGACGCTATCGTCTTCGGTGACGTTGAAAACGGTAAGACCCTGGAAGTCTATCACCCTGAATACCAAACCGAGCCGAGGGTCTATTGGAAGGGCCTGCCAAAGCCGTGGATCGCGGGTACGGTGATAGACGCGCTCAGCGACGAGGTAATTTCGGGCGTGGCAATCACTTCGGTGGATCTCTTCGAGGACGGATCGGTCACCGTCCTTTCGGACGAGTTCGGTGACTTCTGGATAAGGGGCATGGAGAAAGACCGAAAGTACCGGGTCGAGATCAGAAAGGAAGGCTACCAGGACTTCCTTTCAATCGTCACGACGGATGGCGATCAGGACGTGGGAACCGTCGGCCTGAAAAGGACACCATGAGCTGGCCGATGGGACGAAGACGGCCCCGCTTGCTCCCATAATCGACGACCTCAGTGACCGGCACGCGCTGCCCGCGCCAGGGCGCGTATGTTTTCGAGCGGCGCCTTGAAAGGAATTTCGCACCCCGTACTAAGCACGAAGGGCGTGCCGCGGGCGCTCTCGATACAGGCGCGCGCTTCACGGAACACTTCCTCGGGACTGGCGCCCAGGAGCACCTGGGTATTGTCGACGTTACCGATCCAGGCGACGGCGCGGGCTGCGTCGCAAGGGTGCAGGCAGTAACGATCCAGGCAGGCGTTGGCCGAGGTGTGTTTCGCATGGCAGTCCCAGCCGTGCTCGGCGCCGATGGCGCGAACGTCGCCGTAGGCAAAACTAACGGCATCGATATCGAGCTCGAGGATCTCTTCAAGGTAGGGGGTGTTGGAGCAGTTGTGCTCGATGAGGAATACCTCCGGCGCCTCCCGGCGAGCCGCCTCGAGGAGGCGCCGGTGATAAGGCAACACGAAACGATCCAGATGATGAGGCCCCATCAGCTCGCGGCACACACCCGGGTTCTCGAAGAGCACCGCGTCACAGGCACCGGTGTGCAGGATGGCCTGTAAATATCTCTCCGTGCCTTCGGTGACGCGCTGGAAAAGGGATTCGACGTATGGGGGATCATTGATGAAGTCCATCAACAGCTTCGCCATGCCGCGCAGCTCGCAGGCAACCAGGAACGGGGACACGACCAGGGCCACGATGAACAGGTCGTCGCCCGAGCGTTGACGCAACCGGCTCAGGGCCTCGAGGACCAGCGGCATGCGCCCGCTGCTCGACGGATCCGGGTCGGACAGGCGAGCTAGGTTGCGGTCCTCCTCCAGAGGGCGCCCGGTCACTCGGGGGTAGTAATCTTCCAGCTTCTCGATATGGCAGCCGAAGGCCTCCGCTTCGACCGTGAGGCATCCCCACGGAATCATGGCGCTGTCGTGCTCAAACAATTCAGTGGCCGCCGCCTGTGTCGCGGCCATCAGGTGCGCATCGCCATAGGCCTCGTTCATGCGCTTGCCTACGTGCCCGAGCACGTGCCGTGCTCCACCCAGGAAAAGGTAGGCAAGCGCCGGGCGATCCGTTGGCTGGCCCCGCAAGGCGCGGCTCATGCGCTCTCTTGAGGTCAAGTTTCCCGGCATCGGTGTTCTCTAGTTATTCGGATAGGCTCTGCGGGTCGATGGGGGCGCTCGACGCGGGTCGGGGCTCCGAGAAATCGACGACCGTGGCGAGATTGGGGAATGGGTCCGAGCCGTGGGGGATCGCCATGGCCGCCACGAAATATTCTTGGAATTGTTTGTCGGCCGCGGTTTCCACCTTCTCGACGCGCCGCACCAGTGCTTCGATCTCGTCCCGCGCCCGACGGCTCACGAGGGCGATTCGGGCGCCGGTGCCGGCGGCGTTGCCGGCCGAACTCACCCTGGCAAGATCGCAGTCAGGAATCATCCCCAGCACCATCGCGTGCATGGGGTCGATCGTGCTGCCGAAAGCACCCGCCAAGACGATGCGATGGACCGCCTCCACCCCCATCCGGTCCATGAGAAGACGCGCCCCGGCATAGAGCGCGCCCTTGGCAAGCTGAATGTTGCGGACATCGGCCTGGGTAATCCTCAGTTCGGGAGGACCGGCATGGAGGCGATAGGCGAAAGTACGGCCGTCGCCGACAACGTGCGGACCGCGCTCGGCGCAGTAACCGTCAATCAGGCCGCTGGTGGAGATGATTCCGGCGAGAAACATTTCCGCAACCACCTCGATGATGCCCGAGCCGCAGACGCCGGTCACACCGACATCGGGGATGGCTTCGTCGAAGCCGGGTTGGTCCGACCACTTGTCGCATCCGATCACCTTGAAGCGCGGGGCCAGGGTCTCCGGGTCGATGCGGACCCGCTCGATGGCGCCCGGCGCGCCGCGTTGACCACAACTAATCTGCGCCCCCTCGAAAGCCGGACCGGTGGGGCTTGAACAGGCGAGCAGACGCTCGCGGTTGCCGAGGATGATCTCGGCATTGGTGCCGACGTCGACGATCAGCATCAGTTCCTCGGATTCATGCGGCGATTCGGAGAGCAGTACGGCGGCGGTGTCGGCGCCGACATGCCCGGCGATACAGGGGAGAAAATAGGCCCGGGCCGCCGGATGGAGGTCGAGGTCGAGCTCTGCGGCCTCGATCGTCACCGAGGTGTCGACGACCAGGGGAAAGGGCGCCCGGCCCAGTTGCAAGGGATCGATCCCGAGCACGATGTGATGCATGATTGGATTGCCGACGAAGGTGGCCTCGACTAGGTCGGCGCATTCGATTCCCGCCGCGCGCGCCGTTTCGGCGGCCAGCTGTCCGATCGCCTGGCGCACCATGGCGGTCAGCTGTCCGGCGCTGCCGGGGTTGAGCTGAATATAGGAAACGCGGCTTATCACATCCTCGCCGAAGCGGATCTGCGGGTTCATCGTCCCGGCGGCGGCAATCACGTCGCCGGTCGTCAAGTCGCAGAAATGGGCGGCGATGGTTGACGTCCCCACGTCGACGGCCAACCCAAAAACGCGGTCGCGGAAACCGGGCCAGACGCCGAGCAAGCGGCTCCCTTCGTGGAGCGCCACAGTGACTTTCCAGTCCCCCTGCCTGAGCGCCTTCGGCAGCTCACGCAGGAAGCCGGCGTCATAGTCTGGTCCGGTGATGTGCCATTGTTCCCCGAGTCCCCGTTGAAGACGCCCGAGGTCGCTCTCCTGGTCGTCGATGGTGGGCTCGGTGAGTTCGACGTAATGAAGCCGCACCACCGGGTCGACTTTGACGGCGCGGATTTCGGGGCGTTTGCGGACGATCTGCTTGTGGAGTTGACTTTCCGTCGGCACGTCGATGACCGCGTCACCCATGATGCGCGTCGCGCAACTCAAGCGGCGGCCGGCGGCGAGACCTTCGAGGCGGGCATAGCTCTCCTCGACCTCGCCGATGGGCGTCAGGTGGCTTTTCTTCGAGGTGATCCCCAACTTGGCGTGCTCGCCGGCCGCCAGGGTCACCTGACAACGACCGCAGATGCCGCGGCCGCCACAGACGGAATCGATGTCCACGCCGAGGCTGCACGCCGCCGCCAAGACCGATGTGCCTACAGGAAACCGGCGCCGCCGACCGGACGGCATAAAGACGATTAAGGCGTCATCAGGCACTTTCGACCTACCGGCCAGCGGCGTTCTGAGCACGTGCCGCGGACAATCGCCGCGACCTTTTGATCCATCGTTTGCACATGGGGTCGAGGGCGCAAATGACCTCGGCACCCATGATACCGGCGATGGTGTCTTCATGGAGCGGGTTGACGATCGCCGATGTCAGGCCGGCGCCGATCAGCATGGACAGGAAGGCACTGTTGAGGCTCGTCCGTTCAGGCAGGCCGAAACTGACGTTGGAAGCCCCGCAGATGGTGTTGAGCTTGAGCTCCTCGTGGACCCATCGCACCACCGTCAAGGCGGATTTGCCGGCCGCGTTGACCGCGCCGACGGGCATGACCAGCGGGTCGATGACCACGTCCGAGGGGGCTATGCTGTGATCGGCGGCGCGTTCGACGATCTTCTTGGCTACGGCGAACCGCTCGTCGGGGTTCTCGGAAATGCCGGCCTCGTCGTTGCAAATAGCGACGACCGCGGCGTCGTGCTTCTTGACCAACGGCAGCACGCTCTCGAGCCGCTCCTCCTCCCCGGTGACGGAATTTACCAGGGCCTTGCCGTCATAGACGGAGAGACCCGCGGCCAGCGCCGCCGGGTCGGACGAATCGATGCACAACGCCACGTCGGTGACCGACTGCACCAATTCGACGACCTCCGCCATGACCTTGGGCTCGTCGGCCATGGGAACGCCGGCATTGACGTCGAGCACATGGGCGCCGGTCGCGACCTGCGCCAGCGCATCCGCCTGAACGCGGCTGTAATCTCCCGCCGCCATCTCTTCGGCGAGCTTTTTCCGCCCCGTGGGATTAATACGCTCCCCCACGATGACGAAAGGATGGGCCGGTCCGATGATCACTTCCTTGGTGGCGGAGCTCAGAAGGGTTTCCGTCATTATCATTCCTTTCCCTCGGTGGATCTTTGCAAGGGGCGCCGCGAACCGCGGGTCTTGAGGACGCCGGACGCCCTGATGATTTCGGAGACCATCTCTTCCTGGCGATAGGCCATCACGTGGACCCCTGCGACGCCCTTTATTTCGGAGATTCTCTGGATGAGTTCGATGCAGATGTTCTTGCCCTCTAGCCTCTGGTCCTTGGCCCCCTCGAGACGGGAAATCGTCGAGTCCGGAATGTGGACGCCGGGCACCCTGGAACGCATCCATCGGGCTCCCCGCGCCGACGCCAGCGGCCCCACGCCGACAAGGATGAAGCACCGCCCGTCAAGACCCAGTTCGCGGACCCTTTCCATGTAGCGTTCCAGGATCGGGACATCGAAACAGTACTGAGTCTGCACGAACTGCGCCCCCGCCGCGATTTTCTTGGCGAGCCGCAGCGGCCGCCACTCGCGAGGCGGGGCGAAGGGGTTGGCGGCGGCCCCGATAAAAAGCTCCGGCGCCTCCGTAATCTTGCGCCCTGACAGAAAGCAACTCTCGTCGCGCATGGTCTTGATCGTCTTCAGCAATGACATGCAGTCCAGATCGAACACCGGCTTGGCATTAGGCTGATCGCCGACCTCGACGCCATCGCCGCTCAGACAAAGGATGCTGTGGACACCCATGGCCGCCGCCGCCAGCACGTCACCCTGGATGGCGATTCGATTGCGGTCACGGCACGAAATCTGCATCACCGTAGAGTACCCGGCGCGGGTCAGCAACGCACACATCCCGAGGCTCGACATGTGACAGTTGGCGCCCGACGCATCGGTGGCGTTGACCGCGTCGCAGACCTGGGAAAGCATCAGGGCCCGCCTGTAGGTTTCCCCCGGGTCGGCGGAATCCGGCGGGTTGAGTTCGGCGGTCAGGGCAAATCTGCCGGACCGCAGGACCCTCTCCAGCCGCCCGCGCGAGGAGTGCCCCGGCAAAACGGGGTAGGACGCCGGGGCATCGTTCGTATATGCGCTCATTCCCGGCCTTCGCTACCGTTAGCAGCCGTCGCCGCGCGCATCTTCTCGCGGCTCAGCTGCAACCACGAGGACGAACCCTCGTGGCGGTGGTCGACGGGCTCTTGGAACTTCATGATTGCCTCGCCGTTGCCCATTCTTTGGCTGCCCGCCCAGGCCTCGATCCAAACGCACCGCATCCCTGGTTCGACCTCGCAGTTTCCGTCCGGGCGAACCCCGCCGCAAGGTCCGTTGCGCAAGGATTTGGGGCAATTCATCGGGCACGTCATGCCGGTGGCGACGAGGATGCAGTCGCCGCACATCCGGCAATCGAAGAGGGCTCCCTTGAACCACGCTTCGAGCGCTGCAACAGGCTTCTCGAGGCGCTCATGTCCGACCCACCGCAATAGAGGGTCCAACGCCTGGAATATGCGGAGAAAGACGGTGTAGATGGCCTCAAACGCGCCGGCTCTTCGCGTCGCCCAAAGCCGCACGACATACATGAATTCAGCCTCCTAGGCTCGTGCCGCGGCACCGCCCGCGGCTTCCATGCAAAACGATCGGGCACACCAATTCTTTCGGCCCTACCGTCTTTGCTCCCGGAGAAACTTTTCGAAGTCACCGTAGCCCGTGAACCGCATTTCGAATTCGAGACTCAAGGTCTCGGCGGCCGCTTCCGCCTTGGCCTTGAGGGCGAGATCGTCGCTTTGGGCCAGATAGACGAGCTTCTTGTACTTGCCGAAATATGTCGAGCGAAGTTCGGGGTAGCGGTCGAGCGCCAATCCCTTGACCACCAGCCGTTCGAAGTGCTGGGCCAGGAAATCGGTGAGGAAGAAGGAGCCGGGCTCGGCCTTCATCATGGCCGCGAACGTGTCGGCGCCGGCAAACACCTCGTAACAATGCGCGCCCTTGATGCTTTCGACGCCTTCCTCATTCAGCATGGCCTCCAGCTGGCCGCCGGTGCCGCAGTCGCTGTACAGCACGACGATGCGGTCGTAGAGGTCACGGTTGGCCCGGATTTTCCGCCGCACGCCTTCGGGAATGCGGCCCGGATCGTTGTGCAGATGGGCCGGCAGGCAATCGACGCGCATGTCGTCCCAGCCGTTGGCATCGATCATCGTAATGATTTCCCGGGCCACGGCCCCACAGCAGATGATCAATGTGCCTGTTTTTTCGCCCGGCTTTTGGCGTGCCATTTGGCCCATGTTGCGCGGTCTTTCCGGTTACGCGGCCTTGTCATAGGAATGGCTCAGGCCCTCATCGAACATGGCGACGATGTTTTCCGGCGGCACCTCGGACTGGATGTTGTGCACGGTGTTCAGAATGTAGCCGCCACCCTTGCCCAGCACGTCGATGATCCGGCGCGTCTCGGCGCGAACCTCTTCCGGCGTTCCGAAGGGCAGGATCTGCTGGGTGTTGATGCCGCCCCAGAACGCCATGCGGTCTCCGAAGGCCTCCTTCAGGCCTGCCGGCTCCATGTCCCTGGCCGTCACCTGGACCGGATTGAGGGCATCGATCCCGATGTCGATCAAGTGTTCGATGAAGGGGTAGGCCGACCCGCAACAGTGATAGCAGATCTTGACGTCGGCTCGCGACTTGACGGTCTCGACCATGCGCCGGTGCCGCGGCTTGATGTACTTGGCGTAAATGTTCTCGGGATCAAACATGCATCCTTCCTGGGTCCCCAGATCCTCGCCAAAATACACGATGTCGATATTTTTCGAACCGGCGGCTTCGATCATCCTCTCCGCCGTGCCCACCCAGAAGTCGGTGAGCTTGTCCATCAGAAGGCACCAAGCCTCGCGATTCTTGTATAGGTCCTTGAGATAGGGCTCAAAACCCCGCATGGCATAGCCGCGGTGAACGACGCCGCCGGGAAGGTAAAGGCAGACCGCGTGGTCGCCGTTTTCCATGATTTCCTCGACCCGTTCCTTGACCCCTTTGACGAGTCCCGGGTTGTTGGGATCGGGCCAGTCGAAGGCTTCGATTGCCTCGATGGTCATCACGCCCTCGTAGAAAGGTCCGTCCTTGTGAAGGAAATGCTGGTCGATGGACCTTTCCGTGCGCTTCCACAGGACGTCGAATATGTCAACGTAAGTGTTGGCGTCGATCCATTCCTGGTGTCCGCCCTCGTATCCCCCGGGCTGTACGTTGCGGGTGTCGATATCGAAGCGCTGCAACATCTCCTCGTGGGGGTGGGCAACCGAGTGAATGATCGACATCACCTCGGTTTCATGGTCGATGTTGAGGTGTTTCTTGAGCCTCTCGTACGCGGGAAGGGTGATCGAGGTGAATTCCGCGCCGCCGAAATCGATGGGAACGCGATCCGGTTCCTCATGGTTCAGGGCGGCCATTATGCGTTCCCTGTGCGTCCAAGCCATTGTCATGTTCCTTCCACATCTGTGCCGGTCAGGTCGGCCGGGATCATTACGCTCCGCGCGCCGGCGCCGGCAGCGAGTTTCAGTCTCCGACCAAAGTCCGCGCCAGGGCGACCGCGCCGGGGGCATCGAGTCCATACCCGTGGGCACCGATTTTCTCGGCGAAATCCTGGTTTATGGGTGGACCGCCGATCATCACCTTGATGTTCAGGTTGCGGCTCTCATTGGCCTCGCTAATCGCCGCCACGGCCTTTTCCATCTCCGGCATGGAGGTGGTGAGCAGGCTCGACAAGGCGATGATGTCGGCGTCGTTCTCCTGGGCGGTGGTGATGAAGGTCTCGGCATCCACGTCGGCGCCCAGGTCGACGACACGGAAACCCCCACCCTCGAGCATCAACCCCACTAGGTTCTTGCCGATGTCGTGAAGGTCGCCCCTGACGGTTCCGAGAATGACCGTGCCCGCGGGCTTGGTCCCGGTGTCGACGAGATGGGGCCGGAGGACATCGAGCCCGGCCTGCACGGCCTCCGCCGCCATCAGCATTTCCGGGACGAAAAGCGTGCCGCTACTGAACTTCTTGCCGATCGTGTCCAGGGCGACAATCATTCCCTCGTCGAGGATGGTCTTGACATCGGTTCCTGCGTCAAGCTCCTGATTTGTGAGTTCGACGACCCTCGTGTCATCGTAGTCCATGACCGCGTCATAAATTTCCTGGGTTGTCATTTCTTTTCCTTCTTTCGGCCGTGCTGCCGGGTTGCCGATCGGCGATATCGCGCAAGGGTAAACGCAGGGCCACAGACACCGAGAGCGCAGGCAGTATACCCTTTCCAAGAACCCCCCATTTTTGACATAAGTCAAAAAAAGAATTTGTTGCATCACCCGCATCAAACGCCGTTGGGCTTTAATCACCACAATGCGTAAAACCGAAACGGAGCGTCGTCATGAGCAACGGGGAGTCGCAATTCAGCACACTCTCGCATTGGGGAGCCTACACGGTGACCGTCCGCGGCGGACAGGTGGTCGCCATTGCACCATTCGTCAAGGATCCTGACCCTTCACCGATTATCGAGTCCTTGCCCAGCGCCCTGCACGACAAGAGCCGCATTCTCCATCCGATGGTCCGCAAGGGGTTCCTGGAAGATCGGCAAGCGAGCGATCGTACGAAGCGGGGTGCCGACCCGTTTGTCGCGGTTTCCTGGGATGAGGCGTTGGACTTGGTCGCCGAGGAGTTGGATCGCGTGCAATCCACCCATGGCAACGAAGCGATTTACGGCAGCTCCGGTTGGTCGAGCGCCGGTCAATTTCACCACGCGGAATCCCAACTCAAGCGCTTCTTGAACGCATCGGGCGGCTTCGTCGACCAGGTCACCAACTTCAGCTTCGGCGCCGCATCCGTCATCGTGCCGCGCGTCACCGGGTCGATGGAGCCCGTGCTGATGCCGACCATGTGGCCGGTGATCGTTGAAAACACAAGGTTGATGGTCTTGTTCGGGGGCTTGCCGCAAAAAAACAGCCAGGTGACCAAGGACGGGCTGGGCGCCCACAGCATGATGGAGTGGTTGCGCAAGGCAAAGGCTGCCGGTGTCGAATTCGTGTCGATCAGCCCGAGACGGGGCGACATGCCTGATTTTCTCGAGGCGGAATGGCTGCCCGCCCGCCCCAATACCGACGTCGCCTTGATGCTCGGCCTCGCTCATACGCTGGTCGCCGAGGGCCTGCACGATAGCCAATTCCTGGATCGCTACTGCGTTGGTTTCGAGCGCTTTCTCCCCTACCTGACCGGCCAGGTGGACGGCGTCCCGAAGGACGCCGAATGGGCGGCGACAATCACCGAGATCGGCGCCGACACAATCCGCGAATTGGCGCGGCGCATGGTGGCAACACGATGCATGGTGGCGGCGAGCTGGTCTGTCCAACGCTCGGACCATGGCGAGCAGCCCTTCTGGATGGCCGTTGCCTTGGCTGCCATGTTGGGCCAGATCGGACTTCCCGGTGGCGGTTTCGGCTTCGGTTATGGCGCCATGAACAGCATCGGCGACGCGGTCTCGAGGATACCGGTTCCGTCATTGCCTAGGGGCCGGAATTCCGTGCAAGCGTTCATCCCCGTTGCCCGCGTCGCCGACATGTTGCTGAACCCGGGCGGGCAGATCGACTTCAATGGGCAGAAAATCACTTATCCCGACATTCGGCTGATCTACTGGTGTGGCGGAAACCCGTTCCATAAACAGCAGGATATCAACCGTCTGCTGCGGGCTTGGCAAGAACCCGAGACCATCATCATCCACGAACCGTGGTGGACACCAACGGCACGCCGCGCCGACATCGTTCTGCCGTGTACGACGACCCTCGAACGAAATGATATCGGGGCATCGGCGAGCGATCGGTTTTTTGTTGCGATGCACAAGGCGATCGAGCCGATTGGCGAGTCGCGGAGCGACTACGACATATTCTCCGGGCTTTCGAGGCGGCTGGGTTGCCACGAGCGCTACACCGAGGGCCGTGACGAAATGGGCTGGCTGCGCCACATATACGACGTCGCCCGGCAAGGTGCGTCGCGCGCTGGCCATGAACTTCTGTCATTCGATGAGTTTTGGGAAAAAGGCCATCTTGAATTTCCCGCGAGCAAGGACCCCAAGGTATTGTTCGACGCTTTTCGCGGCGATCCGGGCGGCAGTCCCCTGAAGACCCCGTCGGGAAAAATCGAAATCTATTCGGAAACGATCGCCGGCTTTGAATACGATGATTGTCCGGGCCACCCGATGTGGATGGAGCCCATCGAATGGCTGGGTTCGCAAAAAACGGACTCTTTCCCGCTGCATTTGATTTCAAACGCGCCGGCGCACCGATTGCACAGCCAGCTCGATTGCGGCGCGGTCAGTCGCGGCGCCAAGGTCGGCGGGCGCGAGCCGGTGTGGATGCATCCGCGCGATGCCGAGGCGCGGGCCATCGGCGACGGTGATATCGTTCGGGTTTTCAACGGCCGCGGCGCTTGTCTGGCGGGGGCCGTCGTGACCGATTCGATTCGCCCCGGCGTGATACAGCTGGCGACCGGTGCTTGGTATGACCCGATGGAGCCGGGCAACATTGGTTCGCTGGATAAACACGGCAATCCCAACGTGCTGACCCTGGACAAGGGCGCATCGAAGCTGACGCAAACGTGTGCCGCCTTGTCGGCGCTCGTCGAAATCGAGCCCTTCGGTGGCGAACCGCCACCGGTCTCGGCGTTCGAGCCGCCATCGTGAGGATTACGGTACGCCAAGCATCTTTCGTCGTCGTCAAACTTCGTGATGACGCCAGGAGAACAAGTCCGTGAACAGGGAAGATTTGTGTTTCTTGTCGGCGGCCTAAGTGGCCGATGCCGTGCGTACGAAGGAACTGTCGCCTCGCGAGATCGTGAAAACGGTACTGGAGCGCATCGACACCCTCAATCCGAAGCTCAACACCTTTTACACGATCACCAGGGAGACCGCCATCGAGGAGGCCAAGCGCGCCGAGCAAGTCGTGGCCAAGGGCGAGCCATTCGGGGCGCTGCACGGCGTTCCGGTGTCCTTCAAGGTTTCGATGATCACCAAGGATGTGCAAACCACCCTGGGATCAAGGATCTTTGAGAACAGCGTCCCCAAGGAGGACGCGCCCCTCGTCGAACGGCTCAAGGGGGCGGGTGTCATCATATTGGGGAAGACCACCATGCCGGAATTCTCCTGGAAGGGGATGACCGGTTCCCCGTTGCACGGCATCGCTCGCAATCCATGGAATCCCGACTATACGCTGGGCGGCTCGAGCGGCGATGCCAGCGCCCAGGTGGCGGCGGGCATGGTCCGCTGGCGGTGGGGACGGACGGCGGCGGCTCGATACGGATTCCGGCCGCCTTCACCAACCTGCATGGCCTCAAGCCGACGTTCGGTCGCGTGCCCGTCTACCCGTCGAGCGCCTTCGATGCGTTGTCCCATGCCGGCCCGATCACCCGAACGGTCGAGGATGCGGCCCTGATGCTATCGGTGATGGCCGGGCCCCATCCCGCCGACCGCCTGTCCCTGGAAGCCCCGCCCGCCGATTACGTGGCCGGCCTTAGAAAAGGCATAAAGGGACTTCGTGTAGCCTGGAGTCCGGATCTCGGTTCCGCCGAGGTGGATCCCCAAGTCAAGGAAGTAACGACCCGGACGGCGGCGGTCTTCACGGAACTCGGCTGTTCCGTCGAGGAGGCGGGGCCGGGCTTCGGTGACGTGTCCGAGGTCTACCGGACTTATTTCCGGGTCGGTGTCGCAACCCCCATCGCCGATGTCGTCGACGAATGGGAGCCGCACATGGGCTCGGGGCTGGTCAATATCGGCAAGGAGGGGCTCAAGGTCACGGCGGTCGAGTTTGCCAAGGCACAAGTGTGGCGCCACGTATTGTTCTATCGTGTGCGGCGCTTCTTGGAGAGCTTCAATCTGTTGTTGACGCCGAGCGTGGCGGTGCCTCCCTTCAAGGCGGGCGCGCCGTCGCCGGCGCCCGAGCACGGTCATGGGGAGAACTGGTTCAACTGGTCGCCGTTCATCTATCCCTTTAACCTAACGGAGCTTCCGGCGGCCTCGGTGCCCGTCGGTTTTTCCGGAGAGGGGCTCCCCATCGGGCTTCAGATCGTCGGGCGGCGCTTCGCCTACCTGACCGTCCTTCAAGCCTCGGCGGCCTACGAAACGGCGCGGCCGTGGGCGGACAACCGGCCAGCCGTTTAGACGGGGCCGCCGCCGGCGCTTCATGTCCCGGCCCCGGCCCGGGGAAGCGGCTGCATCATCAGCGCATTTGACATCGCCGGGGAAGGCCTTCATGGTGATGACTGAATGCTCAGTCATGTCACCAACGATCGAAATGAAACACGGTTTCCGCGTGATCCCGCGCCGCTGACGTTCCGGCGCGTGCTGTGTTACGGGAAGGTAGGATGGTCAGTGTAGGAAAAGAAAAATCCGCCGAGACGGCGAGCCATGCGCCGAGCGGTTTCCTGGATATCGATGTCCGATCGTCGAGCAAGGATCTGGTGGTGGGGAGTTTGCGCCTTTTTCCACATCACTTCACGGCGGACGGCGTTGTCGACGGCGGTGTCGTCATGGCCCTCGGGAATTACGTGGCGAGCCATGGGGCGTCCTTGGAGTTGCCGGCCGGATGCAAGAGCGCGACCATCGATTCCAATACGAGCTTCCTTAATCCCAGCGCGACGGACCAACTCGTGGCCAAGGCAAGGCCGATGAGCAGGCGCCCTCATGTTTCGATGTGGCGCACGATTGTTTACGGCGCCGACGAAGAGGTTGTCGCCGAGGTAACGCAAACCGAATCGATCGCTCCCGAATCCGGAAAACCGGACGATCTCGCCGAAATCCCGTCCGTTGCGAAAGCACGGAAAAACGTGCTGAAAATTTACGGTTCCTACCACGAAGAAGGAACCAAACTCAGCAATGTCGCGGTCGAAAGGCGCAAACAAATCTTTCGTGGCGCCTGCGATGTCATCGCCGAGAAGGGGTTCGCCAACGCCGCCGTACGCGATATCGCGGCGGCGGCTGGAATGCCGGTACCCACCATGTACCAATACATCAATGGCAAGGAAGACCTGCTGGCCCTCATTTACGAGGCATACCTGGGGGAAATCAACGCCCGGGTGGAGGCCAGCATATCGCAAGACATGTCGGCGACGAAAAAACTGAAAGCCGCCATCCGCGCCGACATTGAAAGCAACGACGTCCACTACCGCTATGTAAAGTTGCTGTTCCAGGAAACCCGGTCGCTGAACGCCGAGGGGCGCGCCCGGGTCAACACTCTCGACGGCACTCACATTGTGATGTTGCGTGAAATCCTTGAAGAAGGGGTTGCGTCGGGTGAGCTTGACGTCGACGACACGGAGCTCGCGGCGAACTTCATATTCTTCCTGTGTGCGATCTGGACGCTGCGTTATTGGAGCATCGGCGACCACGGTGTCGACGCCATAATCGACAGCATCGTTCGTTTCGTGTTGCGCGCCGTCGCCACCGAGGGGCGGGCGGCGTCGAGGGGCGCGTGAGTGGTGGCCGGCGCGACGTACGTCACGTTTCTAACGCGGGGATGAAGGATCAGTGAAAGGGAGAGCCGTCACATGAAGTTCATGTTTTTCTCGGAAAACGACACTCAGCCCGGCGAAACCCACGAAAGGCGCTATTGGGACCTGGTCGATCAGGTGCTCGCCGCCGAGAAGTGGGGCTTCGACCTGTTCGGGGTCTCGGAGCAGCTGTTCTCGATCGGCGGTGCCACGACGTCGTCCCCCGAGGTGCTCTACGCTTACCTGTTCCCGTTGACCAGCCGCCTCCGTTTCCGCCACGCCATCACGCTGTTGCCCAAGAACATCAATCATCCCCTGCGCGTCGCCTCGCGCACGGCGGTGCAGGATATTCTCTCCCACGGGCGCATCGAGCTCGGCACCGGGCGCGGCAATACGACCTTGGCCTTGCGCGCCTTCGAGGTCGACCCCAAGACCAACAAGTCGGAATGGGCCGAGGGCATGGAGGTGCTGGTCAAGGCGTTCACCGAGGACCCCTTCATGCACTACGGCGAGCACTACAAGATCCCGCCGCGCTCGTTGGTGCCGAAAACCATCCAGAAACCCTATCCGCCGCTTTCCAGCGCCGCGACCAGCGTCGAATCGCACGCCGTCTGCGGCGGCATGGGCATGGGCATCATGAGCTGGTCGAGCTACCTTGGATGGGAAGAGGTCAAAACCAACTTGGCCGCCTTCGACAAGGGCCAGGCCGAGGCTAGGGCCGCCGGAAAGCACATCAATGAGACCCGCGGCGTGCTCGTCCAGGCCTACTGCTCGGAGACTGACGCCAAGGCCAAGGAAGAGGCCGGCGAAGGCAACGTCGCCTGGCTCAAGCTGGCCATTGACGGTTATCCCAAGCTTGCCAAGCTTTCCAAGGACTACGCCTACATGAGCAAGATCAACGACGTTGCCGACAAGTACGACGACTTCGATTACTTACTCAATGAGTCCGGCGGCGCCGTCTTCGGTTCGCCCGAGACCTGCATCAAGCAAATCGAGCAGTTCCGCGAGATCGGCTTCAATGAGGTTATCCTGCGCATGGACTCGACGTCGCACCAAAACATCATGAAATCGGTGGAATTGTTCGGCCGCTACGTGATCCCCCACTTCAAATATCCCGAGAACGTGGTCGAGCCGGCCTCCGAAGTGGTTGCCAGGATGAAGATGTTGCGGAACAAGGCAAGGGCGGACGGCGTCTACGAGACCCTCAAGGAAGTGTCGTGAGCATGGGCGGCTGGCAGGGAGGCGGAAGATAGCGCGAATTCTCGAGTTCCTGACCATCAACTTGGCGGTCAGCGATCTGGACTCGACGGTCGACAAGTACCGGGCGATGGGTCTGAAGCCCCATCCCCCCAGCCGCATGCCGGAGCCGCCGGCCCAGATCACCGACGTTTCCGTGCCGCTCGGTTCGGTCGGCCACGTGTCTATCATCTCGCCGACCGACCCTTCCTCGACCGTGGCGCGCTTCATCGAGAAGCGCGGCGAGGGGGCGTACTCGATCGCGCTTCGGGTCGATAACCTGTTAGAAATCATGGAGGAATGGCGCACCATTGGCATCGAGTGGATCTTGCTCGAGCCCTACGAATTCCCGCCGGGCTCACCATGCGTGCAGTATCTGCCGGACAAACTGATCGCCAACTGGGTAAAGCCGTCGTCCATGAACGGCGTGCTTTTCGAGGCCTTCGAGCTTCAGGGAAACATCCGTCCCTTCGGGGAGAAATGGCCAACACCGAGTAAAGCGGGTGCCACGCCGGATGCCGCCCCGCCGGCACCAATGTCTGGCAAGGGGCGTACGCTAGGGAGATAGACCCATGTCCAATCGTTATGCCGCCTACAAGGAACTGCTCGTCGAGCCCAAGGAGAACGGCGTTCTCTTGATCACCCTCAACCGGCCCAAGGTCCTGAATGCCATGACCTACGCTATGCACACCGAGCTTTCGAACATCTGGGATGACGTGGCGCGCGATCCCAAGACCAAGGTTGCGGTGATCACCGGCGCCGGGCGCGCCTTCTGCTCCGGCAACGACCTCAACAACCCCGATCCGGACCTCGACATGGTCCGCGAGATCATGTCGGACGCGGTCAGGATCGTGCGCGGCATGATCGAGTGCGACAAGCCGCTGGTCTCCGCCATCAACGGCGTCGCCATCGGCGCCGGCCTGGCCATCGCCGTCCTCGCCGACATCAGCATCGCCGCTGAGGACGCCAAGCTGATCGATGCCCACACCACGGTCGGCACCGTCGCCGGCGACCACGGCTGCCTGTTGTGGCCGATGCTGTGCGGGCTCGCCAAGGCCAAGTTCTACATGTTCAACATGGAGCCCCTGACCGGCAAGGAAGCGGAGCGCATCGGCGTTGTCACCAAGGCGGTGCCCACCGACCAAGTGCTGCCACTGGCCATGGAATACGCCGGGCGCCTGGCCGACATGGCGCAACACGCCATCCGCGGAACCAAGCGCTCGATGAACGGTTGGCTGCGCCAGGCCATGCCCATCTTCGAGCACTCGGTGGCGCTCGAGATGGTGGATTTTCTGGATGCCGATATTCTCGAGGCGCGCCAGGCCTTCCGCGAGAAGCGGAATCCCAGGTACCCTTCCGCGCAATAGGTGGGCGGCACGCGCCCGGCGGCGCTATCCCGAACAGCAAGCGAGGCATCCTTGAGAGCACCCAAAATCGGCGAAAACGCCACTCAGACCTTCGACACCTCCTATGACCATACGGCGGAGGCTAGCGGCAATCCGGGCGTCGTCGTGGTCTCGACGTGGAGTCTTGTGGTGTGGCTGGAGGTGGTAGCCGAGAGCATCATCCGAGGGAACTACGAGGATGGCGAGATGTCGGTAGGCGCCGCGGTCTGCGTTCGCCACTTGGCGCCGTCGCCGGTGGGTCGGCCGGTGGTGATCACCGCGACCGTCACCGGCACCCGTAGGAACATCGTCGATTTCGACGTCGAGGTACGCGACGGCGAAAAGGTGCTGATGACCGGCACCCACACCCGCGCCGTCATCGACCTCGAAGCCTTCCTCGATCAGTTGAAGGATTAGCGCGTTATCCGGCCGGGTGGGGGTGGCAACGACACGATTCTAACTGATCGGAGAATGCCCTAGCCCACCGTCGACATCAACGCCGACGTATCGACGATCCCCGTACGCCGCCTGATCCAGAGCCTTCTCGACGCGAAAGCCGCGGCCAAGGACGCATCGCGGGCGCCGGCGGAATAGTGTGCTTGGTGGAATTCCACCGAAGAATTGCTACGTTTCGCCGCTAAACGGATTGTGAAGGGCGCGATCGCCAAAAAGGGCTAGAATCCCGCCCGAGCGAACGAAACGCTCCCCGAGGAAAGGCTTTGATACGCCATGACCTTGATTCAAACCCTGCTCAAGCCTGATCGCGAAGAGCTTGAGATGAAGGAGCGGCTGGTTGTCATTTCCGCAGCTAACACGCTGCAGGTCGGCGAGTTCCAGCTTTTGCAACGGGCCCACCGGAAGTGGTTCAACAAGGACCTGCCCGAGGCCCTCGTCGCCCGGCTGTTTACCGCCTACATGCTGAGGAACGAGGTGCCGCACTGGGCGCGCCATTACGCGCGGCGAATCGTCGAACTGGATGGGCTCGGCAAGCTCGACGAGCAAGAACTCTCGTACCACCGCTACGACGTGGACTATCGGACGTACGTGCCAAAGGGGCTACAGCGGTCCTGCCGCCCTACTTCGACGAAAGGGAACTGAAAGCGCCGACGGCCAACTTGATGTGGGGACGCGCCGACAGCTTCCCACTCCCCGGTGGTGCCGATATCGACGAGAACGGAATGGACTAGCGGGCCGCGCACCGGGTATGAATTGCGTCACTGATCGTTCACCCGTCCGCCAAAGGCCGATGTCACGCCATGTTTGAGTTCGCCGGGGAGCTTGAGCCCCTTGTCAATCTGGTCTTCCTGGTCGTGACCTTTCTGGTGGCGTGGCACGGCATCAGCTTCCGCGACGACCAAGGCAAGACCGATTTTGTGCGACTGCTGTTCGGCTGCATCGCCGCGATGTTCTTCTTTATGGTGCTGTTCCAGGACGTACTCGGACTCGTCCAGTTCTAGGGACGCGGAACGCCGGCACGGCGGTCACTCGATGGCGCCGCAATCACCTCTTGCATTCACCTCTTGCATTCACCGGCGGAACCGCCCTTGCAGACGGTCTTGCCGTCGGTCCAGGTAGACCCGGAAAACATCGCCGCATCGAGCCTCGCGCCCTTCAGGTTGGCGCCGGTGAGATCTGCGTTTTCGAGGTTGGCTTTATTCAGATTGGCACCACTTAGATCGGCGTTCCTCAGGATCGCGTACTGCATTTTAGCCTTCGAAAGTTTGGCTCTTTTCAAGTTGGCGCCCGTCAAGTCGGTGTATTGCAGATCCGCTTCGTAGAGATTCGCTTTTTCCAGGTTGACCCCCTTTAACGAGGAATGGTGGAGAACGATGGTCTCAAGAGTAGCACCCTTGAGATTGGCACCGTCCAAGCCTTTTGATTTGCACCATTTGACCCGACGTTCCTTTTTCGGATCGTCGCATATTCTCTTGAATTCACATTTTGCCCAAACCACGTAGGCCCCCGGCGGGTCGTAACACTCCGCCGCCGCCGGCGCCGATACCATAGTACCCGTCGCCACCAATGCCGCGAGGATCGGATAGATACGTTTTTCCAATACCTTGCCACCGCTTATCGATGTGCCGATATGCCGCGTGCGAGGTTCTATCCGCACCAAACCGCAAGCACGGCAGACTTCGCGATCGTCAGCCCATCATTTGCGTCAGGAAGAAACCTCCGCCCAGAAGCACAAGAATAATTCCAACGATTATAACCAACGCTAATATCTGCTGTTTGGCGGACGGGCCGGACGGTTGTTCTTCCCCCATAAAACTCTCCATCTTTCATTGCTAATTCATGTCGATCAGGGGCGTTCCATTCGCCCTCAATCCGTTTGACACGCCGGATAATGACATCTCGTGAGTTTCTTGCCAACATTACTGTTCCGCTAGAACGGTTTGTACATCCGGTGCTCGGCATCCTTTTCCGGGACGCGCATGAGGCGTTGGTCCTCGGGCAGGGCGAACTGCTTTTGCAGGTAGATGGCACGGTCGCGGACCAGCGCCGGGCGCGGTGTCCCGTAGATGACCTTTTCGAGGAGGTTCGGTCCCTCGAGGGCCTCTTCGTCGATCTTCAAGGCCTCGATGTAATCGGCGAGCGCCTTCTCGTAGCGGCCCGTGCGATCATAGAGTATGCCGCGGTTGGTGTGGGCGGCGGCGAGCACAGCAAAACCGGTGCTGTCGTCGGTTTCCAGAGTTTTTTCGAGGAAATCGATCAGATAGGTGAATTCGGCCCCGGCCTCGGCGTGGCGCTTTGTCTGCAGATACACCAGCGCCCGCCCCATGAGCGCCCCGCGGTGATCGGGCGACATTCCGAGGGCCGCTGTAAAACGCTCGAGGGCTTTTTCGTAAACGCCGTCGCCGAGCAGGATGTCCCCCTCGCGCACCTCGAAATCGCCGGGTGGGGCGCTGCCGTAGTTCCTGACCACGGCCCAGAACGAGAACATGACGAAGGTGGCGACGGCCATCAAGATGATGAACCGGCGCACGACCCGCTGTTTGGTCGGTCCTTTCATCGAGGGTCCGCGAACAGGATGGCCACGTAGGTCGTCGCGAAGATCAGGCACAGCAGTGCCGATGTGGCTACGGACCGACGCTTCAGGGAAAAACGGGTTTCTTCATCGGCCTCCTTGCCGGTGCGGCGTTCGTGGCGGCGCACAGACAAGACCCAGATGAGCTGGCGCACGGGGAAGAACAGCATGACCCCGAGAACTACGGTCCACAGCCACCGGTATTCGGACGTAAATAGCGTTTCCATGGGATATGCCGGTCACATCGGGTCGTTGGCGCATGAGATCGAGATATTACCAAAAAATAGGGGGGAAGGGCGACGCCCTTCCCCCCCGAAAGGTGGGTATGGTGTTCGGCTAGACTCTCTGAGCCTGTTCCTCGGCCGTATCGCCGATGTCTTCCACCAAGGCTTCGATTTCCGTTTCCGGGATGGTCGACATCTCCATCTTGTAGGCCAGGAACCACATCATGCCGACTCCCAGCAACCAGAACAGGATCTGCCATGCCCAGATTGAGGGCATGCCGAAGGTCCAGCCATCGACCCCGGCATTCGGCGCGCCGAAAATGTCGTTGCCGATGACGGCGCCCGGCCCGATGCCGAAGAACATCCACACGATAGTGATGATCCAGGCGACAGGTACCAGTCCCCGCTTGCCGGGCGACAGGCTGGCGTGTTCTTGCAGGAAGTTGTGATACTTCATGCGATGGGCCCTTTGCTGTTCGTCCTGGGTCATGATCGAGGCGATGATGCAGACGGACGCATTGAGAATCATGCCCCAACCGGCCGAGTGGATGGTCCACGGCCAGCGGCCCCAGAAATCGATACCCATGTCGGTGAGTATCCCGATGCCGAACTTCTCGGTGAAGATCACGCCGATGATGCCCGCCAGGAGACCGTAGGTGGCGCCCTGTCGGGTAATCCATGGGATCCAGCACACCGCGGCCAATGGCACCCACATCTGGAAGCCGAAAGCCACCGCCAGTCCGCCCAGCAGCACCAGGGCGTCACGCGAATACGTGGCGACCAGGAGGGCGGATACGACGATGAAGCCAACACCCATGCGCCCGGCCAGCTTCTGCATGTTGTGCGTTGAAGCCGGGTTCAGATAGCGCTTGTAGAGGTCCCGGGTCAGGATGCCGCCGGCCGTCGACATGTAGGCCGCGCCCGTCGATTGCATGGCAGCCAAGGCGCAGACGGCCAACAGGCCGATCAGCCACGGAGCCGCATCCGTCATCAGGTTCATGTAGTGCGCCACCAGCGAATCGGGCTTCGCTGCGATGGAGCCCGGGAGCACGGTAGATATCGTCAACCCCGCATCCGTTACCGCCGGGTTGGCGCCCAGGAGATGCGCGCCCATGCCCGTGAAGGCGGTGAAGAAGAAGAGGATGGCGCCGATCCCCAAGGAAGATGCCCACACCTGCTGCGGTGCAAAGGGCCGGGGGTCGGTATTAGAGAACGACCACATGGTGAACGCCGGGGCCGACTGAATGCCCATCAGCGCGAACATGTAGGTCAGGCACATGATGCCCGTCCACAGACCGCCCACCGGCGTTGCCTTGCCGAGGCCAGCCGTGAACTGGATTACGCCCGGAATGGCGAAGTAAGCGTTGTAGTCGCCTCCTCCGTATCCCTTGGTGGTCCCCCACTTGCCGACGTCCGAAGCGGCCAGCTTGGCCAAACCACCCTGCAAGGAGTCCCATCCGCCCGCGTAGCTCAGAGCGATCGATCCGTAAATGATGATGCCGGCGGCCAGCAAGATGCACTGTAGAGTGTCCACGTAGGCCACCGCCCGGAGGCCACCCGCCGCCACGTAAATGAACACGATGATCGACAGGATCCACATGCCGACGTTCTGCGTGAACATGCCGTCCGGGAAGGCGTCCGTCACCGTGATGACGTTGAAGAGATACCCAGAAGCACCCAACTGTACGCCGAGATAGGGGATCGAGTACAATAACGCCACGATCACCGTAAGAATGCGGATAAGGTCACCCTGGAAATAGGTGCCCAGCATCTCGCCCGGTGTCACGAAGCCGAAGCGTTTGCCCAGCATCCACTGGCGCTTCAGGAAGATCACCCCGGTGAATGGGATGGTGATGGTGTAGAACGACGCGTAGGCGTATTGGAACCCGTCGCGGTACACCAGCCCCGGGTGTCCCATGAAGGTCCAGCCCGAGAACGATGTTGCCGTTGCGGCCAACACGAATACCCACAATGACAAACGGCGGCCGGCGATGAAGTAGTCACTGGCCGTCTTGGCCATCAGGGCACTGCGCCAGCCCCAATAGATACAGTAAGCCCAATAGAGCAACACGAATATGAAAAGCCAGACTATTTTCGCTTCCAAGGTCAGGTACTCCCTTTTCTGCCGGTCCCCTTTAGACACTTGCGGAGACGAGTTCCGCCATCACTAAAACTCGGCCGGACACGCAAACCCAACGACCAGCGCCCTTCGTTCGGGTTCTGCCGCTGGGTTTCGAAGTTTGAGGTCAATCTAATGAAAGTCGATCTCCCCCACTCCACCTCCACCCACCCCTCGTTCCGATCAACAAGCGGATCGAAGCCGATAAGGCCGCCTGAAAAAGAGAGAGTTCCCCCTCTCCCCTAGTGCGCGAATTCTTCCCTGCGTGCTTGTCGCTATTATTATCCGACACCGCAGGGACCTTATAACCACGGTGCCGAAACTGGCTATTCCATATCATTTTCAGGCGGCGCGCACAATAGCCGATAAAATGCTAAAATGTTCGCCACGAATGGGATTAATATATTGAAGTCATTGGGTAAAAGTTTCTAGAACCTTTTGGAATAAAATAGAAAAAATTGTAAACATTTTTCATGATATTAGTGAATTTAGTAAACATAGTGAAAGCGAAGAAGTTTCTGGTGGAGCCGGTCGGGAGACGCGTATCATGCAACCGCCGGAGCGGTTAGAATTGCAATAAGCAAGAGACGGGCGTGTCCTGGCGGTTATGTGCTTGAAAGCATTCGGATTCGGTGTTTTTGTCCGGCATCGTACCACGCTCCGAATGTTCAGCGTTTGCGGGACACCCGCCTGGGGTTTCCGTGAAATCTCACGAGAACTTGACGATGCGGCGGGCGTGCCCGGCCGGCGTACCATGGTGCGCCGCCGGGTTTCACGCCCCGGTGCCGTGGGGCGGTCACGGCTGCGTTGCGGACGTTCCGGTCTTTGCGCTACAAAGTCTTCTGATCCAGGACATTAGCACCGCCGCCCGTCACCGGAGACGTCCATGGCCTCCTATCAATACGTCTATGTCATGCAGGGCCTCACCAAGGTCTTCCCCGGAGGGCGCGAGATTCTTAAGGGCATATCGCTTTCGTTCCTGCCCAACGTCAAGATCGGCGTGCTTGGCGTCAACGGCGCCGGCAAGACCACGCTGTTGCGGATCATGGCCGGGCTCGATGGGGAATTCGGCGGCGAGGCGCGGGCCGCCGCCGGCATCGATGCGGGATTCTTGCCTCAAGAGCCCGAGCTCGATCCTTCCAAGGACGTGGAGGGAAACATCATGGAGGGACTGGGCGAGACGAAGGCGCTTCTTGACCGTTTCGAGAAAATCAGCGCGCGCTTCGCCGAGCCCATGGATGACGACGAGATGAACGCGCTCCTAGCCGAACAGGGAGAGGTGCAGGAAAAGATCGACGCGGTGAACGGTTGGGAGCTGGAGCGCACTATCGAGATTGCCATGGATGCGCTGCGCTGTCCGCCGGGGGAAGCCGATGTCACCACGATCTCGGGCGGCGAGCGCCGCCGTGTCGCCCTGTGCCGGCTCTTGTTGCGACGCCCCGACCTCTTGCTTTTGGACGAGCCCACCAACCATCTGGACGCCGAATCGGTGGCCTGGCTGGAACGGTTTCTCGCCGATTACGAGGGCACCGTAATGATCGTCACCCACGATCGCTACTTCCTCGACAATGTGACGGGGTGGATCCTGGAGCTCGACCGCGGCAGCGGCATTCCTTACGAGGGCAACTACTCTTCCTGGCTCGAACAAAAGCAAAAGCGGCTGGAGCACGAGGAAAAGCAGGAATCATCGCGCCAGCGCACCCTCAAGAGCGAGCTGGAATGGATACGTTCCTCTCCGCGCGCCCGCCAGGCCAAGGGCAAGGCCCGCATCACGGCCTACGAGAATCTCTTCGCTGAAGCCGCCGAGCGCCAAGTTGGCAGCGCCCAGATCACCATACCGCCGGGTCCCAGGCTCGGCGATCTGGTGATCGAGGCCAAGGGCCTCAGCAAGGGATACGGCGAGCGTCTGCTTATCGAGAACCTCGATTTCCGCCTGCCGCCAGGCGGCATCGTCGGCGTTATCGGACCTAACGGCGCCGGCAAGACGACGCTGTTCCGCATGATCACCGGCGAGGAGAAGCCGGACGGCGGAACCTTGCGTATCGGCGAGATGGTGGAGTTTGGGTACATCGATCAGTCGCGCCACTCTCTGGATGCCGCCAAGACCGTGTGGGAGGAGATCACCGGCGGCCTCGACGAGGTGCAACTTGGCAAGCGCACCATGCAAAGCCGCGCCTACGTCGCCCAGTTCAACTTCAAGGGCGCCGACCAGCAGGCCAAGGTGGGGCAGCTTTCGGGCGGCGAACGCAATCGGGTGCACCTGGCCAAGATGCTGAAATCGGGCGCCAACGTGCTGCTCCTCGACGAACCCACCAACGACCTCGACGTGGAGACCCTGCGCGCCCTTGAGGAGGGACTGACGGAATTCGCCGGTTGCGCCGTGGTGATCAGCCACGACCGCTGGTTCCTGGACCGCATCGCCACCCACATGATAGCCTTCGAGGGCGACAGCCGGGTGGTGTGGTTCGAGGGCAACTACGCCGATTACGAGGCCGACCGTCACCGCCGGCTCGGCTCCGAGGCCGACCAACCGCACCGCATCGAGTACAAGCCCCTGAAACGGGCGTGAGGCGTCCGGGGGGCGCGGCTAAAGTGTCTTCTTGAGGCTTTCTGTCTTCTTGCGCAGCACGTCGATGAGGCCGGCGACCTTGCCGCCGCTACGCCGGATGATGGAGCCAAAAGCGGAGCGCAGCGTCGTGCTCATGCTGGTCCCCTCGACGATGACGTCTACGATCTTGTGGGTTTCGTCCTTGACACCGACACGCCAATCGACGCGGATCGGCGGCCCGCCCGCCGGGCGGACGATCTCGGAAAAGACGATGACGGCGCCGTCTCCCGTCGGCAGGGTCTTGGTGATGGTCAGCCTTTCGCCGGCGTACTCCGTAAAGCGGTCCACGTAGGAAGCCACCATCAGGTCCTCGAAGAGCGCCAGATACTCGTCGCGTTGGCTCGCCGTTGCCTTGCGCCAATAGCGGCCCAATATCCACCGCCCGATCCCCGCCACCGCAAAAGTCTCAGTGAACAGATGGCGAAACCGCTTGATGCGCTCGCGGCGCGAGACCTCCTGCTTGGTCAGGGCCTGGATCGCCTTTTCGGCGAGGGATTCGATGAACTTTCGTGCCGCTTCCTCGATCCCTGCCGCGTGCCCCGCGACGGGACCCGCGAAAAGCAACGTGGCCGAAGTCAAGGCCCTGGCGAGAAAGCTTCGGCGATCAGACGTTGTCACTCGTCCCGCGACGCCTCGTCGCCGTCCCATGCGGTCGGGGAGATCGAGTTCTTGCTGAGGCCTAGCGCCGGCATATTGGCCGAGCCCTTGCCCTGGTTGATTTCGTCGGCCCGGCGCTGGCGGTAGAGGCTGCGGATGGCGGCGTAGAAATCGAGAGACGATTCCTCCAGGTCCTGGAGGGCGTCATAGTGGCGGGCCCGCTGATCGACGGCGCGCAGGCTGGTGCGCGCGAAGATGAATTCGTCGCGGTTGGTGTTGGCGAGCCACAGGTTCAAAGGGTCGAGCAGAAAATCAACCACCAGGCCGACGGCGTCGCGCGGGTTGGAAGGGCCGAGGATGGGCAACATCACGTAGGGTCCTTCGGGCATCCCCCAGTTGGCGAGGGTCTGGCCGAAATCCTCGTTATGGTATTCGAGATCCCACTCCGCCGCTTGGTCGTGGAGGCCGCCAATGCCGATTGTCGAATTGATCACGAAGCGCAGGAGGGTGGTACCGGCACGCTTGAACTCGCCCTGCAGCAGGTTGTTGAGCAGGCTGTTGATGGAACTCTGCACGAAGTCGGGCAGATATTCCTTATAGGCAAACGCGATGGGCTTGAGGGTCACCTTGTCGAGGGCGAGGTTGATTTCGAAGAAAGCCCGATTGGTGGGCTCGGCCGGATCGTTGATTTCCTCGTACTCGGCGACGGCATCGGCGTCTTTCGGATCCGGTGCCGCGGCGTAACCGGCCAACATAAAGGCTACAAGCAGGATGGCGCCCAGCCGGGAAAGGGGCGCTACCGTGGGAAAGGCTGTCATGTGAATGGTCAGACTTCCTCTTTTCACGCTCCCGGACGCTCAAGCCGTTCCGGGAGCCACACCCCACAAACACTACGCATTGAGCTCGAAAAGCATTTACCACACAATATGTAGCAACACCATTCTATGTGTCCAAAACCGCACCGGCGCCGTCACCGAGCGACCAGCCTCTTAATGTCAGGTAGCATGCCCTCCACGAAAACACCAATGGAGTCGGTCATGGATGGTGCGGGGGGGGGCAGGGGTATTGAAAAATTGTAACATTCGCCTTGGCGTGTCGCCTAGTGCCGTGGAAATCTGTGGACGGCACATCTAAATAATATATAAAGACATCTTTATATCGTTAACTCTATTGACCCGTGTACGATTCAAAACGTCAAACCAGGACCGTTGAGAGCGTGCTGGCGGCGCTGCGCGCGGCGGCCGAGCCGACGCGCTTGCGCATTCTGTCGCTGTGCGCTGGCGGCGAGCTTACGGTGAGCGAACTGGTGCGCATTCTGGGGCAAAGCCAGCCTCGGGTCTCGCGCCACCTCAAGCTTCTTGTTGACGCCGGTTTGCTCGATCGCGTCCGGGAAGGCAGTTGGGTCTTCCATCGCCTTGCCTACGATGACCCCGGGGGCACCATGGCGCGCCAATTGATCGCGCTCCTGCCCGACGACGCCGCGGCGGCACCCCTAGACATGGACCGCCTTGCCGAGGTCAAGCGCCAACGCGCCGAGGCGGCGGCCGCCTATTTCCGCCGCAACGCGGCGCGCTGGGACGACGTACGTTCTCTCTACGTCGAGGAGGTGGTGGTGGAGGCGGTATTGCGCCGCCTATTGCCACGCCGCGGAGTGCGCGATCTTCTCGATATCGGCACCGGCACGGGGCGCATGCTCGAGGTGTTCGCGTCCCAGGCACGGCGCGTCCTGGGCATCGACTTGTCGCCGGCCATGCTGGCCGTCGCCCGCACCAACATTGAGCGAGCTGGCATCGCCAACGGCCAGGTGCGCAAGGCCGATATGTATCGGCTTCCGTTCTCTTCTGAATCCTTTGACGCTGCGACCATCCACCAGGTTCTTCACTTCGCCGACGACCCGGGCAAGGCCATCGCCGAGGCCGCACGCGTGCTGCGCCCGTCGGCGCGGTTGCTGGTCGCCGACTTTGCGCCCCACGACCTCGAATTCCTACGTGACGAGCACGAACATCGCCGTCTCGGTTTCAGCGATTCGGAAGTGGCGGTGTGGTTCAAGAGTGCCCATCTCAAGATCAAGGACACCGTTCACCTGCCGGGCGATCCTTTGACGGTTACCGTGTGGATGGGCGTAAAGCCCGGACGCCGTGTCGCCACTGCCGGGCGCCGGCAGGACGGGAAGAACTGATATGGACGTAAGGAACGATTCGCGGCACGGCGCGGCGCGAGGTCCCGCTACGGTCCTGGCGGTGGCGGCACCGTTGCCGTGCGATGTCGAAGTGTCATTCGAGTTTTTTCCGCCGAGGACGGAAGACAGCGAACGGACCCTGTGGGCCAGCATCCAGCGCCTGGCGCCGATTCGTCCCGCCTACGTGTCGGTCACCTATGGCGCTGGCGGCTCGACGCGCGAACGCACCCATGCCACGGTCATGCGGATGCTGCGCGAAACCGACCTCACCCCGGCCGCCCATCTTACCTGCGTCGGCCATTCTCGCGGCGAGATTGAGGCCATCGCCGCCAGCTACTGGGAGGGCGGGGTGCGCCATATCGTCGCCCTGCGCGGCGACGCGCCCGAAATGGGGTCGGCGTGGGAAGCGCACCCGGACGGTTACGCGCACGCCAGCGAACTGGTTGTGGCCCTGAAGAAGGTGGCGGACTTCGAGATCAGCGTCGCCGCCTATCCGGAAAAGCACCCGGAAGCCAGCAGCCTGGACGCCGACATCGATTTCCTGAAACACAAGATAGATGCCGGCGCCACCCGCGCCATCACCCAGTATTTCTTCGACGTCGATGTCTATCTGCGCTTCGTCGAGCGCGCCCGGGCGCGTGGCGTCGGCGTACCCATCGTGCCCGGCATTCTGCCGGTGACAAACTTCAACACGGTCGTCCAATTCAGTAAGATGAATGGTGTCAGCGTCCCCGCCTGGTTGGCTGACCTCTTCGACGGGCTCGACGAGGAGCCGGCGACGCGCAAGCTTATTGCGGCCAGCGTTGCCGCCGAGCAGTGCCGCGCCCTTCACGCCAACGGCGTCGAGCAGTTTCACTTCTACACGCTGAACCGCGCCGATCTGGCCTACGCCATCTGCCACGTGCTCGGCGTCAGGGCGCCCCAAACCTACAAGACCCAGCGGGGAGAGACATGAGCCAAGGCGACCGGACCGGCCTGCTGAAGTCGCTCCTGGCCGAGCGCATCCTGCTCATGGACGGTGCCATGGGCACCATGATCCAGGACTACGGTCTCACCGAGGAGGATTACTGCGGCCGGCGCTTCGCCGATCATCCCATCGACGTCAAGGGAAACAACGATTTGCTCAACCTCTGCCAGCCGGTGATCGTGCGCGATATCCACACCGCGTTCCTCGAGGCCGGCGCCGACATCCTGGAGACCAACACTTTCAATTCCACCACCACCGCGCAAGCCGACTACGGCCTGCAAGGGGCGGTCTACGACCTCAACCTCGAGGGCGCCCGCCTGGCCCGCGCCGCCGCCGACGCGGTCCAGGCACGCACGCCCGAGCGGCCGCGTTTCGTCGCCGGCGTCCTCGGCCCGACCAACCGCACGGCGTCGATCTCGCCGGACGTCAACGACCCCGGCTTCCGCGCCGTCACCTTCGACGGGCTGTCCGCCGCCTATGCCGAGGCCGTGCGCGGACTGGTCGACGGCGGCGCCGACATGCTGCTCATCGAGACCGTATTCGACACCCTCAACGCCAAGGCCGCCATCCACGCCATTAGCCGGCATTTCGACGACCACGGCGTCAGCCTGCCGATCATGGTATCGGGGACCATCACCGACGCCTCGGGACGCACCCTTTCGGGGCAGACCGCGGAGGCGTTCTGGAACTCGGTGGCCCACGCCCGCCCCCTGGTAGTCGGCTTCAATTGTGCGCTTGGCGCCAAGGAACTGCGCCCCCACGTGCAGGCCATCTCCCAGGTCGCCGGGGTCCACGTGAGCACTCATCCCAACGCCGGCCTGCCCAATGAATTTGGCGAATACGAGGAATCGCCCGCGTCCATGGCCGGCTTTATTAGGGAGTTTGCGGAAAGCGGCTTCGTCAACGTGGTCGGCGGCTGTTGCGGCACCACTCCAGACCATATCGAGGCTATGGCCGATGCCATACGCGGCGTTGCGCCGCGGCCCCTTCCCGACATCGAGCCGCGCTGCCGGCTGAGCGGCCTCGAGCCCCTGGCCATCGATACCCTCACCGGGTTCGTGAATATCGGCGAGCGCACCAACGTTGCCGGCTCGGCGCGCTTCAAGAAGCTGATCATGGAGAGGGACTACGGTGCCGCCCTCGAGGTGGCCCGCCAGCAGGTGGCCAACGGCGCGCAGATGATCGACGTCAACATGGACGAGGCCATGATAGATTCCGAAGAGGCCATGGAAACGTTCCTCAACCTGGTGGCGTCGGAACCGGACATCAGCCGGGTACCGGTGGTAATCGATTCGTCCAAGTGGTCGGTCATCGAGGCCGGCCTCAAGTGCGTCCAGGGCAAGGGCGTGGTGAACTCGATCAGTCTCAAGGAGGGCGAAGAGGCCTTCATCACCCGGGCCCGCGAAGTCCTGCGCTATGGGGCGGCGGTGGTCGTCATGGCCTTCGACGAAAGGGGCCAGGCCGACAGCTACGAGCGCATGGTGGAGATTTGCACGCGCTCTTACGATGTTCTCACCGAAAAGGTGGGCTTCCCGCCCGAGGACATCATCCTCGACCCCAACATCTTCCCCATCGCCACGGGCATCGAGGAGCACCGCAATTTCTCGGTCGATTACGTAAACGCCGTGCGCACCGTCAGGGAGACACTTCCTCACGCCCTGGTCAGCGGCGGCGTCAGCAACATGTCTTTCTCCTTCCGCGGCAACAACCCGTTGCGCGAGGCCATGCACTCGGTCTTCTTGTACCACGCGGTCAATGCCGGAATGGACATGGGCATCGTCAACGCCGGGCAACTCGCCGTCTATGCCGACATTCCCGCCGAGCTGCGCGACCGCGTCGAGGACGTGGTGCTCAACCGCCACCCCGACGCCACCGAGCGCCTGCTTGCCATCGCCGAATCCGCTGAGAGCCAGGCCCGTGCCAAGGCGGTTGACACCGCGTGGCGCGACGGCACGGTCGCCGAGCGCCTCTGTCATGCCCTGGTCGAGGGCATCGCGGATCACGTGGTCGAGGACACCGAGGAAGCCCGCCTCCAGGCCGACCATCCCATCGAAGTGATCGAGGGGCCGTTGATGGACGGCATGAACGTGGTCGGCAATCTCTTCGGGTCGGGCCAGATGTTCCTGCCCCAGGTGGTGAAAAGCGCCCGCGTCATGAAAGTCGCCGTGGCCCACCTGGTGCCATTCATCGAGGCCGAAAAGGAAAGGAGCGGCGACAGCGCCAAGAAGGGCGCTATCGTCACGGCGACCGTCAAGGGCGACGTCCACGACATCGGCAAGAACATCGTCGGCGTCGTCCTCCAGTGCAACAACTTCGAGGTTATCGACCTCGGCGTCATGGTGCCTTACGACAAGATCCTGGAGACTGCGCGCAAGGTCGATGCCGACATGATCGGGCTGAGCGGCCTGATCACCCCGTCCCTCGACGAAATGGTGAAGGTGGCCGGGGAAATGGAGCGCGAGGGCTTCACAGTTCCCCTGTTGATCGGCGGCGCCACCACTTCGAAGGTGCATACCGCGGTGAAGATCGCGCCCAACTACGGCGCTCCCACGGTTCACGTGGTCGACGCCTCGCGCGCCGTCGGCGTCGCCACCAATCTGGTCAGCCCGACGCGGCGCGACGATTTCACGCGCGCCGTTAGCGAAGAATACGCCGAGGCGCGCGCCCGCCACGTGCGCCGCGACGAAAGGGGTGACGGCCTTTCCATCGGCGAGGCGCGGCGCGCCCGCCACCAAGTCGCGTGGGCGGAGTACAGCCCGCCCGAGCCCGGTTTCCTCGGCCTCGAGACGTTTGGCGATTACGACCTTCGGGAACTCACGACGCGCATCGACTGGACACCGTTCTTCCGCACCTGGGAGCTCAAGGGGACGTACCCGGCCATCCTCGAGAACGAAAAGTTCGGCGTCGCAGCGCACGGCCTTTTCGCCGAGGCCAAGGCTATGCTGGAGAACGTCATCCAGCAGAAATGGCTGACCGCGAAGGGGGTTGTCGGCTTCTTCCCGGCCAACTCCGTCGGCGATGACGACGTCGAGATCTATACCGACGGCTCGCGGCGCCACGTACGCGCCAAGCTGCACTTCCTGCGCCAGCAGATGGCCAAGGGCTCGGTGCGCGCCAATCTTTGCCTAGCCGACTTCATCGCGCCCAAGGAAAGCGGCGTCGCCGACTATATCGGCGCTTTCGCCGTCACCGCCGGCATCGGCATCGAGGCCAGGCTCGCCGAGTTCAAGAAAAACCATGACGACTACGGCGACATTCTCCTCAAGGCCCTCGCCGACCGTCTGGCCGAGGCCTTTGCCGAGCGCTTGCACGAACGGGTGCGCCGCGAGTTTTGGGCCTACGCCGAAGATGAGGACCTCGACAACGAAGACCTCATCAAGGGGCGCTACCGGGGCATCCGCCCGGCGCCCGGCTATCCGGCCTGCCCCGACCACACCGAAAAGGCGACCCTCTTCAAGCTTCTGGAAGCCGACAAGAACGCTGCCATCGAGCTTACCGAAAGCTTCGCCATGATGCCCGCCGCCTCGGTCTCGGGACTCTACTTCTCGCGCCCGGACAGCCGCTACTTCGGCGTCGGCAGGATCGGCAAGGACCAGGCCCAGGACTATGCCCGGCGCAAGGGCCTGCCCCTCGCCGAAGCCGAGAAATGGCTGGCCCCCAATCTGGGCTACGCGCCATGACCGAGTTCAGGTTCCGGGTGTGGGAGTTCGTGCGCGTCATGGTGCGCCTGGAGGGCGCGCCGGCGCGGCGCTCCGGGAAGTCCGGGTCGACCTTCTACCGGGCCCATCGCGAAGCCTGGGAAAAGCTCGACCGCCGGCTTGGCCGTCTCGCCGAGAGCGACGCCGAGACGTTCTCCGATCTGATGATGAACCAGCGCGTCACGGCCGCCTTCGAGACGCCGCACCAGATGCGCGAGGTGAGCGCCGCGCTGGACGGTGTCGTCGCCGAGATGAGCCGGGAAATCGACAAGGGTGGCGACGCCGAACACCTGGCCGGCCTGGATAATGAAATAAAGGAGCTCAGGGCGCTCAAGCGCCGGCTGAACGCCCAGAGATCCTAAGCACTCGCGGCCCTAAAGGTTGGTGTCGATGGGGGCCAACGCGACGCCCAGCTTGTGACTGGCGTCGATGATCGTGGCTTCGGCCTTGAGACGCAATTCCCTGCTTTCCTCGCCTTGGGCCTTCTTGGCGACGGTCACGAGGCTCTCGGCCCACCGGAACTGCTCGCTCACGTAGCCGCTCCAATCAACTGTGGTCATCGATTCCTCCCGCCTGTAATCGCTTCAGTATGACCAGTTCAGGGCCAGGGAATTAACCCATTATGACTCGGAGGCGGGGTGATCGCGGAACAAAAGCGGAAGGGGTGTAACGGGTGTCACACTCCCGTCGTTTTTCCGCGGTCGCCGCCCTGCGCCAGGCGATCGAGGCGCAGGCGGTGGCGGTCGTCGGTGAGGCGCCACGCCGCCGCGAACACGGCGGCTAGGACCCCGATGCCGGTGGCCCCGGCGAGCAGGAACATGATCAGGATTTGGTGCTTCACCGCCTCGACGGGGGGAACGCTGGCCAGGATCTGCTTGGGCATCATGCCGGCGCGGCAGGTGTCGCGGACCAGGTGGCTGAGGGCGCGTCGCCACCGTCAGCAGGCGGTCGAGGTCGATGCTGACGCCGTTCATGGTGTTGCCCGGCACCATGCCCAGGATGGGCAGCGCGTAACGCGGGTCGAACCAGGGATCGGGGCGGATTTGCATGGTCAGGGCGAGCCCGGTGATCACCGTGCTGGCCAGCATCAGGCTCGCCGTGCCCAGCCCGTAGGTCCAGGCGCCGCCGAGCCCGCGTTTCTGGCGCGCCATCACCTCGCGCCCGGCAAACAGCACCATGGCCAGTGCTACCGCCCCCGTCCACCAGGGCGAGACCAGGGCGGGTGAGGCCGCAAACGGTCAACATGGTCGGGACGGCATCTCGCCGGTGAGGAGGAGGACAAGCCATAGCACCCGGGTGGCGGTGGGGGAAGGGTGCGTGGCAGGGGGGAAAGGGCGCCCGGCGTCCATGCCTTCGCTTCCGAATGTGCCGGACTCGGTCTTATACTGCCCCATGGAGCACACCCCGGAAATCGGCCCGGGCGTATTTCTGCCTAGCCCCCCCGCCGTGGCGGCGGGGGCGCGCGGCGCCGTGTGGCTGACCCCCGACGGCGAGGTGGAGAGCATCACTATTGCCGAGGCGGCGCGCCGCGTCGGCACTGGCACCATGCCCATAGTCTGTCACGGGCGGGCCGTGGCGCGGCGCCTCGACACGGCGCCATTCGACGCCTTCGACGTGCTCGAACTCTATGCCTTCGCGCACCCGGCCCGTTTCTGCCTGCCGACCGTCCGTGGCCTCGCCGAGGCCCTCGGCCTGCCCCTGCCGGGGACGCTCGAGGAGGAAGCGGTGTCCCTCTACGCCGCCGCCCACGCGTTGCTCACCCGTCTCGCCGATAGCGTCCCCCGACCCAATCGCGACGCCCTGTCCATCGCCCGGGCTATGGCCCATGGCGGCTGGCCGTGGGGCACCGCCGTGATCGCGGCGCTGGCGGCGGGCACAGGGAAGAACGCGGGGACGGCGTCCAAGCCTTTCGGCGGCCTCAAGGTCTGGCAGCGCCTCGAGGAATGGGAGGAACCGGCCCCCGACGCGCCGCCCGGCAACCGCCCGGTGGATGCTGGGGAGGCGCGGGCACGGCTCGCCCGCGTGCTCGGCTCGGGCGCCGAGGAAAGGCCGGGCCAGGCCGACTACGCGGCCGGCGTCGCCGCCGCCTTCGCGCCGCTCGAGCACAAAGGCGAGTCCCGCTTCGTGCTCGCCGAGGCCGGCACAGGGGTCGGCAAGACCTTGGGCTACCTGGCGCCGGCCAGCGTCTGGGCCGAGAAGAACCGGGGCCCGGTATGGATCAGCACCTACACCCGCAACCTGCAGCGCCAACTCGACGGCGAACTCGACCGGGTGTTCGTCGACCCGGCCGAGAAGGATGAGAAAGTGGTCGTGCGCAAGGGCCGCGAGAACTACCTTTGCCTCCTCAACATGGAAGAGGCGGTGGCGCGGTTGCCCGGGAGCGCCGGCGGGAATGCCGTGGCCCTGGGCCTGATGGGGCGCTGGGCGCTGGCCAGCCGCGACGGGGACATGGTGGGCGGCGACTTTCCGGCCTGGTTGTCCCACCTGGTAGGACGCCGGCTGACCTTGGACCTCACCGATACCCGGGGCGAGTGCATCTATTCGGCGTGCGCCCATTACCGCAAGTGCTTCATCGAACGCTCCATCCGCCTAGCCCGGCGCGCCGACATCGTCGTCTCTAACCATGCGCTGGTCATGATTCAGGCGGCCCTCGGCGGGGCCGAGGAAGGACGGCTCCCCACGCGCTACGTATTCGACGAGGGACACCACCTGTTCGGCGCTGCCGACGCGGCGTTTTCCGCCCACTTCACGGGCCTTGAGGCGGCCGAACTCAGGCGTTGGTTCCGGGGTGCCGAGGAACAGCGTCGCTCGCGGGCGCGCGGCCTTAGGGGGCGCGTCGAGGACCTCGTGGGGGGCGACGAGCGGGGCGCAGCGGCCCTCGCCGAGGCCCTGCGGGCGGCGCGTGCGCTGCCTGCCGCCGGCTGGCACCAGCGCCTCGCCGCCGGCGCTCCGGCGGGACCGGCGGAAGCCTTTCTCGCCCTCGTCCGCCAGCAGGTCTACGCGCGGGACGCGGAGACCAACTCGCCCTATGGCCTGGAGACGGATACCGTGCCGCCCGTGGCGGAGCTTGTGGAGGCCGCCGACGCGCTGGAGGAGGCCCTGGCCGAGTTGGGGCGTCCGGTGGCCGTCCTCATCCAAGCGCTGGCCGCCCTTCTCGACACTGAGGCCGGAAAACTGGATAGCGAGAAACGGCTGCGCATCGAGGCCGTGTGCCGCAGCCTCGAGCGCCGAGCCGTGACGCCCCTGCACGCCTGGTGCGCCATGCTGCGCAATTTGCGCGACGAGGCGCCCCCCGAGTTTGTCGACTGGTTTGGGGTGGAGCGCTTCGATGGGCGCGACATGGACACTGGCTTCCATCGCCACTGGGTCGATCCGACGCGCCCCTTCGCCGAGGTGGTGGCGGAACCGGCGCACGGCATCGTCGTCACCTCGGCCAGCCTGCGTGACGCCACCGGCGAGGCCGAGGCCGATTGGAGCGTCGCCGAGGCGCGCACCGGCACCGCCTATCTGGCGGCGCCGGCCTTCAGGGTGGAGGCACCCTCGCCCTTCGATTACGTGGCGCGCACCCGGGTCCTGGTGGTGACCGACGTCGAGCGCAACGCCGCCGACCGGATCGCCGCCGCTTACCGCGAGTTGTTCCTGGCCGCCGGCGGCGGGGGGCTCGGTCTGTTCACGGCTATCGCCCGATTGCGCGCCGTCCATAAACGCATCGCCGGGCCGCTCGACGAGGCCGGGCTGGTGCTTCTCGCCCAGCACGTCGACGGAATGGATACCGGGACCCTGGTCGACATCTTCCGCGCCGAGGAGGACTGGTGCCTGCTGGGCACCGACGCGGTGCGCGACGGGGTCGACGTGCCGGGGCGGTCGCTGCGCCTCATTGTCTTCGATCGCGTTCCGTGGCCGCGCCCCGACATCCTGCACCGGGCGCGCCGGCAAGCCTTCGGCGGGCGCGCCTACGACGAGATGCTGACCCGCCTCAAGCTCAAGCAGGCCTACGGGCGGTTGGTGCGCCGGGCGGAGGACTTCGGTGTCTTCGTGATGCTCGACAGGGCCCTACCCACGCGCCTCGCCGGTGCCTTTCCCGAGGGCGTCGAGGTCAAGCGCCTGGGCCTTGCCGAGGCGGTGGCGGAAACCCGCGCCTTCCTCGGCGAGCGGGCGTGAAGCGCCAACGCCCGGCGCTTGACGGCGTCACCACCGGCGCGCTTAAGTCATAGGCAGCGTTTGTCGGCCACAACCCCCATGGCTTGCCCATGCCGACACCCGAAACCCCCTCCTTTGAAGGCCTGAGCATCGGCTTCATCGAGTCCGGCCTGATGGGGTGGCCGATGTGGAACCTGAAGTGAGGCCGTCACAAAGCTTTTGATCGAATGACGCCTTGGTCCGCTATAGCCCCAAGAGCGGACACTAGGCACTCAAAATGCTCTTTGAATTTATCCCATGACCTGGTGGAAGACCAAAACGAAGGGGCCGTGCCTTGCGGCACGGCCCCGAGAAGGTCGCGAGTGGATTTGAGGGCAGGGGCTACATGCCCATGCCGCCCATGCCGCCCATGCCGCCCATGCCGCCCATGTCACCCATGGGGGGCATGGCGCCGCCGTTCTTTTTCTCCGGCATATCGGCGATCATGGCCTCGGTCGTGATCAGGAGCCCGGCCACCGAAGCGGCGTCCTGAAGTGCTGTGCGAACCACCTTGGTGGGGTCCATGACACCGGCCTTGATCATGTCTTTGTAATCGCCGGTCTGGGCGTCGAAGCCGCGATTGACATCCTTCTGGTCGGTGAGCTTGCCGGCAACGACGGCGCCGTCGAAGCCGGCGTTCTCGGCGATCTGCCGGCACGGTGCCTGTAGGGCGCGGCGCACGATGTTGATGCCGACTTTCTGGTCGTCGTTGTCGAGTTTCACCTTGTCCAGAACCCGCGTCCAATAGAGAAGCGCCACGCCGCCACCGGCGACGATGCCTTCCTCGACCGCGGCGCGGGTGGCGTGCAGGGCGTCCTCGACGAGGTCCTTGCGCTCCTTGACCTCGATCTCGGTGGCACCGCCGACGTGGATCACGGCCACGCCGCCGGCCAGCTTGGCAAGCCGTTCCTGCAGCTTCTCGCGGTCGTAGTCCGAGGTGGTTTCCTCAACCTGGGCGCGGATCTGCTCGCAGCGGCCCTTGATGTCAGCCTTCTTGCCGGCGCCCTCGACGATGGTCGTGTCTTCCTTGGTGATCAGCACCCTCTTGGCGCGGCCCAGCATGTCGAGGGTGACGTTCTCGAGCTTTATCCCTAAGTCTTCGCTGATCACCTGCGCCGAGGTCAGGATGGCGATGTCCTCAAGCATGGCCTTGCGCCGGTCGCCGAAGCCGGGCGCCTTGACGGCGGCCACCTTGAGGCCGCCGCGCAGCTTGTTGACCACCAGGGTGGCCAACGCCTCGCCTTCGATGTCCTCGGCGATGATCAGAAGCGGACGTCCCGACTGCACGACGGCCTCGAGAACGGGAAGCAGCTGCTGTAGGCTGGATAGCTTCTTCTCGTGGACCAGGATATAGGGGTCCTCAAGTTCGCAGTTCATCTTTTCCGCGTTGGTCACGAAGTAGGGCGAGATGTAACCGCGGTCGAACTGCATGCCTTCGACCACGTCGAGCTCACTGTGCAGGCTCTTCGCCTCTTCCACCGTGATGACGCCCTCGTTGCCGACCTTTTCCATGGCCTGGGCGATCATGTTGCCGATCTCCACGTAGCCATTGGCCGACACCGTGCCCACCTGGGCGATCTCCTTGTTGGTGGAAACCCGGCTCGAGCGCTTGTGCAGATCGGCGATCACCGCCTCCACGGCGGCGTCGATGCCGCGCCGCAGATCCATGGGGTTCATGCCGGCGGCCACCGCCTTGGCGCCCTCGTGTACGATGGCTTGGGCCAGCACCGTCGCCGTGGTGGTGCCGTCGCCGGCCTCCGTCGAGGTCTTCGAGGCCACCTCGCGCACCATCTGGGCGCCCATGTTCTCGAACTTGTCGGAAAGCTCGATGTCCTTGGCCACGGTCACGCCGTCCTTGGTCACGCGCGGCGCGCCGAAGGACTTCTCCAAAAGCACGTTGCGCCCCTTGGGGCCCAGCGTCACCTTGACGGCTTCGGCCAGGGCGTCGACACCTTGCAACAGCCGCGTACGTGCGTCGCTGCTGAATCTGATTTCTTTCGCTGCCATTTTGTTGTCCTTTCTTCGGAGAGACTATTTCTTTTTCTTACCGCTCTCGATGATGCCCATGATGTCGGATTCCTTCATGATCAACAGCTCATCGCCGTCGATCTTGACTTCGGTCCCCGACCACTTGCCGAAAAGAATACGGTCCCCGGACTTGACATCGAGGGGCGTGATTTTCCCGTCGTCGGATCGCAAACCCGGACCGACCGCGATAACAGAGCCCTCCATGGGCTTTTCCTGGGCGGTGTCGGGAATGATGATGCCACCAGCGGTCAGCTCCTCTTCCTCGAGGCGTTTGACTACGACCCGGTCGTGTAACGGCCTGAACTTCATGTTTTATCCTCCGTGAAGTTGGTGAGAAATATGAATAAAAGGAGGTTTTGTTAGCACTCTACGTCGATGAGTGCTAACGATCTAAGGACGTTCTTGCCCCGTGTCAAGGGCGTCCGGCGTCGTCGTCCGGAAAAAAGGCGTCGGAGCCCCTTTATTTGGCACCTCCGGGCGGGGCGGGATGGGGCCATGTGCGCTCGATCCGCCACCCGGCGCGCCCCCTGGCCAGCAGATACGAGACGCCTTCCTCGAGCTCCATGGCCAGGGCCCGGCGTGCTGGCGGCGTCACCGAATGGACGAGCAGGCGGGCGCCAGGGCCGAGTTGGGAGGCGAACCCGTCCATGGCCTCGTCGGAGTTCCCATGGAAGGCGGAGAAATAGGGAACGGCGTGGCGGTTCAGGCGGTAGCGGGTAATGACCGCCGATTCCCCCGTCCCCAGGGGATCGAGGATAAAGAGCGGCGTCTCCGCGGACAGGGAGCCCGCGAGGGACGCCGCGACGGCGCTGAAATGGGGCTTCGGCGGCTCCAGATCAATGCGCAGCTTGTGGGGGAACGCCAGGGGCGCGCCGATCACCACCACCACGGCGAGCCCGGCCAGCGTGTCGGCGCGCCGGCGCACCCGCGGAAAGCGCCGCCATGCCGCCCCCGCGGCATAGGCGCCGAACACGCCGGCGAGGAGGCCGACGTGCATGTTGTAACGCCAGTAGGAGACGGCGCGCAGGGCATCGACGGCGACGAACGATGCCACGTAGACGAACAACAGGAACGCGTTGTAGCCCAGGAAGGTGCCGGCGACGACGATGGCCAGCCGGTCGAAGGGACCCCGAAAGCGAACCAGTCCCCGCGCCGCGAACACGACGGCGATGGCCATGACGGCGAAGAAGACACCCTTCTTGCTCGCCACCACCAGCATTTGAAGGAGAATCTGCGGAATGAGCTCGATGTTCCAGTTGGCAAACGGCATGAGGGTCGCCTCGGCGGCTGGAAAGAGCACCGGATCGCTGAGCGCCGTCGCCACGTGGTATCGCCACAGCCCGTAGGCGGCGAGCCCGGGAACGATTGCCGCCGGTAACGGTCTGGCCAGACTTCGCCACGGCACGGCGGGATCGCGCAGACCAGCCACACTGATGGCGACGACGAGAATGACGAACAGCGTCAGGTTGACCTGCTTGATGCTGACCAGCACCACCATGACCAGCCCGAACTGCCAGGCGAGGCGGCGCGCCCGCTCCGCCTCGCCGCCGGCCAGGGCGCCCAGCATGCGCCACCCCAACACGGCGCCGACGGCGACGGCGACGGCAGTGGGGGTGTCGGCATAGGCGGTCAGCACCACCTTCTGGGAAAACGTCGGGTTGAACAACGTCCCGGCGAGGACGGCGACGGCGGCGAGGCCCCAGCCGCCCCCCGTGACATCTCCCCTCGTATCCTCGCGCCCGGCGCCGCTCAAGGCCACGCGCACCGCCATCAGTCCGAAACTGAGCAGCAGGAACAGGTTTAAAAGCGCCGGCGCGTTTTCCACGAAGTGTCCACCGATGCAGCTCACCATGTAGGTGAGCAGGGGCCAGCCATAGGGATAGGCGTAAAGCATCTGGGTGCCGGTGACGGGGTTTCCGGCCCCCGGGAAGCCATCTGTCTGGAACAAGAAACGGGACGCCGGCAACCAGTGGGAGAACTCGTCCCACTGCGACGGCTCGAGGGCCGAGGCGATGATCAAAAGTGGCGCCGCTAACAGCGCCACGCGGATCGCCGGACCGCTGAAAATCCCCCCTTCGCGCCGTATGCGGACGACGATGGCCGCCAGGGCGACGGCCAGGAGCCCCCAAGCCACGTAGGCAAACGGCGTGGAATACACCACGCTAAGCGCCGTGAAGACGAAGGCGACGACGGCCCACCCGTAGAGAGCGTCTCCTTCGGCCATTCGCTGGCGGCCGGCCAGCAGGCCGCCCAGCGCACTGAGCGCCGCCCACAGCACGAGAACGCTGCCCAGTGCCGACACCTGTTGCAGCCCAGCGAAGAAATATGACAGGTAGCCGCTCATGGGATGGGGACCTCGCGTCGCGTCACGCCCGCCGCCGAGCGCCGGGTGGGCGGCGCCAACATACAGCCGTCACGGCACGCACTCGAATGGAAACTGGCATTATATTATCGCCGTGGGTGGGAAATGTCGGGGCGGCGGCGGGCCGGCATTCAATCGGCACCGGTGGTCAACTGGCCGCGGCGCAGCAGGTTAGCGAGGCCCATTTCGGCGCGCGATTCGTGGGTGCCCCGCCACACATTCCAAATCATGCGGAAAGGGCGTAGCGGGCGGCGCAGCCACTGCACCCCGTAGAACAGGCACAACCCGCCGAAGCGGAGGGCCTTTAGCGTGGAGTCGGAAATATTCTCGCTGTAGGACTTGGTCCGTGAGGCATCGGCGTAGGAGCGCAGGCTGTCGTAATAGGCGTCGTCGACCTTGATCCGGCCGTCTTTCAGGAACTGCTCGAAAAGCTCCGAACCCGGATACGGGGAAAACGCCCAGACGCTGAGATCGTAGGTTCCGGCGAGCGCCATTCGCACGATGAACCGGTAACTCTCGAAGACCTCCTTGAAGGTCTCGCCGGGGAAACCCAGCATGATGTTGCACTTAACGTTGATGCCCTGGGCGTGGCAGGCTTCCATGGACTCGATCATATTGCCGGGCTTGATCCGCTTCTTGATGCGCGCCAGCACGGCCGCCGAACCGCTTTCCGGGGAATAGGACAGGTTCCGGCACCCCGAGCGGTAGAGGAGTTCCGCCACCTCGCCGTCGATGGCCTCCGAGCGGGTGCCGCTTGGAAGCTGCCAGGTGAAACTCATGCCGCGTTCCTCGATCTTGCGGCAAAAATCGACGATCCAGGACTTCTTGACGATGGCGGTGAGGTCGTAGAAGTCAAAGTTTTCGGCCTTGTAGTCGCGCTGGTAATCGGCCAACTCGTCCAGCAACAGGTCGGGGTCGCGGGCCAGCCAGCGCGTCGTCCACATCTGCGGGCTGGAGCAGAAGGTGCACTGATAGGGGCAGCCGCGGCTTCCCAGTATGGGCATGGAGCGGCCCCGGTTGACGCCGAACCCGAACCCTCGTTCCAGGTAGGCTTCGATGGGCAGAAGGTCCCACGCCGGGCGCGCGATGGCGTCGATGTCGCGGCGCCGCACCCGACGGCCGTTGGCGGCGATGTTGCCGGCGCCGTCCCTAAAGACGATGCCCTCGATGGCGGCCGGCTCCAAATTTCCGGCGGCCAGGGCGCGGCACACCTCGAGCATGGTTTCCTCGCCCTCGCCGAGCACGCCGAGGTCGAGGGCGCTTTCCGTCAGGCTGGCCTCGGGCATGGCCGTGATGTGCTCGCCGCCCCCGATCAGCGGCGTCTCGGGAAAGCGGCGGCGGATGTCGGCGATCAGGCTCCGGCAATAGGGCCACTCGAACGAAAATCCGGCGTGCACGCCGATGACGTCGACATCCTCGGCGATGCGCTCGATGGTTTGTTCGGAGCTCAACCCGTACAGGAAGCAATCGTTGTCCACCGGACGGCGGGTATCCAGCGATTCGCCGACGGCGTCGATGAAGCTGACGTCGAACCCGGCGGCGCGCAGGGTTCCCGCCACGTAGGCGAGCCCCAGGGGCGGTGTGAACATGGAGGTGATATTGCTCCTGGGCACGACGATGGAGGGCCGTATCAAACAGATCTTCATGGCCGGCCGACACTCACCAGGAAACGAGCCTCCACCCTCGGCCGGCGGCATCTCCGGGCGGTTCTCCGAGGGGGCTCTCGAGCGGCCCCGACGCTAACACGGTTTGCGCCGCCGTCATATACATGACTTTGCCGGCAGGTTTTCATAACCTCATGTAATGTAGGGTTAAAAGATACTTTCGGTTCAGGAATTCCGATCTGCGATACCCGGGTGGGCGATCATCGTGGCGGCATCCCAGATGACCACGAGCCCCCTGCGGAAGGGTTGCTTGAACAGGGGCCGGGCGGCCTCCGGCAGGACGCGGTGATAGGATACCACCTTGCCGTTCGGGTTGTTCTCCAACCATGTCTTCACGTCCGGGTGGAGAAGGCCGATGACCGCCAGGGGCTTCTCCAGTCGACCCAGGAACTGGAACTGTCCGTGGTACTTGCCGAAATGGGCGAGGGGTACGCCGCGGCGCTCCCACTCGGCCAGGCGGGCGGCGGTGGGGGTCAGGTCGAAGGCCCCTGAAAGGGTGGGCTGCGCCATCAGATGAAACGCCACCACGGCGGCGCCGCCGAGCCCGGCGAGGGCCGCCAGGCGCGGGATGGCGGCCGGGCGCGCCACGGCGACGGCGAGGCCGGCCGCCGCCAATACCGTCCCCCAGCCCCACGCCGCCTCATAGCCTAGCGCTGCCAGCCTGTCGGGCGGCGCCACTATGGGAACCGCCAGCACGCCCAACCCAAGAGCGGCGAACAAGAACCCGGGCACCGCTTGGTCGAAGCGTGGTGCCTCGGGCCCTTGTCGCGGTTGCCCGGTGACAAAGGCAATCAGGAGGGCGAGGGCCGGCAATTCCGGCAACAAGTAGTGCAGTTGCTTGCCGCTGATCAGGGAGAAGCCGGCGAGGGCGGGCAGGAACCAGCACAAACAAAATCTCACCCCGCCGTCGTCGAGCGCCGGGCGCGGCTCGCTCATTCCACGCCACAAGGCGGGCCAGGCGGCCCACGGCAGGACCATGATTGGCAGCCACGGCAGGTACCACCACCACGCCTGCCCGTGGGCGAAGGAGGCCACCATGCGTCCCGCCGTTTGTTCCCAAAGGATGGCGTTGCCATAGGCTTCGCCTCCCGCCTGGGCGGCCGGGAAGACCCAGGCGAGGCCCATGGCGGCGCCGCTGGCAACCGCCGCCAAAACACCCCCGTACCAACGCCCCCAAGCATCCGGCCACGGCCCCGGGGAAAGGCGACGCCCCCACAGAGGCGCCAACAGCGCCACCGGTAGGACGTGCACGAGCACGGCCGGACCCTTGGCCAGGACGCCCAAGCCGATGGCCACACCGAGCACCGCGAATCCCGTCCAGGCGCCGGTCCTCCACGCCCGCAGTACGCCGCCAAGCCCGAGCAGGGTGCACAAGGCGACGATCATGTCGAACATGGTAAGCGTCGTGAACAGGGCCCAGAAGAGTCCGCCCACCAGGATGAGCGGCGCCGCCCGCGCGCAACCAGTCTCCTCCGGCCACAACCGCCGCGCCAGGCCGGCGGTGAGGAACAGGTTGGCCAGGCCGAACAGCGGCGCCACCAGACGCGGCCACCATTCGTTGACGCCGAACACCGCCCATCCCAGGTTGATCAGCCAGAACAAGAGCGGTGGCTTGTGGCTGTAGGGTTCGCCGTTGAGGTGGGGGACGAGGAGGTTGCCGGTTTTCCACATCTCCCAGGCGACGGCCAGATAACGGGTCTCGTCGACCGGTAGCAAGGGCCTTGTGGCCAGGGCGACGCCCATCAGCACCACCCACAGCCCCGTCCACGCGGGGCTCGACCAGTGGCGGGATATGGTCTGGCTCGCGGCCACCCTTCCTCCCAACGATCAGCCCCGGGGATCGCTGTTGGTGGGCGCTGCCGGGGCGTCGCTCGCCGTTTCCGCGAGATCCCGCTCGAACTCCTCGTCGAATGACTTGCCGTGGCGGTATTTGCGGTAGAGCGACACCCCCAACACCGCTGAGACCACGAAAAGCACGACGCTCAGGCTGATGCGGAACGACGGCTCGACATTGATGCCGCTGCCGACCAGGGCGAAAACGATGGTCTGAGGAAGGTAGCCGATGGCCGAACCGGCCAGGAAGCTGGCGGCGCCGATCCCGGAGACGCCGGCGGCGAGGTTGACGACGAGGTTGCTGCCGACCGGCAACAGGCGGATGAGCAGGGTCATGGAAAGCGGGTTGTCGCTGAGGAAATCGTCGATCTTGGCGATTCGCCTTGGAAACCTGGCGAGTACCGGCTGGCGGCCCAGGAAGCGGGCGTAATAGAAGGCGCCGACGCAACCGGCAACCGTGGACAGCAACGCGAGACCGGTGCCCGCGATAAAGCCAAAGGCATACCCGCCGAGGAAACTCAATACCTGGCGGGGCAATCCGACTCCGGTGAAGACGGCGCCGGCGGCCACAAACAGGATGCTTCCGGCGAGGCCCTTACCGCGCACTTCGGAATCGATCCACCCCGTGTTCAGGAAATCGCCCAGGGCCGTGGTCTTGAAAAAGAAGCCGAGGACCGCCAAAGAAGTCATGAGCAGCAAACCGCGCAGGAGAAATTTTGGATTCATCGACCTTTTTTTTCCTCTCCGCCGTTTTCCACGTCGTCGTCCTCGATGATCGGGGCGCTGCCCCGCCGCTGCAACCACATCACTCCTAAAAGGTCGATGATGCCGACCCACAGCCGGTCCCATACCCCGTAGCTGGAGATACCGTACGTGCGTGCCCGGTGATTGACCGGCACCGATACCACGCTTCCCCCTTGGCGCACCATGAGGGCGGGCAAGAAACGGTGCATGTGGTCGAAGGCGGGCATCTCCAGAAAGGCCGCCCGCGTGAACACCTTGAGCCCACATCCGGTATCCGGCGTTCCATCCTTGAGGAGCCGCGCACGCACCGCGTTGGCGACGCGCGAGGCGGCGCGTTTCAGCCAACTGTCCTGACGCTTGGCGCGCAGCCCGACGACCATGAGGCGGTCGCGCTCGCCCGCCTTCTCGAGAATCGAGAGCAGGCGCACGATGTCGCCCGGATCATTCTGGCCGTCGCCGTCCAGGGTGGCGATGATCGGGGCCCGCGCTTGGCGCACCCCGGTGGCGATGGCGGCGCTCTGTCCGGCGCGCCGCCGGTGGCGCACGTGGCGCAACCGGGGAACCCGGGCGGCGATATAGCGAAGCCTGCGCGGCGTGTCGTCGTCGCTACCATCGTCGACGTAGACGATTTCATAATCGACGCGGCCGTCCAGGGCGGCGGCAATCTCGTCGACGAGGGGGCCTATGTTCTCGGCCTCGTCGTGCAGCGGCACGACGATAGCCAACTCGGGAGAGCCCGACCCATCGGCGTCGGCGGGTCCTTTGCGGTGCGGTGCAGTCATGATCAGCGAAGCTTAGAGGCTCTTGGTTGGCGGAAACTCACGGTTATTACACCCAAGCGGAATCCCGGCAAGGACCATTGCGCCGCAAGCGCCCCTCGACCGGCGGTCTCGCCAAGGCCCGTCAAGACGGGCATGGTCGGGTAGAGTACGGTAAAACCTAACACGTCGCGTCCCGGATTTCGGCCTGAAGTACCGGCGGCGGACTGGCTGCATGTTTTTTTGTCGGGGAGGGCGTCGCCCTCATGGAAAAAGCTCAAACACTTGAATCGGACAGCAAGCGCTTCCATCTATTTCGCGGCATGTATGCGGATGGTTAGCAGGAACCGGTGGCGACCATCGAGGTAATGGATCTGCACGTCGACAGCGCGGTGCGCCGGGTCTCGGAGTGGCCCGACTCCGCCCTTGATCGGATGGTGCCCGTCAACGCCCATCATGCCCGAATGGTGCGCCCTCGCCAAGCTGGCCGCGTCATCGGCATCAGGCGCAAACGCCGGGACTGAGCGACGGCGACGGATGCTCCGCGAAGCCGGGAAGCGCCCCCCGCCAGGGCCATTTTAGCTTGGACTCGACGACCCGTGGGGTATGCTCTAGCGGCTCGATAAGAAAAAAATGGGCAAAGGAGACCGGCGAGAGATATTCGGCACCATTCGAACAGACCGCCGAATATGCGCGCGCGGCACTCTCCTTGATGGAAAAGCAGGGGATCCCCTTCAATCCGAATAATTTTACCGTTTGGTATTATTTTTTCCGGTGCCGACCCCGACCTCAAGCGCGCCCTGGACATCCTGCTCGACAACTAGCAGGAAATCTCCCCCAGGGTCTGTTCCGAAATCTACCAGCAATTCTTCACCCTCAAGTATGAGCAGTCCGCCCTCAACGAGGCGGCCACCAAACTCGAGCAAGAGATACGCAAGGTCTTGGAAAAGCTGTCCAACGCCGGAGACGATGCCGCGGCTTACGGAAAGACCCTCGAAACGTTTAGCGGCGACCCGGGAAATGGAACAGCACAACAAATTGCTGGAGGGCGAGCTCAACAATTCGTCCGAGGAGGTCGACCACCTCAAGACCGACCTGGAGCACATGCGCCACGGGGCCACTACCGATGCCCTCACCGGTGTAGCCAACCGCAAGAAGTTTAGACGAGGATATGCGCCGCGCCATCACAAAAGCCATGGAGGAGGGCGCCGATCTCTGCCTCATCATGATGGATATCGGCCACTTCAAGAAGTTCAACGATACCTATGGCCACCAGGTCGGCGATCAGGATCTCAAGCTGCTCGCCAATACCTTGAAGGAGGGCACCAAGGGTAAGGACACGGCGGCGCGCTACGGCGGCGAGGAGTTCGCCACCATCTTGCCGCTTACCGATCTCGATGGGGCCTTCAGGTTTGCCGACAACCTGCGCAAAACGATCAGTTTAAAAGAGCTCCGGAACAAGACCACGGACGAGAAATTGGGCCAAATCACGGTGTCCGCCGGCCTTGCCCAATTCGACTTGGGAGAACCCATCAGCCAGTTCATCGTACGCGCCGACGAGGCCCTTTACATGGCCAAGCACGGCGGGCGCGACCGCGTGGTATCCCAGGTCGAGCTTGAGCAGACCGTCTTGGTCTTTGATTCTTGAACAAAACGCCGGCGCCGGCGAGCGTATCGGTCCGTTGACGCGGCGGGGCGTAAAGGCTTTATTCGAGATCGATTTAACAGTGCCGGTGCGATGACCAATTCGGATTGTCATGCTAGTGTTCTGGATCATACAAATTAGATGATGCGGGCGACCAAGCGTCGGCTGAGATTGAGCCGCGTGCTATTGCGGCTGAGAAGGCTTGTCCGGAACGACCAGCTCATCCTGTCGGTCCTGGCCTTGGTCGTCGGTGCCGCCGTGGGGGGCGCCGTCATCGCATTCCGCGAGGCCGTCGCCCTCGTGCAGGGGGTCTTTTACGGGAGCGACGCCGAACGCCTTTCCATCCATGCCCAGGACTTGGCGTGGTGGCACGTCGTGCTGGCGCCGGCCGCCGGGGGGCTCTTGATCGGTTTGTTCGTCCGTTACGTCATGCCCGACCGCCGTCCCCATGGCGTCGCCGACGCCATTGAAGCGAATGCCCTTCGCGGCGGGCGCATGTCGGCGGCAACGGGTCTCAAGGCGGCGCTGGTCAACGCCGCTTCCATCGGCGTCGGGGCATCGGTGGGCCGCGAGGGGCCGGCCGTCCACCTGGGCGCCGCGCTCGGCGGCTGGCTTGCCGAGCGCCTGCACCTGACGCGATCGCTGTCGCGCACGCTTCTGGGATGCGGAGTGGCGGCGGCGGTGGCGGCGTCCTTCAACGCGCCCATCGCTGGCGCGCTGTTCGCCAGCGAGGTGGTGCTCGGCCACTACGCGCTCAACGCCTTCGCCCCCATCGTCATCGCCAGCGTTACGGCAACGGCAGTGTCACGCGTCTATTTCGGCGATTTCCCGGCTTTCGAAATCGCCGATCACGCCATTACCTCGTTCTGGGAGTTCCCCTCCTTCGTCGTCCTCGGCATCCTGGCCGGCGTCACGGCGATCGTTTTTATGCAGGGGATTATGCTGGCTGCCTCGGCGGCCGAGAAGAGCCTCCTTCCGGTCTGGCTGCGCCCGGCGGCGGCGGGCCTCATGGTGGGAGGAATCGCTGTCGTCTTTCCCCATGTACTGGGCGTCGGATACGGCGCCACCGAGGCGGCCCTCGGCCTGGCCTTTCCCCTCGGCTTCATTCTCGCCGTCGGCGTCGCCAAAATCGTCGCCACGGCGATCAGCCTGGGCTTCGGCTTCGGGGGCGGGGTGTTCAGCCCGTCCCTGGTCGTCGGTGCTATGCTGGGTGGCGCCTACGGCTTGGTGATCGGCGACATGTTCCCGGCGGTCTCCTTGGCGGCCGGCGCCTACACGGTGGTTGGCATGGGGGCGATGGCGGCCGCTGTGCTAGGGGCACCCATTTCGACGGCGCTCGTCATTTTCGAGATGACCGGCGGCTACGGCATAACCCTGGCCGTGATGGTGGCGGTGGTGGTGTCCTCGGTGATCACCCGGCGCTTTCACGGCGGGTCCTATTTCGCGTGGCAGTTGGAACGCCGGGGCCTTGATCTCAAGGGGGGCTTCGAATCGGCCCTGCTGCGCGCCATCCCGGTCGCCGATGTCATGTCCCGGGACAGCGTGCGCGTGTCCATCGACGCCCACCTCCCCGATATCAGGGCGCGGCTGCAGGAATCGCCGACCGGGACGCTGTTCGTGGTGCGCCACGACAACACGTTTTACGGCACCATCGCTTTGGCTGACCTCAGCGAGGCGGCTTTCGATCACGTCGCCGACGACCTGATCAACGCTAGCGACGTGGCCCGGCCGCACCCGCTGGCGCTCACCGCCACCGACGACCTGCACGCTGCCCTCGCTCTCATGCGCAGCAGCGGCGAGCAGCATGTCGCTGTCGTCGCCGACCACGAGGGCGCGGCGTTCTTGGGCTGCATCCACGAACGCGACGTCATGAACGCCTACAACAAGGCCTTGGTGCAAACCCGCCGTGAGGAGCGTGGCGACTGAACCTCCTTCAATAGCCCCGCGTGCGGATCTTCAGCCAGTCGTAACGGTTACGCGAGCGTACGACGACGGTCTCGATCGACATCTTGGTGTTGCCGGCGCGCATGATGTTGACGGGAATTTCGACGCCGGCCGCGCCCTGTGCCCACATCTTGTGGAAATAATCGGCCATGCCTTTGACCCGCTTGCCGCCGATGGCCATGATGATGTCCCCCTTATTGAGCCCCGCCTCCTCGGCCGGCCCGCCGGTTGCGACGCGCGTGATGAAGACGCGACCCTTGGTCTCCGCCGTGAAGGCGTCGAGCTAGGGTTGGGAGGTGGAGGGCTGCCCGTGTGCTAGCAGGTCTCCGAGAATCGGCTTGAGGCCATCGATGGGAACGAACATGTTGCCGGGGCTGTGCACGCCGGGCGCGGCGGTGTTGCCGACGGCGAGCGATCCGATTCCGGCGAGCCGGCCGTCGGCCCCGATGAGCGTGGCGCTGCCGTACATGAGATGCGGGGGAACGGTGAAGATGGCGTCCTACAACAGGTATTCCCAGTAGCCAGCGAAGGCGCGCCGCGAGACGATGTAGGCCGGGTTCAGCGGCCGTGGGCCGCCGAAGCTTGCGGCGAGCACCGCGTCGACCTGAGTCAGTTCCGACGTCGCGCCCAGCCGCAACGGTTTGGCGGCCAGCAGTTCCAGGGTGCGCACCAGCCCCTTGCTGTCGATGAGCACCCCGTTGCCCGAGCGTTCGGTGCCCAGACTTGCCGCGGTGCTGGCGTCGGCAGGTATCTCGGCGCGTAGGCCGACGACGGCGCGCACCGCTAGGGCGAGGGCTTCCGGCGAGGCGACGTTTTCGGACTGGTGCGCCGTGCCGTTGGCCGTGGAAATCGACAGCACGGAGACGATGGTAACTGTGGCAGCCATGGCGGCGCCCAACCGCCATGCGCCAAGGGCACCGGTCCCGCCGGTCATGGCCCGGGTCTCCGCCAGGGATGCAAGGTCCGTGTGCTCACCGGCCAAGTGTAGTGCGCGCGGTGCCGCAAAAATAGCACCGGCACTTCAGGATTGCGTGATCGGACGCTGATACATTCCGTCGGCACGTGCTATAAACCGCCCATGTCTGATCCTTTCGAGCTAGCCGAGAGGGTGCCGCCGGCCGACGAAGCCGGGCCCGCCTCCGACGCCCCGCCGGTCCCGGCCGCTGATCCTCCCTACCTGAACATTCTCAACGACAGCCAGCGCGCCGCCGTCGAGGCCACAGACGGACCCGTCCTCGTGCTGGCCGGCGCCGGTACCGGCAAGACACGGATGCTGACTACGCGGCTCGCCCACATCCTCATGCTCGGTTTGGCGCGGCCGTGGGAAATGCTCGCCGTGACCTTCACCAACAAGGCGGCGCGCGAGATGAAGGACCGGGTGGCGGCGCACGTCGGGCGCGTCGTGGAAGGCTGGTGGGTCGGCACCTTCCACGCGCTCAGCGCGCGTATCCTGCGCACCCATGCCGAGGCGGTGGGGCTGACCCCGAATTTCACCATCCTCGACGAGGACGACCAGTTACGGCTCCTCAAGCAGATCCTCGAGGCCCACGACATCGACGACAAGAAATCACCAGCACGCGCCGTCCTCGGCGTCATTCAGCGATGGAAGGACCGCGGCCTGACGCCGGACCGGGTGGCGGGCGCCGACGTCCCCGACCTTGCCCGGGGGAGGCTGGTGGAGATTTACGCCGACTACCAGGGCCGCCTGAAGACCCTCAACGCCGTCGATTTCGGCGATCTTCTCTTGCACGCGCTGGAGCTCTTCCAGGGCGACGCCGAGGTGCTGGCCAAGTACCAGCGCATGTTCCGCTACATCCTGGTCGACGAATACCAGGACACCAACGTTGCCCAGTACCTGTGGCTGCGCCTGCTCGCCCGGGGCCACAAGAACATCTGCTGCGTCGGCGACGACGACCAGTCGATCTATTCGTGGCGCGGCGCCGAGGTTGGCAACATCCTGCGCTTCGAGAAGGACTTCCCAGGCGCCCGCATCGTGCGCCTGGAGCGCAACTACCGCTCGACGCCCCATATCCTGGGGGCGGCCTCGGACCTCATCACCCACAACGAGGGTCGGCTCGGCAAGGCCCTGTGGACGGAACTGGACGAAGGCGAGAAGGTGCAGGTGCGGGGCGTGTGGGACGGCGAGGAGGAAGCCCGCGCCGTCGGCGACGAGATCGAGGCCCTGCAGGCCAAGGACCACGCCCTTAACGAGATGGCGGTGCTGGTGCGTGCCGGGTTCCAGACCCGTGAGTTCGAGGAGCGCCTGATCACCCTTGGCGTCCCCTACCGGGTGATCGGCGGCCAGCGCTTTTACGAGCGCCTCGAGGTGCGTGACGCCATCGCTTATTTCCGGGTCATCGCGCAACCCGCCGACGACCTCGCCTTCGAGCGCATCGTCAACGTGCCTAAGCGCGGCCTCGGCAAGGTCGCCTTGCAGACCCTGCACCACTTGGCCCGCGCCGACGGCATGGCGCTGAGCATGGCGGCGGCGCGGCTCACAGACACCGACGAGCTCAGGCCCCAGGCGCGCCGTACCCTAGCCGGCTTGCTCGAGGATTTCGCGCGCTGGCGCGGCCTCGCTGGCGCCGTCGGCCCGGCCGAGCTGGCGGCCACGGTGCTCGACGAATCCGGCTATGCCGACATGTGGCGCGCCAACAAGTCCCCCGAGGCCCCGGGCCGGCTCGAGAACCTGAAGGAACTGGTGGCGGCGCTTGAGGAATTCGAGAACCTGGCCGGCTTCCTCGAGCACGTCAGCCTGGTCATGGAGAACGCCGATTCCTTGGTCGACGACAAAGTCAACCTGATGACCCTGCACGGCGCCAAGGGGCTGGAGTTCGACACCGTCTTCCTGCCCGGCTGGGAGGAGGGGCTGTTCCCCCACCAGCGCGCCCTCGACGAGGACGGGGTGAAAGGCCTCGAGGAGGAACGCCGCCTCGCCTACGTGGGGCTGACGCGGGCGCGGCGTCGCGCCATCGTGTTGTTCGCCGCCAACCGCCGCATCTATAACCAGTGGCAGAGCGCCCTGCCGTCGCGCTTCGTCGACGAGCTGCCGGCCGAACACGTCGAGCACGCCGCGCAGCCGGGGCTCTACGGCGGCGGCGAACTGAGCGACGGCGCCGCCTTCTTCGACGGTGCCGGTTGGGGGCACCGCCGTCGCCGCCCGGCCGCCACCATCGACCACGCCACCTGGCAGGTACCGTGCCACAACGGCCCGCCGCAGGCCTTCGAGGCTGGCCAGCGCGTCTTTCATCAGAAGTTCGGCTACGGCCACGTCACCGCCATCGACGGCAACAAGCTGGAGATCGCCTTCGAGAAGGCGGGCAACAAGAAGGTGGTCGACAGCTTCGTGGATGCGGTCTAGCCTCGCCCCAGGCCCGGGAGTTTGGTTGCATGAAAACCGTCGAGTGGTACTTCGATTTCGTCTCGCCCTTCTCGTATTTGCAGTTGTTCCGTCTCGCCGAGTTGCCAGACGATGTAGAGATCGCGTTCCGCCCCGTGCTCTTCGCCGGGCTCTTGGGGCATTGGGGGCACAAGGGGCCGGCCGAGATTCCGCCCAAGCGCCTTTTCACCATGCGCCACGTCGCCTGGCTGGCGCGCCGCGACGCCATCCCCTACACCCTGCCCCCGGCCTTTCCCTTCAATCCGATCAGGGCGCTCCGGCTGTGCATCGCCCTCGGCAACTGGCGGGACGTGGTCGAGGCCATCTTCCGCTGCATCTGGCGGGACGGCCTGCTCCCCGACGACGACATCGGCTGGCGTGCCATCGCTGAGGCCGTCGGCGCCGACGACGCCGATGGATTGGTTGCCGACGCCGAGGTCAAGGCGGCGCTCATCGCCAACGGCGAGCGCGCCCTGGCCCGGGGCATTTACGGGGTGCCCACCTTCGACGCCAGGGGCGAGTTGTTCTGGGGCGGCGACACCACCGATTTTTTTATCGAATTTCTGCGCGACCCGGCGCTCCTCGAGCAAGCGGAATTTGCGCGCATCGCCGCCACGCCGAGCAGCGTGCCCCTGCCCGGAGCGTGAGTGCGGCGCCGGCGATGGCGGAGACGGTCTCGCTCTGGTGCGTTCGAATCGCCGTCCCGGCGGCGGCGGGCGCCTTCGCCGAGGCCCTGGAGCCCTTCTGCCAATCGGTATCGTGGTCCGCCGATAGCGATGGCGGCGAGGCCGCCGTCGAGGGGATTTGCCAGGAGCGCCCCCGGCGGGCGGTGCTCGCCCGGGCCCTCGACGGGGTGGCGGCGGCGCTGGGCACGAAGGCGCCGGCACTCCGCTTCGGCCGCCTCCAGTCCCGCGACTGGCTGGCCGAAAGCGTCCACGCCTTTCCGCCCATCGAGGCCGGGCGTTACTATATCCATGGTTCCCACGAGATGGCGCCTCTCGGTGCCAAGCCGAGGCTTGGCTTGGGTGAAGACAGGCCGGCGCCAAGCCTCGCTATCGTCATGGATGCCGGGGCGGCCTTCGGCACCGGCGAGCACCCGTCGACCCGGGGATGCCTGGTGGCCCTCGACGCCCTGGCCCGGCGCCGCCGTTTCCGTGTCCCCCTCGACATGGGCTGCGGCGCCGGCCTGCTCGCCATCGCCATGGCCAAGACGTGGCGCCGTCCCGTCGTCGCCTGCGATATCGATCCCGTCGCGGTGCGCGTGGCGCGCGCCAACGCCGAACGGAACGGTGTCGGCGGGCGGGTGCGCGCCGGCCAGGGCGACGGCTACGGCGCCCCCTGCGTGCGCCGCGGCGCCCCCTACGACCTCGTCGTCGCCAACATCCTGGCGCGGCCCTTGCGTCGCATGGCACCCGCCCTCGCTGGCGTCCTGGCGCGGCCCGGCGCCGCTGTGCTTTCGGGATTCCTGGAGGGCGCCGGCGCCGGCGTCCTCGCCGCCCACCGCCGGCGCGGACTGCGAGCGTGGCGGCGCATCACCATTGACGGCTGGCAGACCCTGGTGCTCAGGTCCTGACCGACGCCCCGGTGCTCGCTCCGGGCGCCGGCGCGTGCTACAAAGCGCCCCCGTTCCTCCGCCTTCAGCCACGAGGCAGCGCGTATGGTCAAGGTTTACGCCATCGACGGCATCGTTCCCGTCGTCACCCCGACCAGCTTCGTCCACCCGACGGCCACCCTCATCGGCGACGTGGTCGTCGGCGCTGGGTGCTACATCGGGCCCGGCGCGTCCCTGCGCGGCGATATCGGGCGCATCGTCGTCGGCGATGGCTGCAACATCCAGGATACCTGCGTGCTGCACACCTTCCCCGGTACCGAGGTCATCGTCGAGGACTGGGGGCACATCGGCCACGGCGCGGTGCTGCACGGCTGCCGGGTCGGGCGCAACGCGCTGATCGGCATGAACGCCGTGGTCATGGACGGCGCGGTCATCGGCGAGGAGTGCATCGTCGCCGCCCTCTCTTTCGTCAAGGCGGCGACCGAGTTCGCGCCGCGCAGCCTCGTCGCCGGCATCCCCGCCAAGGTCGTGCGCCAGGTCACCGACGAGGAGATCGCCTGGAAGGAAAAGGGCACCATAGTCTACCAAGACTTGGCCCGGCGCTGCCTCACCACCATGCACGAAACCGACGCCCTCGGCGAGATCGAGCCCGGCCGTCCGGCCAAGCCGCTACCCCCCGTCGATCCCTTGTACAAGGCGCGCAAAAACATGTCGGGCTGAGCCCCGCCCGCTGCTACACCCAACGCGACGGCGCCGCTCAATCGTCCAGCCTGGCGTAGGCGACGGCGATGCGCGCCGCCACCGCCGCGTTGTTCTTCAAGAGTGCCGCGTTGGCCTCCAGGCTCCTGCCCGCCGTCAATTCGCCGAGCTTGTCCAGCAGGTAGGGCGTCACGTCCTTGCCGCGGACGCCCAGCACCTCGGCCTCGGCCGCCGCGTCTTCGACCATGCTTTCCATGGCGGCGCGCTCGATCCCATGCTCGGCCGGGATCGGGTTGGCGATGACCATGCCGCTGGCTAGCCCAAGTCCCCATTGCACCTCGAGGGCCCTTGCCGCCTCGGCCGCCGTCTCCACCCGCTGGGTGAGCGCCAGGCTGCTGTCGGCGGTGTAGAAGGCGGGGAAGGTGCCGGTGCCGTAGCCGATCACTGGCACGCCCCGAGTCTCCAGATACTCCAGCGTCTTGGCCAGATCGAGGATGTTCTTGGCCCCGGCGCACACCACGCAGACCGGGGTGCGCGCCAGTTCCTCGAGATCGGCGGAAACGTCGAAGCTGCGCTCGGCGCCCCGGTGTACGCCGCCGATGCCGCCGGTGGCGAAGACGCGGATGCCGACCCTTGCGGCGGCGAACATGGTGGACGCCACCGTGGTGCCGCCCCTGGACCCTTGGGCGATGACCAGAGCCAGGTCGCGGCGGCTCACCTTGGCGGCGCCGGTGGTGCCCATGGCCTCGATTTCGCTCGCGTCCAGTCCCACCTTGAGGCGACCTCCGACGACGCCGACGGTGGCCGGCAGCGCTCCCTCGCCACGCACGATCTCCTCCAGGGCGAGGGCAGTCTCGACATTGCGGGGGCGCCCCATGCCGTGCGAGATGAGACTCGATTCGAGGGCCACCACCGCCGCGCCGTCGGCGAGCGCGCCCTGTACGTCAGGGCTGATTTCCAAGAACTCGTCCATGGCGGGGAGATTAGCACACGGCGCCAGCGGTGAAAGCGAGGTGTCGGTCAGGATGGAGGGGAGGGGAATGGTGGGCGCGGATGGGATTGAACCAACGACCTCTCCCGTGTGAGGGGAGCGCTCTCCCGCTGAGCTACGCGCCCGCCGGGGCTGGCAGGGCCGCCATATAAGGACGCGCCCCACCCCCTGTCAAGGAACGCCGAGCCTGTAAAAATCCGTAACAATCTTTGACTTGGCCGAATTCCCGGTGTGTGTCAAGTTGCGCCACGTTTTCCGGGCCTTGTAACCAGCCGCCACACGATGACCAAGACAAAATCCGTCGCCAGCTCCGCCGCCATCGTCCTCGCCGCGGGCCTCGGCACGCGCATGGAATCCGATGTGCCCAAGGTCCTGCACGGGCTCGCCGGGCGGCCCATGATTGCGCACCTGATGGCGAGCCTCGCCGAGGCCGGCGTGGCGCGCACCGTCGTCGTCGTCGGTCCCAGCTCCGGCGCCGACGCCGTCGCCGAGGTGGTGGCGCCCCACACCACCGCTGTGCAGGCCGAGCAACTGGGCACCGGCGACGCCGCCCTGGCCGCCAAGGAGGCGCTGGCCGGCTTTTCCGGCGACGTGCTGCTCCTCAACGGCGACGCGCCGCTGATCACGCCCGAGACCATGGAGAGCGTGCTGGCGGCGCGCCGCTCAGCACCCCACCCGGGGCTCGCCGTGGTCGGCTTCCGCGCCGACGCGCCGGGCGCTTACGGACGCCTGATCACCGGGCCCGACGGTGCCCTCGAGGCTATCGTCGAGGCCGGCGACGCGTCACCCGACGAGCTGGCCGTCGATCTCTGTAATTCCGGGGTCATGGCTATCGACGGCAAGCTCTTGTTCGGCCTCTTGCAGCGCCTCGGCAACGACAACGCCAAGGGCGAGTACTACCTCACCGACATCGTCACCCTGGCGCGCGCCGACGGGCTGGCTTCGGCCGTCGTCGAAGGATCACCATCGGAGCTCATGGGCATCAATTCCCGGGCCGAGCTGGCGGCGGCCGAGGCCGTGGCCCAGGATCGTCTGCGCCAACGGGCCATGGCCGGGGGCGCCACGCTGCTCGATCCCGCCAGTGTCTACCTCAGCTTCGATACCCGCCTCGGGCGCGACGTCACCGTCGGCCCCCACGTGGTGTTTGGCCCCGGCGTCGAGGTAGGCGACGGCGCCGAAATCCTCGCCTTTTCGCATGTTGAGGGCGCCCATGTCGGGGCCGGCGCCCGCGTCGGCCCCTTCGCCCGTCTGCGCCCCGGGGCGCGCATCGCGGCCGAAGCCCACATCGGGAACTTCGTGGAAATCAAGAACGCCTCGGTCGAGGCCGAGGCCAAGATCAACCACCTAGCCTACGTGGGCGACGCCCGGGTCGGCGCCGGCGCCAACGTCGGCGCCGGCACCATCACGTGTAATTACGACGGCATCAACAAGCACTTCACCGACATCGGCGTCGGCGCCTTCATCGGCTCCAACGCGGCCCTCGTCGCCCCAGTCAAGGTCGGCGCCGGCGCCATTATCGGGGCGGGCAGCGTCATCACCAGGGACGTGGCGACGGACGCGCTTGCCGTCACCAGGTCCGACCAGAAGGAAATAGATGGCGCCGCCGCCCGTTTCCGGAAACGCCAGGCCAAGGGCGGAGGCGCACCGAAGCGCCAGGCGAAGGAAAAGTCCAAGGCAAAGAGGGACGGATAGGCTCCCATGTGTGGGATCACCGGCATCGTCGGCAAGGCCGCCGTCGCGCCGCTCCTCCTCGAGGGGCTCAAGCGGCTCGAATACCGGGGCTACGATTCGGCCGGCGTCGCCACCCTGGTCGACGGGGGCATCGAGCGCCGCCGCGCCGAGGGAAAGCTCATCAACCTGGAGCGCCTGATCGGCGATGAGCCCATCGCCGGGGCCACCGGCATCGGCCACACGCGCTGGGCGACCCACGGGGTGCCCAACGAACAGAACGCCCACCCCCACGCGACCGAGAGGGTGGCCCTCGTCCACAACGGCATCATCGAGAACTTCCAGGAGTTGCGCGACGAGGTGGTGGCGACTGGCCACGTGCTGGCTTCCGATACCGACACCGAGGTGGTGGCGCACCTCATCACACTTTATCTGGAAGAAGGAATGGGCCCCGCCGAGGCCACCTCGGCGGCGCTGAAACGTCTCGACGGGGCCTTCGCGCTGGCCATCATATTTTCCGGCGAGCACGACCTGATGATCGGCGCCCGCAAGGGTAGCCCACTTGCCGTCGGCTTCGGCGAGGGCGAGATGTACCTGGGCTCCGACGCCCTGGCGCTGGCGCCGCTCACCAAGAAGATCATGTATCTGGAGGAGGGCGACTGGACGGTTATCACCCGGGTCGGCGCCGACGTTTTCGACGCCGAAGGCAATGCGGTCGAGCGCCAGGTTCGCGAGACGGCGCTCTCGGGCGCCGCCATCGGCAAGGGCGGGCACCGCCACTTCATGCTCAAGGAAATCTACGAACAACCGCAGGTCATCGGCGACACCCTGCACGCCTTCATCAATCCGGCAACGCGCGCCATCACGCTTCCCGATCTTCCCTTCGATCCGGCCGCCGCCAGCAAGATCACGCTGATTGCCTGCGGCACCTCGTTCTATGCCGCCAGCGTCGCCAAGTACTGGATGGAAGGCATCGCCGCTATGCCGGTGGAGGTCGACATCGCGTCCGAGTTCCGCTACCGCGGTGCCGCCATGCCCGAGGGCGGCGTGGCGCTGTTCATCTCCCAATCCGGCGAGACCGCCGACACCCTGGCGGCCCTGCGCTACGCGCGGAGCCAAGGCCAGCACATCCTTTCCATTGTCAACGCGCCGGAAAGCACCATCGCCCGCGAATCGGACGCCGTGCTGCCGACCTTCGCGGGGCCCGAGATCGGGGTGGCGTCGACCAAGGCGTTCACCACCCAGCTCACCGTGCTGGCCTGCTTGACCATCGTCACGGCGCGCGCCCGCGGCGCCATCGATCACGCAGAGGAGGCGCGCCTCGCCCTGGCCCTGACCGAGGTGCCGTCCAGGGCCGCCGAGGTGCTCAACCACGATGAGCGCCTGCGCGACATCGCCCACGGCGTGGCCGAGGCCGCTGGCGTGCTCTATCTGGGGCGCGGCTCGAGCTATCCGATCGCCCTCGAGGGTGCGCTCAAGCTCAAGGAAATCTCCTACATCCATGCCGAGGGCTATGCCGCCGGCGAGATGAAGCACGGACCCATCGCCCTCATCGACGAGACCGTGCCGGTGATCGTCATCGCGCCCTTCGACGGGTTGTTCGAGAAGACCGCCTCCAACGTCCAAGAGGTGATGGCGCGGGGCGGGCGGGTGGTCTTTATCAGCGACGCGGCGGGGGCGGCGCGCCTCGCCGATCTCGTCTCCGCCACGGTGACGCTGCCCGCCGTCGATCCCTTCGTGGCGCCCATCCTTTACGCCATCCCCGTGCAGCTTTTGGCCTATCACGTCGCCGTCCTCAAGGGCACCGACATCGACCAGCCGCGTAACCTAGCGAAAAGCGTCACCGTGGAATAGTTCTGTAAGGGGGTACTTTGGACTTTCCAGTGTTATCCTTCAACGGAATTGAAACATCGGTATTTTGATCTCCCTCTAATACCCGGTACCCCTTCCCTTTCAATTTTGCATCCTCATATTCGATCCCATCACCGACCAGAGGTAACTTGAACGCAATTTTTAGATTATGTTCTTTCGTGTCCTGATCGAATTGAACATCGATCCGATCCAAGATTCCCTTTAGATAGTCTCTTCGATCTTGATCTGAAAACGTATCAACCTCCCCAATGCGGTGGTGGTATTTCGCAATCCAATCCAACCATTGTTTCTGATTTCCTAATTCTCTGGTCTTGAGTCGTGATTGTTCGATCTGATCTTTGACTGATTTCAATTCGGTATCGAGATTGGATTTGATTTTTTCGTATACTTCTGAATCGTATCGTTTCAGAAGATTCGTGGTTTCGACATCTGCGATAGAGGATTGAACCTGTTTCAACTCCTTCATCAACCGATTGGTCTTAGATTTTTCACCTCTCAGTTGACGGTTGTTGTCATCATCACTCTGGTATTTGGTCTGCAAGACCTCTGTCTTGAATCCTTCCTTGAGAATTGTCGATTGAGAGACAACCTCTAAAACCTTTTCCCAAACAAATTGATCCGTGAGGGGGATGTTCAGGGATCGAACCATAGAACAACCGTGATTCCCGACTCTTCCCCTTTTCCATTTTTGCTTGGGAGGAATCTGACCGTTTTTCCAGTTCCGTTCCTTGTTGGGACAGTAATAGAGATGTTCGTTTTTTGATGGTTTTGTCCGACCAGAAATTTGTGATCCACAGTCTGCACACCACATCAAATCACGAAGGAGGTAAAATCGTTTGGTCTTCCTGAGTTGTTTTGACCTCAGTGCATTTGCAGTTCGTATTTCCTGAACCCTGTTCCAGACGGTTTCATCAACTATGGGTCTACACGAATGGCCTGCCCCCATTAAGTGGTCCGGCGTCTATGAGAGAGTTCGACGCGGTTTCATGCCCTGCTGTGCAGGCTGGAG
>PVBE012322350.1_pt1 | contig 75622 bp, 66 predicted proteins | sample 1631181 | NCBI WGS metagenome assembly PVBE01 (sample SAMN08397723, study PRJNA350692) | Marine metagenome, whole genome shotgun sequencing project. | isolation source: water | place: Pacific Ocean | collected 2012-04
ATTCATAGCCGAAACCAGATCATTGCTGACCGCATTGGCTTTTCCGTCGTCGAAGTGGAGCAGGGCGACTTCCCCGTGCTGTTCATATTTCATCATCGTGAACATATCCCGTGTTGAATTTGACTTTGATCAGTGAGTCTAAGGGAGCAGTATCGGTTTTGACAAATACAGTAAGGTTAAATTATCGTGCAGAGAAGACGATCGACGGCATTAATCTGCGATAAAAGTGCAAGTGCACATCAAAAAGAATATTCTCTTGTGATATTTAATCAAAACATTGAAGTGGAGTAGTGGGATGAAAGTTCATGGTGGGAAACTGGCCGCGCGTGCCTTGAAAGAAGCTGGTGTGGAATGTGTATTTACCTTAAGCGGTGGACATGTCATGGCGATTTACGATGGTTGCCTCGACGAGGGTATTAAGGTCGTGGATGTGAGGCACGAACAGGCTGCAGTACACGCCGCCGATGCCTGGAGCAGACTGAATCCAGGCAAAATTGGATGTGCGATTCTTACAGCAGGTCCGGGCGTTACCGACGGCGTCACGGGCGTTGCCAATGCCTGGCGTGCCAACAGCCCGATTCTGGTAATTGGTGGTCAGGGGCCATTTAACAACTTGCGCCGCGGTTCTCTTCAGGAAATGGACCATGTGAGTGTTATGAAGCCCATCACAAAATGGGCGGATGCCTGCTACGACACGCGTCGAATTCCAGACTATATTGAGATGGGCATTCGTCATGCGGTGTCTGGGAATCCTGGTCCGGCATTTCTTGAAATTCCAATGGACGTCCTGAGTGGTGATGCTGAAATGGATGAAGTCAGATTTCCTAAGATTCGGAGCAAACCACCGATCATGATGCCTGTTCGTGAAGATATCGAAGAAGCGCTGGCGGTGCTGAAGACGGCCGAACGCCCGGTGATGATGGTTGGCACTAGTGCGAAGTGGTCCAATGCAGCAGCGAAGGTACAGGAATTTGTCGACACCATTCATATCCCCACATTTGTCAATGGAATGGGCCGGGGACAGGTCAGGCCAGGTACACCGGAATTATTGAATCGTGTACGAAAAGAAGCGATTCAGCAGTGTGATGTATTTATTTGTGCCGGGGTCCTGCTGGATTTTCGTCTCGGTTTCGGTCGCACAATTCCAGCCGACGCGAAGATTATCCAGCTGGATATCGAAAATGAGCTGATCGGGACGAATCGCTCAGCGGATGCAGCGGTTGTTGGCAACCTTGGTGTTAGTTTTCAGCAGATGCTTGAGTTGATTGCAGAGGACGATTTGGGTCTGGATTATTCGATCTGGCGGGATCAGCTGATAGCCAGAGAAGCCGAGGTCGAGGAGATGTTTGCCGGTTCACTTAATTCCGATGAAGTCCCAATCGATCCGCTTCGTCTTTGTCGAGAGATAAGAGACTTTGTTGCAGACAAGGATATGATCCTGATAGGTGATGGCGGAGATATTGTGGCGCAGGCAGCCAAAGTACTGCCTGTACCTGCCGAAAACTGTTGGATGGATCCTGGACCTCTGGGGACTCTTGGGGTTGGAATGCCATTCGGACTGGCTGCACAGCTCGCTGAGCCAGACAAGCGAGTGCTGATTATTTATGGCGACGGGTCATTCGGGTTGAACGGATTTGAATATGATACCGCCGTGAGATTCAACCTGCCGATCGTTGGTATTGTGGGTGTTGATGGACTATGGGGTCAAATGGCTCGCCCGCAGGCTGCTGTTTATGGGGCAAATCGTATGGTTGCAACCGAGCTGGGTTTCATTCGGTACGACAAGATAGTCGAGGCGATGGGCGGTCACGGTGAGTATTGTGAGTCTCCGGACGAGATTGGGCCTGCTCTGGAAAGGGCATTTGCGTCAGGCAAACCTGCTCTGGTCAATGTCGTGATGAGACGAGATGTTGGTACAGGCATGAAGGGTAGTACCTATACCTAGTTATCTTGAGGATCAGACGCATTGGCGAGTGGTGTTAGCTCGCCGATGCAGTTCTTCAATAGCCAGACTGGAACCATGACGTGTAATACAGCCTGCGTTGTAGTTGATGCCTTGATAGTAGAGGCCGAGTCTTGACAGATCATGATTAGCAGGCAAGCCTGACCGAAAGAGCCCGATATCAGCATTGGGATGATCTTGTTTCAGTTTCTTGAAGCCACGGATTTAAATCTGTATGAATAAGGTGATTAATAAACACCCAGCTTTGCCTAGAATTTAGTGGATGCTGAGCAAAGGTCAAATCTCAACGGATAGAAAAAGATGAAATGAAGGATACCCCTGTCAGCCGTTGATGAGCCGATTGGGCTGTGCCGGCTCTTTTCCAGATTGATCGTGATTTGATCAGGTTGTGGTGATGGTTGTCCCGCCTTTCTTTACCAGATCAGCCTTGCCGGGAGAAGGTGGGATATTGCAGCCTCTCTGAATACCCGGTTTTGATGCCAGCAAGTCCATCCAGCGCTGCAGCGAATTCAGACCATCGACGCTTACTCTTGCCCATTTGTGGCTTCTTATCCACGAATAGTTTGCGATGTCGGCTATCGAATAGTCGTCAGCAAGGTATTCATGTTCCTGAAGTTGGGTATCCAGAACTTCATAGAGCCTTCTGGTCTCGTTGCAATATCGACTGATTGCCTGGGGTACTTCTTCCGGAAAGTATCGTATGAACGCAACCGCTTGCCCTTGCATTGGACCTATTCCCGACATTTGAAACATGAGCCACTGCATGACCTTGTATCTACCGACGATATCGGTTGGCATTAGTCTGCCGCTTAGTTCCGCCAGATACAGCATGATGGCACCTGATTCAAATATTGTGATACCGGCTTGCCTGTCTTCAATAGCCGGGATTCGGCCATTTGGACTTAAGCGCAGAAATTCAGGCTGATGTTGTTCACCTTTAGCCAGGTTGACGAGGTGCAATCGATAGTCGAGGTCCATTTCTTCCAATGTCATCGAGACTTTCCAGCCGTTGGGAGTTGGCGAGGTATAAAAGTCGATCATTGCTGCTGCTTCGATAAAGATGAGTCGTTCAGTCTATCTTTCCAATCCTGTGATGGGAACTGCTGATTACCCTGTAAGAACGATGAATCCTGATGTTATTCGCCGGACCTTTGTTTACAGCGAGTCATGCTGTTTTGACAGGATAGATTCCTTTATCCTCTCGCCTCGACCTTTTTCGGAAAACACAAGGTAAGAAATTCAATGAAAAGTACTTTTATTCTGATAATGATGCTAGGCGCACCGATCAGGGCTGATGTCATCTCGATGAACAACGGCGACAGAATTAGCGGTGACGTTGTGAAAATCACAGAGGACAGGATCAGCATTAAACCGATCTACAGCGCGAAAATTGATATTGCCAGCAAGGACGTAGCAGCAATAGAGACTGATTCCCATTTCAAACTGGAGTTAAAAAGCGGTGAGCGAGGTGAGTATCAATTTTCCGGGGCTGATGATATCGGCAGAGCGATTCTTACAGGGGAAAGCAGTGATATTGCAGTTTCGCTTGCTGATATCAGAGAAGTGGTTGAAGAAGATAAAAGACTCAACTGGGACGGCAAGGTGAGTTTTGCACAGACACTGAGCCGGGGCAATACAAACAGCCAGGTTGCGAATCTGAATGGATCCTTTCAGTTGAGACTGGATAACCACAGGACATTGTTTGACATCAGTGCCATTCGGGAGGAAAAAGAGAGCGATCGGATCAAAGAGCTGGATCGTCTGAATGTCTCATACAACTGGCTTTACAACGATGCCTGGTTCTTTGCCATAAATCTGACCGCGGAACGTAATCCAGTCGCGTTACTGGACCATCGTACTTCAGTGAATCCTTCAATTGGTTATGACGTCTGGGATGAACCGACGATAACCTTGAGCATGCAGCTGGGTGCTGGATATCAGGAAGAACAGATTGTTAATGCGACAGGAACGAGTTCGCTGATTGACTGGCGGCTAAGATATAAGCAGGGCTTTCGTGATGGGGTGTTTGAATTGTTTCACAACCACCAGATTCATCAGAACCTGCAAGGCAGGGAAAATCTGGTATTCAACAGCGTCACAGGCCTGCGCTATGATATTACAGACGATATCTATCTCAATATCCAGCTGAGGTATGATATTGATTCAGAACCCGTGAGAGGTACGGATAATGAGGACCTGACATTTCTGTTTGGTGCGGGAATCGATCTGTAGCTGCGGGGATTAATCGTCGTATCTCCTGAGATAGGAGCATGGGAAAAACTATGGATGACAATCTGACATTATCGGGTGTTAAGGTGCTGGATATGGGTGATCGTGCAAGCACAGCCTGGTGTGGCCGATTGTTGGGTGATTATGGCGCGGAGGTTATCGGCGTTGAATCGAACACGGGTCATCCACTTCGGCATGAAGGACCTTTTGACTCAGAGGGTGAAAGTATTCCCGCCCAGTATTTTCTTGTTAACAGAAAGATAGCTGAACTGGCTCAACTCGGGCGACTAGCAGAAAAAGCAGATATCGTTCTGACATCTGGATCGATTGATGAATTCTCCGCGGAGGTGCTTTTGTCTCTCAATCCCGGTGCGCTGATCTGCGCAATAACACCTTACGGTTTAGATGGTGATCTGGCGCATTGCAGCGGCAATGACTTAACGGCATGTGCGGCATCAGGCTGGGCAGAAGTAAATGGGCTGCAGGGCAGACCACCTCTCAAGAGCAGCGGATATCAAGCATCCTATCAATCGGGCACATTTGCATTCGGTGCAGTTCTTGCCACACTACTCGAGCAACTGACTACTGACTCACCTGGACAGATCATTGATGTTTCAGAAAGAGAGGTTCTGATTTCGACTTCTGCCCCGGCGCCACTTCGGTATCAGTATTCAGGATTCAAGTGGACGCGAAAAGCCAGTGTCGACGTGAACGAGGGACCCGTTCCAGTTAAAGATGGGTGGTTTGCATTGACCATTTCACGACCGGTTTTCTGGATCAAGGCCATGCAAGTCCTGGGGCTGGATGACCTGGCTGAAGATAAAGAACTGCAACAGGCGGGACTGAGGCACAAATACAAAGACAGATTCGTTGATCGGGTTGCTGAGGCAATGAGCCATTGGACTCGCATGGATCTTTTTCAAGCGCTGGGTGACCGTCGGGTTATAGCCGGACCTGCACTCAGAATGAATGAACTTGGTGAGAATCCTCAGTTTAATGGACGTGGATTTTTCCGGACTGCAGACAATGGAATTCAGTACCCGGGACCGTTCGCTCGGATGAGTCTTTCTGGCTGGTGTCAGCCGAGAGTATCGAGAGAACACACCTCTGAATTTAGTGAGGCTTCAATATTAGCCACGAAACCGGTACGTGCTGGTGGTGAGGGCTCCGGACCCTTGCGGGGGTTCCGAGGACTTGTACTCACTCAGGCTTGGGCTGGCACATATGCAACCGAACTACTGGCTTTACTCGGTGCAGACGTTATTCAACTGGAGACTCGTGGCAGACTCGATAGCTGGCGGGGCACCTATCAGAATCCGATACCAAAAAATCTTAAGGAAATCGAGAGTGCAAAACATGCCTGGAACTGCAGTCCACTCTACAACTCAGTAAATCTGGGTAAACGCTGTATCACGGTTGATCTGAGCGAGCCCGAAGGTGTGCAGTTATTCAGGGACCTGATTGTGCATGCAGATTTTGTGGCCGAGAATTTCTCGCCAAGGGTTATGGGAAACCTCGGTATCGACTATGACAGTCTGAAGCAGCTCAAGCCAGATATTGTGCTGGCGAGTCTGTCTGCCTATGGTGCGATTGGTCCCTGGGCTCATGTGCCAGGAATTGGCGGCACTATTGAACCCTCGTCAGGTATGTCATCATTACTTGGCTATAAAGATGAGCACCCGCTCAACTCTGGTCAGATGTATCCGGATCCGGTCGCTGGTCTGTGCGGCTTTTCGGCGATTCTGCTTGCCCTGCTGCAGCGAGACCGGACGGGTGAAGGGCAGTATATTGATTTGTCGATGCAGGAAGCGAACTTTACCTTTATCGGCGATGCCTGGCTTGAATTTGCACTCAATACCTCAGTCAGGGGGCCGCTCGGTAACTCCCACAACAGATTCGCTCCCCATAATGTCTATCCGTCTTCCGGTGAAGATGAGTGGATAGCGATATCAGCAGAAAACGATGATCAATGGCATCAGATTGCCGAAATTCTTGAAATTGATGTTGATCGCTACTCGAGGGAGAAGGACCGAAAAGAAAGCGAATCTGAGCTTGATGCGCTCATTAGCTCTAAATCGATGAAACATGATAAACATGAACTTGCGGGCAAACTCCAGAGTGCCGGTGTAACGTGCTCCGCGGTCTTTACCCCTGATGAAATCGCGATGGATCAGTCATTGCGCGACCGAGGACACATGATGAAGATTGACCACCCGGAGACTGGACCTTTCTGGCAGTCGGTCTTACCTGCAAAGTTCAGCAGATCTGTAATTGAACCTGCACGGCCTGCACCTGTCCAAGGACAACATTCATTTGAAGTGTTTAGCGAGTTCCTGGGTATGGATCAGGCAGTATTCGAATCATTGTGTGAGAAAGAGATTACTGGCGTTGGACCCTGTAAGAAAAGTTCCGTGACGAACCAGGCCTGATCAGACCGACATGAGAAAAGCCGAAGTGAGCATTCTCCAATATGAACAGTTCACTATAGGCAAACAGGCAAACTGGTTCCCAGATGGTTGTTTTTCTGACCTGGTAGGGTACATCGTACATATCTCAAGCCCGGTTGTAAGTCCTGGTCTGATGTCAGTATCCAATCGTCCATGCTTTTACTGGGCTGCCAGTCCAGCTGATACGTCTTCATCATCACCCCGATCTGCATATTGAGGTGCGTACTGTTTGTAAATGTACGCGCCGATCCGTTCGATCTGTTCTCTCTCATCGGGTTCCAACGGACCAGCTTTGAGGGCCGAAATCGCCTCTTTTATTTGATCGTGGTTGGCCGGACCGCATACCACCATATCTATTGCCGGGTGAGAGAGTGAGTAGCGGTAGCAGTCACGTGCATTGAGTGGTTTTTCTCCAGGGGGCATCTTACTGGCATCCAGCAGGTGTCCCCAGCGGGTTGCGGTATAGGTGATTATCGCCGGGCGCGATGTCTCTGGTACAAATGGAAACACATCCTTCTCAGCACCGCGATGTACGGCATTGTAGCGAAACATCAGTAATTCGTAAGGGCTGCGATCCTGTTCATAGTCAGCCAGCAGTTCGGGAATCAATGGACGATTGTGGCTGCTGAGTGACATAAAGCGGACCTTGCCCTGCTCACGTAACCGCTCGAATAACTCGATATAGGCATCTGAGGGTTTTTCCATACGGTTTCCCAGTAACAGGAAGTCGAAATTCTCAAGTCCGGCAGTTTTCAGTGCTGCCTCGACTTCAGCCTCGATGCTACCGGGATCATCTGAATAGGTTTGAACGGTTAGAATTAGTTCATCACGGTGCATCTTCGATAGATTTACCATGGCGCGTGCGAATTCCGGCTGGCGGATCGATCCCCAATAGAGATAATTAATCCCGTGATCGAAAGCCTCTTCAATTGCCTCTGCCGGTGCGTCGAATGTTGAACCGATCCCGAGTCGACATGAGCGCATACCGGTTCGTCCAAGTTCTCGTCTTTCAAGAAAATCGTTCATTTAACATCCTCCAGCCTCTTAACAGCACACCATATATGATTGGCTGGATTGCCACCAGTTTGCCACGCAAAAGGGACCAGGCGCACTGATCCTCAATCTTTTATTGCAGAGTAGTCGAAAAAATCTACTGCCAGAGCTTTGAAGACGCTTTCATGAATCGAATCATCATGATCATACTCATGATATTGGTGCCGCTGGCAGGGTCAACCAGCATGGATTGGTAATAATAGTATTCTGTCTTCGGTGTTTCACCTACTGCCAGTACCTTTGCGAAAGTCTCATAGTCATAGTCAACCAGAGCAGGGCCGTTGATGGCTTGTAGTTCGATCGCGCCAAACAAACCCACGCCATAGTTTCCATCCCTTGGCAATAACGCTGTTTCACCGGGCCGCATGATTTGAACCTGCAAAGCCGGGGTCATGATTTTATGACCGAAGATTGACGCATCCCCGTATGCCTTGAGAGGTTCAGTGATAACAGCAAGGCGGCGATCCAATGCTTCTTGAGTAATTTTTGTCGGTACCATTGGACCAGTTTTGCCGACTTCGACATTAGCCAGGATTCTCAGATCCGTGGCTTCGGGGATACTTTCAAGCCGCTTTCTAACAGTTGAATTCTGATCTGGTGCGCCAATAGAAGCTGTGCCATCACAGATTCGATGGCCGTCTGGGTCATCCATCCAGATTTCAATCTGTTGGTCTCCTTCCTGGTTTTCGGGTCTGTTAGCTGAAGCCTGTACGGGTTCTCCGTCGGTAGTGGCATATCGAAAGTACAGGGACATGCCTCCGGTTGTAAGCCAATCAGGCCCCAGCGCTTCTATCAGCAGGGGAGGGAACTGTTCCATATGAAGAGATCCGGCGACCGTGCCACCTCGAAAGCCCAGTTTCTGTGCAGTTGCCTGGTCGTGAATACTACCTGCACCGGCGTTGATGGCACTGTTTTTAGGCGTTCGTAGCGGCCCCGTAATAGCGCCATCAGTTTCGGTATAGTTGAATGCTGCTTCCATATTAATTCTCCATGTTGAGCATGTGATGGATCAACACTACTCCAAAATCCACGGAAAGTCGTGGAGAAATCAGAGTGAATCCAGGAACTCGGCTACGGTCTCGTTCCATTCGATGGCTGCTTCCCAGTAGACATTGTGTGGTGCACCTTCGATAACCGCGTACTGCGAATGGGGTACCAGAGCATGTAATCGTTCTGCGTTAGGAATGAGGCCATCAAGCGAACCAATTATCACCAGCATTGGCGAGGTCACCTGCTGGATTGCCTCAGATACTAGCGTGGTCTCTGAAATGGTCTTTGCATTCCTGGGTCTTGGATGCCGAAGATATTCGAGGCGTGTTGCGGTTGATCTTATTCGCAGGTAGCGTTCAAACATTCTCGGTCGCTCCTGCTTTAGTCTGCTTGTAAGAGCCTGGCCAACTGGTAGAAAAAGTGTGTCATTGTCCAGTGGTCTGACTTCTCGAACGGTAGATTGGCCAGGTTCGGCGACACCCATACCAGAGATGATCAATGCTTTTGCATCCCCGGGATGGCGTGATGCCCAGCGAAGAATTGTTGCGCCTCCCATGGAATTACCTGCCAGGATAGGCTGTGAGATTTTTTTTACAGTCAGGAATGCTTCCAGTTCATCAGTACGATCCGGCTCTTCCTGGTCCCGTTGCGAATTACTGGAGTGACCGTGATTTACACTATCGAATGCGTAGACTCGATACTTTGAGGAAAAGTAACCGAATTGCTGCCACCAGGCTTCACCGCAGGAACTCATGCCGTGGAGGAATACAATTGCAGGTACCGATTCATCCTCTGGTCCTGCCTCGACGTAGTAAATATCCTGATCCTGTATCTCAATCCACGGCATGTTGGCTCCCGGGTTCAACTAATCATTTGTCTCAGTATAGGTGAGGTAGTCCTTTCACCGCGCGGTTTACTTGTAATAGACTGGCTCTCGGTGGAGGTGAGCTGAATCTAATTCTATCAGTATCGCTTTTGAATCAGTAAGTCGGAATTTGAGTATCTGGTGATGGCAGGACCGCTGACGGGTGTCAACGTATTGGAATTCTCGCAGGTAATTGCTGCGCCATTTGGTGGACAAGCGCTGGCCGATCTGGGCGCCAGTGTTCTTAAGGTGGAACCTCCCGATGGAGATTCCTGGCGGTTGCAGTTACAGTTTAGGCCCACTGAATCGAAGACGTTCCAGTGTCTGAATCGTGGCAAGGACAGCCTGACCCTAAGCCTCAATCAAGCGGCTGCACAGAAAATCGTGCATCAACTGATTCCGGAAATTGATGTTGTATTGATTAACTACCGTCCGGATGTGCCAGAGAAATTCAATATCGATTATCAGACCTTGTCTGCCATCAAGCAGGATCTGATCTATGTCGACCTCACGGCATTTGGTAGAAAAGGACCTTGGTCACTGCGACCGGGCTATGATGGTGCGGTCCAGGCAGTTTCAGGTCTGATGGCGGCAGAAGGTAAAACCAAACCTGGGGAAGGTTCACCCATGACAATATCTTCAACAGCTGTAGCTGATTTCTGCTCCGGTGTCGCCATGGCAGAAGCGGTGACAACGGCCTTGTATCATCGTCAGATGACTGGGGAAGGACAGATGGTGGAATGCTCTTTACTCTCGACAGCGCTCAATCTGCAACTGCCGATAATCATGGAACACCAAAAGGCAGATGCAAAAAGAAATGCCACACGAGAGCAACGGCTGAAACGTTCCAGGGAAGGGGCGCAGTTCAGAGAGCTTGTTGAGATTCGCCAGCAAGCATCAGATGTTGAGAATAACTACTTCTACCGATCATTCCTGACGAAAGATGGTGCTGTTGTAATAGCAGCTGACTCAGTTGAGGAGAAGGCAGCAGTAAGAAAGTTATTTGACTTGTCGAACGATCCTGATAATCAGGCGATTGATGCTATGAAAGCTGCCATTTCGAGCAAGAGTAGCGATGCAATATTGGATGATTTGAGGCAGTTCAGAATTCCAACGGCACCGGTCCGGTATCCCGATGAGATGAATAGGGACGAAGCAGTGCTGGCTAATGAATGGTTGTTTGAGCTGGAGCACGATACAACCGGCCCACAAACCCAGATGAGATTGAATCTGGAATTTTCTGAATCGGCCCTGACTGAACCCAGTGCTTCTCCGCCGCTGGGTCGAGATACAGCGCGGGTACTGAAGAATCTGGATTATTCCGAAGAAGCGATAGCTGCATTTCGTGAAGCAGGAGTGGTAAGTTGAGCGGGATCTTTTCAGAGCTGAGAGTTATTGAACTCAGTGCTGATGTCACGGGATCAATGGCAGGGCAGATTTGCGCGGACCGCGCTGCAGAAGTCATAAAGATTGAACCGCCAGGTGGGGATGTGCTGCGTCACGTGGACTCCTATGACAGTGGTGAATCCAAATTGTATGAGTCTCTGAATCGAGGTAAACAGTCTGTTGTTCTCGACTATGATCAGAGTGATGGTCTAAAGCTGGTTAAGGCACTATGCGACACTGCTGATGTTGTTATCGCATCACAACCAAAAAGGCCGTTACCTTCTGAGCTTTCCTATGAAACTTTGAAAATTCAGAATTCAAAGTTGGTTTACCTGGATATTAACGCTTTCGGTAGAAATGGGAACTGGGCAGATAGTGCATCGAATGATCTTGTCATGCAGGCTTATGCGGGCAATATGCTATCAGAGGGCAAAACTGAACCTGATCAGATTACACCCAGAGCGATTGTCTCCACTCAAATGTCGGAATACGTAACCGCGTTCTATGCCCTGCTCGGTATTTCCAGTGCCTTGTATCATCGCGCCAGAACAGGTGTTGGACAGGAAGTATCTACCTCGAAATTGCTTACGATGTTGTCGATCCAGAGCGCCAGGATCGTAACCAATGATCTGGCGGACAAAAAAGTGATTGGATTCCGTAATCGTTTGCTTGAATTGAGAACAGAGGGGGCCAGTCTTGCAAAGATCAAGTCTGAACGAGGCAAAACCGCGCCAAGAGTAATCAATGCTTTCTACCGCCCCTATCAGACCAGAGACGGAGCTGTCTTTGTTGGCGCCCTGACCAGGAATTTACGGGATAAGGCGCGTGGTGCGTTGAATACGACTCTGCTCGGTCGTGATGATCCGAACTATGACACGAGGAATGATGAGTATTATGACAATGCCTTAAGGCAGCAGGCTGAGATTGAAGCGTATCTCAAAGAGAAGACCACTGAAGAGTGGATAGGGATACTCGAGGCATCCGGTGTGCCTACCGGTGAAATTACGTTTCCTGAAGACCTCTATAATTCTGAACAATTGCTTGAAAACAGCTACATCGCTGAACTGGATCACACCAGTGGTCGACAGATCCACGTCATGCCCCATGCGCAGTTTTCAGCCTTCCCTGATCCTGAAATTACCGCTGCCCCCTCTCTTGGTCGGGATACAACCCGGATACTGAGTGAGATTGAGAACGACTGAAGACTGTTAGTAGCTCGATACCTCCAGGTCTGTCAGGTCATCCAGACTATTTACATTCGCTGATTGACCGCTATGTAAATCTTCATCAGATACATTATCGACAAACTTCAGGCAGGTATCGCATTTATTTACAAAGTCGTGCTCCGGGACACCCCAACCGCAAGAGTCTGAAATTCGGTTTGCTTTTAATTAGATGATTGAACGCCTGCCACGGATGCCCGGGAATTGATCAAGTTGACAAGATCATTTTCTGACAATAGCGCGGCGGTGATAAAAACCTGTGTTGTGACTCGCTGAAGGTGCAGAGCTCGTCATCAAGTCTTTCACAGAGTTGAGCCACAGACATGTCTCCCGGGAATGGGTGCTCAAGTCATTGCAGGTGTGTTCGCAGGAATTCTCTCATCTCACCATATGTCTGTTGAGACTCCGGCGATGCCGGGTTATATACGTACCCCGCATGTGACAACGCCTCATAGACATTCAGGTCGGCGACAATCCCAGCAGTCCGCAGTTTCCGATGAACACGAACCGTGTCACTTAGAAACAGATCTCTTGTCCCTGTTACGAGATAAGTGGGTGGGAATTTATCAAAGGAGCCATAAACAGGGGACAGCAGGGGATTCTTCAGGTCATTCCCATCTGCATAGAGTAGTGCAGCGGCTTTCAACAGGCCATCGTAGGTGACCAGGATGCGGTCGAGACCTTCGTTGGTATAAAGTGTATCTCCGGTTTTTGTCAGGTCAGACCAGGGGGTTCCCGCGTAAATTGCTCCAGGCACGTCCAGATTAAGTGAGATAAATTGATGAACTGCAGCCAGTGACAACCCACCGCCCGCGGAGGTACCACCAATAGCGATCGATTTTGCAGCCGTCGTTTTCAGTACATGCCTGTAAACGGTGACCACATCATCAACTGCAGCAGGAAAAGGATCGGCTGGTGGCATACGGTAATCCACAGAGAGCGCACGAATCTTAGAGGTATTGGAGATGACTGCGGCTTCCGAGACACTGTTATCACCAGCACCGAAAACATAAGCGCCGCCATGCAAGTATAGAAAAAGAGCATTATTAAATTTGGGATCAATCTCACTGGGGATCACATGATGAACCTTAACCCCATTGATCTCATCGGACCTGATCTCGACATTCAGGTATTTACCGAGATCCGATAGCGGGAAGGTACGGCTTGCTGCACGGGCTCGTTTCATTGCACCCCAATCAATCTTTTCAAAATTCTTTAGTCGTTGGCGAACATCCGGTGCTGGCGTCGCAATGATGGCGTTTCTGAGTACTTCACTTGCGCCCATGGGCGCAGGTACCAGTCGTTTTGAAATTGTCCATTTGTTTCCGCTGTCTCCTGCAACAACAGTGCAGCAGACCAGTAGCAGAGATGCTATTGCAGGGTAAAAGGCCATCCTCATATGGCAACTCCAAATGCTTGTTATCTGTCATCTTTTTTTACAGCAATTAGGAAAGGATCACAATTCAGGAGTGGGGTGGGCTTCACCTTCAGGTGATGTAATCTCGGACAGGGATGAATGGCAGTTACTTAAGTGCTATTACGTCGTTCCGATCCCGGGTTTCTCTTTTCACTTACTCGTTCCGCACATCCAAGTAAAGTTAGGGTTTATTCGTCTTCAATGACCACTGCCGTACCATAGGCCAGTAATTCCGCAGCGCCACCCAGCACGACTGAAGTGCTGAAGCGGGTTGCCACCACCGCATTGGCACCAAGTCGCTGTGCTTCAGCGATCATTCGATCCAGTGCCTGTTCCCTTGCTTCTGCCAGGAGCTTTGTATACTCCGTGACTTCACCACCAACAAGAGTTCGGAGTGCGGCCATGATGTCACGTCCTACATGTCTTGCACGAATGGTGTTTCCTCTGGCAAGGCCAAGGCTTTTAATAATCTTCTTACCTTCAATTGCTTCTGTTGTTGTGACTATCATCGTTCTACCTCCTTATATGGGTCTGTTTTGTAGCTGATCACGCGCTCTATAATAACGATACCAAAGACTACAACGCTTCCAATCACCATTGCAGCGACAGAAAACTTGCCAAACAGCATTTCACTATCATCGGTAAAAAACTTAACTAGACCGTAACACAAAAAACTAAGGTATCCCCCAATCATGAGGAACAGCCCCGAGTTACGCACCATCTTTCCATAAGGTAATCGCCAGAACGCCTCCAGTGCCTCATCCTGTGGTTCGCGAATGGAAAGTGAATCAAGTTGCGACGTTTCTTTTTGCAGCTCTTCATATTCACCACGACAGGCACTGCAGCGAATAAGGTGCTCATTCACCTTGCTGACTTCTTCTGAGGTCAGTTCGCCATCCAGTAATCCGGAGAGAAGCGGTTTGTATTCATCACAAGTACTCATTGGGGTTCTCCTTGATATTTTGCCTTTACGTAGACATGTTGGAATGCACGTCTGGCGTGGTATAGACGACTCATGACCGTGCCGCGCGGGATGTCCAATAATTTGCTGATATCAGCGTAAGATGATTCGTGAATATGTTTCAGGATCAATATTTCTCTGAATTCCGGTTTTAGCTGCTCAAGTGCTGACCAGACGTCGCGTTTATTGTCATCTCCTTCAACTACCAGCTGTGGATCATTTTTTGCGTCTTCCACATCTGTTACTGCCTCATGCCGGCGTCTTGCACGGATACGATTCAGGCAACCATTTCTGAGAATCTGGTAAAACCAGGGATAAAAGGCCACCAGCGATTTGAGTCCCGGCATGCTGGCGTATGCCCGGGCAAAGGATTCCTGACAGGCGTCTTCCGCTTCTGAAGAATTGCCGAGAAAGCCAACGGCATGATAGTAGGCTTCACGGCGGTACTGTTTTACCAGGAACTCAAATCCTCTTGGATCTCGATCACGGCAGAGTGCGATGGCGGTTGATTCGTTCATATTCGATTAAACACACGTGCCGCAGAATTATTCAATCGTCGTGACTTTAATTTCAACTCTGCACTGCAGCATGCCGGATTTACCGGGGTAGGGGCATAGCAGAATAGTGCGCCAGAGACGTTATGTGAAGCTGAATCCGGTTTTCTTGGTGCCAACGACCAACCAGAGTGGGTCGGCATCATCCGGGGAACGATCAATAAACACAATATCGTCAAAAACCGCAGCTTGAGTCATATAGGCAGAGACCAGTCGAAATCGATCCGCAGGCGGTAACATGTAGAAAGCATAGACAGCCTTGGTTGGGAACAATCGATGAGACATGGCGACAATACTCTTACCGCCAGGGACGAGGATCCTGCCGATTTCCTGAAATACTTCAAAAGGTTTGATCAGGTATTGTACCGAAACGACAATGTTAACTGCATCGAAGTGATTATCAGGATATGGAAGTCTCGGAATGGTGTTGAGGTTTTGAACAACGAACTCATCAAGCCGTTGATTCCTTGACAGCTCTTCTCTGTTCATGCCCAGCCCGGAGACGCTCTGGTAACTGACTTCTTCTGGCAAATGTGAAATCCATGACGACATCAGGTCAAGTAACCGGTCGGACGAATTGAGTGTCTCTCGATAGAACTGTGTGAGATTTGCAATCGTCGCATCATCGATATGAGTTTCAAATCTGGGTTCAACGTAGAAATTCTCATCAGGTGATTCATCCTCCCGATCAAAGTACTTGGCAGGTAGATCGTTGTCGCGACTGGTCATGCTGAAGAAAGGATTTTCTGTTTTGAACTGACATCATGCATCTATCAGGCATGCTGGTCAAAGAAGCTAGAATGCCTGTTATCAGGAGTTTTCAGTCTGGCAGTCTTTTTCAGGCGGGCAACCAGGCCAATGCTTCATCCTCATCTTGGAAGATTCGTAAATTGATTTCGTTGCTTATGGATTGGTACATCCGGGTCATGCCGTAAACTGCGTCTGAAGTAGGCGTCTCGATTCGATTGATCATCTACTTAAACCTGCCAGTACTGTTTGACACTATGTGTTTCCGGTTGATCAGGATCAATCCGATAAGCCCAAAGGGCATTGTGCGGCACGAGTTTACAGATTATATCCTGAGGGTCATATGTTCTATCCCTCTCTCGTTATGGGTACCTATTCTAGCCCAGGTCTACTGACAACCTGCTGGCAGGATTAACTCATATAGAAGATGTACTATGCCAAAATTGGCTGCTGGGGGTGAATGATGAGTTACAGGTATATTAAGTTTGAACCGGATAGTGGGGTTGCCAGGGTAATACTCAACCGTCCGGAATATCGAAATGCACAGAGCCGTAAGCTTCTCGAGGAAGTAGATCAGGCTTTCACACAGGCGATTGAAGACGATAGCGTAAAAGTAATCATATTAATGGCAGAAGGCGATCATTTCTGCGCCGGGCATGATCTCGGAACGCCGGAAGAACTGGCGGATCAGAAAGAGAGACCGATCGCGCCGGGAATCAGAGGAAGATACCGTCGCTCCAAGGATTTGTATATTGATTTCACATTACGCTGGCGCGACCTGGCAAAACCCACCATCGCGGTGGTTCAGGGTTACTGCATCTTTGCCGGTTGGATGGTGGCATCTGCAATGGATATGATATTCGCGGCTGATGATGCGATGTTTCTTGGGACTAACTTTCAGTATTTCTCCGTTCCATGGGATATGCATCCACGGAAGGCTAAGGAGCTATTGTTTGAAAGCCGGTTTATCAACGGCATAGAGGCGCAGGAACTCGAACTTGTTAATCGTACCTATCCAAAAGAGACATTGCTTGAAGAGAGTCTGGCCTATGCGCATCGAGTGGCCGAAAATGACAGCTTTCAGTTGAAGATGATCAAACTGGCCGTTAATCAGATGCAGGAAACCCAGGGATTCAAGTCACATATTAACGGCGCCCATATGATGCATCTGATGAGCGCGACTGGTGAAAGAGACCCTGGATTTGAATTACAGAAGCCTGAAGGAAAACGTCGACCGATGGTACAACGTGCTGTTGAGAACTATGAGCGATTTCACGATCCGGAGACAGGTAAGAGCTAGCGCTTTGTCATAATGTCGGACACAGACGTGCCTTTGGATGACTAACTCTGCAGAATTACTTTGCGAGCATAGTCCCTTTCAGAAATGATTCCGATGAGCTTGCCTTCATCATCCAGTACCGTGAGTGCCCCGACTTCTCGTAAGGCCGTCATTTCTATCGCCTGGTAAGCAGAGTGTGCAGGTCCGACGGACCAGACGTCGTTTCCCTTGTCAGCCAAGAGATTCTTGATAGGTGACATACCGAATACCTTTCTAACCAAATTGGTTATTCCTGTTTGCGCCTGCTGGTTCAGATCGCAAAGAACGGATGCGGAATTGAGAAGTGATTATTATGCGTTTCAATTCTAAGAAAAGAGGCGGGGGCATATGCTTACTGTGACTGGGTGCGTAGATATTCGTATGAAAAACAAAGACTTAGCCGTAGAGTTCGTGGGCCGGGTCAATCCTGATCAGTTATCAAATTCCCGAGTTTCCAAAGAAATGTCTTTTCGATAGTACTTAAACAAGCGCCTTTGCCACCGCACTGACCCACTCGATGACCGGTGCCGGATACACACCCAGTATGACCAGTAACAGCGTGACTGCTGCCATCGCCCACCCGCCGGTCGCGGATACGTTGACCTCATTCGACTCTGATTGTTTTGTCATCGTGAAAATAACTCTGAGGTAGTAAAAGAGGCCGATACCGCTGCCGATAACGACAACAGCCAGTAGTATCCAGAGTTCGCTCTTTACACCAGCAGCAATAATGTAGAACTTGCCGATAAATCCGGCCGTGAGAGGAATTCCCGCCAGTGACAGCATCATGGTGCTGAAGAAGCCGGCGAGTAGAGGCCTGTGCCAGAACAATCCCTCGTACTTATCCAGGCCATCCTGATCATGGTCTGTAGAATCAATAGACATGATAGTCACGACACCAAAGGCACCTATTGTGGTCAGGAAGTAGGCGATTAAAAAGAAAGCTGATGCTTCGATCGCCAGTTGTTTTCCACCAATTTCGCTGGCAGCGATAAACGCGACCATCAGGTATCCAATCTGTGCGATGGAAGAATAAGCCAGCATTCGCTTGATGCTGGTCTGCATCAGCGCCAGGATATTTCCTACCAGAATCGATAACAGCGCTATCCAGAACAGACCACTGATTATCGTTTCGTATTGGTAGCTGTCCACAGTAGTGAAGAATCGTAACAAGACAGCAAAAATCCCACCCTTTGATACGGTGGCCAGAAATGCTGTCACCGGTGCTGGCGCACCCTCATACACGTCTGGTGTCCACATATGGAATGGAACCAGTGACAGTTTGAAGCTGATACCCGCCAGTATCATACCACTGCCAACGAGAATGAAGAGTCGATCAAAGCCCGTATCCTGATAAACATTGCTGGCTATTTCAGTGAATGACAAGGATCCGAGAACGGCGTAAACCAGTGCGATACCAAACAACATGATGGCGGAAGAGACTGCAGACAAGATCAGATATTTGAGTGCGGCTTCCAGACTGAAAAGGCCCTGGTTTGGGTAAGAGATCATGGCATATAAGGAAATACCTAGAAGCTCAAGTCCCAGTACAAAACTTGCAAAGTGCGTGCTGTGAGCCAGAGTGATGCCCCCCAGTGTGGCCAGCAGCAGCAAGAGGAAGAACTCATCCTGCAATTCACCGCGTTGCGCCTTGTAACCATAGGCGATCAGGGTGATGAAGAAACTGCCAGACACGATAAGAGCTGAAAACATCAGGGCATATGCGTCGACTACCAGAAGAGGTGTGACAAAGCCGGCAGAAAGGTCATGGTTGACCCAGAAAACAGATACCAGCGTGAGTAGAAGACCCCCTGCAGATAGGCCGCAAGTGAGAGCAAGATTCCTGGCAAAGGCAATAACCATCATCAGTACCAGGATGACCGATGTCAAAGTGATCATTGGTAAAAGTGAATATAATTCAGTCATGCTCATGGCAGGCTACCTATCCACTGGGTCGGGTCGCTGGTTGTCAACAGATGCAGACTTGAAAGGACTGGATCAACCAGATCAAATACCGGCTGGGGATAGACTCCCAGCCAAATCAATCCGATCATCATTGGGATCATGGCTGCCAACTCTCGACCACCGAAATCTTTCAAGTTTCGATCAGGCTTGCCTTCACCTTGAAATACCCTCTGCATGGCGATCAGGGCGTAAATGGCGCCTGTGATAAGACCGATTGCCGCAGCAATTGTTATTGGGATACTCACCGAGAAGGCGCCAAGCAGTACTAGAAATTCACCGACGAAGTTGCCCAGACCTGGCATGCCCAGTGAAGCGATAATGAAGAACATGGCGACAGCACCCATCCGTGGCATGTCGTGCCACAGACCGCTCATTTTCGTCATATCGCGGGTATGTATTCGATGTTGTATTGCACCCGCCATCATGAAGAGTGCAGCGGTGGAGAAGCCATGAGCGATCATTTGCATCACGGCCCCCTGCATTGCGAGTTCATTCCAGGCATAGACGCCAACCAGGACGAAGCCCATATGACTGACACTGCTGTAGGCGACAAGACGTTTAAAGTCTGTCTGGGCAAATGCGAGCATTGCACCGTAAATAATACTGATAGCACCCAGTATCATCGCAATATCGGCGATTTCTACTGTGGCTTGTGGAAACAGTGGTACCGTGAACCGTATTAGTCCATAGGCACCAGTCTTAAGAAGAATACCTGCCAGTAAGACACTCGCAGCTGTAGGTGCCTGAGTGTGGGCATCGGGAAGCCATGTGTGAAAAGGAAATGCAGGTAGTTTCACAACGAAGGCAATGAAGAATCCCCACATTAGCCAGTATGATAAGCCTTCAGGCAGTCCATGCCCGACCAGGTCAAAATAGCTGAATGTTATGGTACCTGTCTGATTCGCGTTGCTAAGGACCAGCGTCAGTATGGCGATTAACATCAGCAAGCCACTGATCTGGGTAAACAGGAAGAACTTCATTGAAGCGTATGACTTGTTTTCGTGTCCCCATATAGCGATCAGAAGGTACATTGGGATCAGCATGACTTCCCAGAAGAAGAAAAACAGGAACAGATCCAGACTGGTAAATACCCCCACGACGCCAGCCAGGGTCCAGAGTAGGTTGAACTGAAAGAAGCCTGAACGGTCAGGGATTTCATCCCAGGATGAAATGATGGCGACAAACCCCAGGAAAATCGTAAGGCTGACCATGATCAGGCTGAGTCCATCCAGGGCAAACAGGAAGTTGATGCCAAACCTGGGAATCCAGGCGTAGTTTACCATTTCGATCCAGGCCGTCTCATTACCACCCAAGGTCCAATGAATTTCCGGTGTATTGATATAAAGTGGCAGCACAATCAAACCGGCTATCAGGCAGGTTCCAAGGGAAATCCATCGTGGCCAGTCCTTGTTCCAGGTCTGAGCCAGCCAGGCAGCAATACCGCCAAGAATGAGCACTCCGATCAGCAGGATCATCGTCATGACGGCATCACTCCCACGAATATAGCAATGATAATGACCAGGCCGGTGACCATAACCGCGGCATAGGTTCTTAGTTGGCCTGTTTGAGTGGTAGTAGACAGGTCATGAATAAACAGGGTGAAGTCAGCTGTGAAGTTGTAAAACCAATCAATAATGTCCGTCCTGTTAATTGCTGTAATTTCCTCATAGGGTTTGACGAATAGTGTGTCGTAAAGCCAGTCCATCGCCCAATGACTAAACCAGAATTTAATTAGTTGCTGCCCCAGACCGGATTCTGTAAATGGTTTGATGCTGATTTTATGGAGGTAATAAATCAGATAGGCGATAAAAACACCGATGATCGGAATGGCGGGCGTGATGTAGGCCACAACGCCGCCATGGTCAACCTCATGCACGGCCGGGAAGACACTCGAGACAGGGACAGTGAACCAGCCGCCAATGATCGCCAGAGCACAGAGAATCACCAACGGACCTGCCATACCCCAACCGGCAGGTGCATCAGGCTGAGTCTTTGCTTCACCGAAAAATACGATGAAGACCAGTCGGAAACTATAGACGGATGTTAAGAGTGCGCCCAGAGCGCCAGCGCCCCAAAACCAGGGTCCATAAGGGCCATGCTCAAAGGCAGAGAGCAGAATCGCATCTTTCGAATAGAAACCGGAGGTGAAGGGCAGAGCAGCGAGGGCAGCGCTACCGATTATAAAACTCCAGAACGCAACCGGTAGTCGGGTCCTGAGCCCCCCCATCTTAAAAATATTGTGTTCATGATGCAGACTGTAAATTACCGCGCCGGCACCAAGAAACAAAAGAGCCTTAAAAAATGCGTGTGTCATTAGATGGAATATGCCAGAAGCCCAGGCGCCAACACCGAGTGCAAGAAACATGTAACCAATCTGACTGATAGTTGAATAGGCCAGAATGCGTTTGATATCCGTTTGAGTCATTGCAGTGAACGCCGCCATCAGCAATGTGATTGATCCAATCGTGGCAACGACCAGCATGGCGGCAGGAGACATCAAGAATAATTCGTGATTTCTGGCGATCAGGTACACACCAGCTGTTACCATTGTTGCTGCGTGAATGAGGGCACTGACAGGGGTAGGGCCTGCCATGGCATCAGGTAACCATGTCTGTAATGGAAGTTGTGCCGATTTGCCCACGGCACCACCAACCAAAAGCAAACAAGCGAGTGTGACCATGCCATCTCCAACCTGCCAGGTGCTAGCTGCCTGCTGAGCTATTGCCTGAATATCGAGGGTGCCAAGATGCAGGAATAAAAGGAACATGCCCAGTGCCATGGCAGTATCGCCGATACGAGTCACGACAAAGGCCTTGCGTGCAGCGGATCCATTAGCAGGATCTTCATGCCAGAACCCAACCAGGAGATAACTACAAAGACCCACGCCTTCCCAGCCAACGAACAGCAGGAGCAGATTGTCTGCCAGCACCAGCACAAGCATGGCTGAGACAAACAGATTCATATAGCTGAAAAACCGACTGTAATCCTTGTCATCGAGCATAAACAACGACGAGTAGATATGGATCAGTAAGCCGACACCGGTGATCACGAACATCATGATTAAAGACAAACCGTCAATGTAGAAACTGACGCCTGATATGAATCCGCCGACATTCATCCAGGAATAGATACTCACGACGTAGGGTGTTGGATCCTGCTGAAACAGAAACTCCATCCCCACCAGCATAACGATGAAGGCTGATAGAGAAATAGAACCGACACCAACGATCGCTACCAGTTTCTTCGGCAGATTACCGAGTGTGCAGAATAACGTGACGAAACCGAGTAAAGGTGCAAGCGGTATCAGGAAGACGAGGTCAGACATGATTTATCCTCTCATCCTGCTGGCGCGGTCAATGTCCAGACTGCCAAATCGGCGAAAGACCTGCAGTAACAGGCCAAGACCGACAGCGACTTCCGCTGCGGCGATGCTTAAAATCAGCATGAACATTATCTGACCGTCCGTCTGCCCCCAATGGGCACCGGCAAAAATGAAAGCCATGCAGCAGGCGTTTAACATGATCTCCAGTGACATTAATATTACGATGATGTTTCGACGAACCATCACGCCCAGTAATCCGATCAGAAAGAGGAGTGAGGCCAGTAAAAGACCGTGTTCCATTGGGATTGTAAGGGCTTCTGTCATGATTCCTCCCTGGCGTCAATCAGGTACTTGCGACCGAGATGATAGGCGCCAACCAGCCCTGCCAGGAGCAGCATGGATGCAATTTCGACCGCTAGAACATAGGGTCCGAACAGATCAATGCCAACCTGCTTGGGGCCAATCATTTTTCCCTGGAGCATCCGGTCACCTGATGAAAGCATGTAAACGATCTCGGCGAGCAAGACCAGGCACAAAATCGAGGGGAAGATCCACATGCCTGGTTGCAGCCATTGATGTTCTACACCGTCACCGGGAGAACCAAGGTTCAGCATCATGATGACAAATACGAATAACACCATAATGGCGCCGGCGTAGATCAGGATCTCCAAAATAGCTGCAAACGGCGCACCCACCAGATAAAAGATGACCGCTGATGCAAGTAAAGAGATGATCAGATAGATCAGTGCGTGTGCGACATTATATCTGGTCACTGCAAACGCTGTTGCAACCAACGCAACTGTAGCTGACGTATAAAAAAGACCTAGTTCAAGCATATCGTTGTTGTTTGCCTGTTATGGCAAAAGGCTCCTCACGTCTGTGGGCGCTGCTTCGTTTAGTGCTTCACCCTTATCCTTGTCTTTAATTGATTTACCGGAAACATTGTAAAAACTGTATCCCGGGTACTTGCCCTGACCTGCTATTAAGAGGTGTTCTTTTTCATACACAAGGTTTTGCCTGTCGTATTCACACATTTCGAAGTCAGGTGTTAACTGAATTGAGTAGGTAGGACAGGCTTCTTCGCACATGCCGCACATGACACAGCGGGAGAAATTGATCCTGAAGAACTCAGGGTACCAACGGCCGTGCTCATCCTCTGTTTTCTGTAGAGCGATACAGTCCGCCGGGCAAACTGCTGCGCACAGATTGCATGCCACACATCTCTCGTTGCCGTCGGGATCGCGAGTCAGAATAATTCGTCCCCGGTAGCGAGGAGGAAGGACCGGCATTTGCTCAGGATATTGAACAGTGTCAAACGGGGTAAATGTATGAAGCAATACCTGGTATAGGGTAACCAACTGGCTCCAGATTGCTAAGATTACGCTCTTCACTTATATCGCCTTCCTGCAGTACTTCTATTCATATTTTCTCTCTTCGCGAAACGAGATCACATCCAAAGAACCACGGCGCCGGTCACCAACAGGTTAACCAGTGTAAGCGGCAGCATTACTTTCCACCCAAATGACATCAGCTGGTCGTATCGAGGTCTTGGTATTCCGGCACGAAGCAGGATAAAGAAACATATAAACGCAAATGTCTTACCCAAGAACCAGAACGGAGCTGGTAAAAAGTCCGGGCCTAACCAACCGCCAAAAAATATCGTTGCTATCATTGATGAGATCAGTATCAGACCGAGATATTCTCCAAGCATGAACATACCGAATTTCATCGATGAATATTCTGTATGGAAACCGGCAACGATCTCGTGCTCTGCTTCAGGGAGGTCGAATGGCAATCGATGACTCTCGGCGATCCCTGCAATCAAAAAGACGAAAAACCCCAAGGGTTGAGAAATGATAAACCAAACATTCTCTGCCTGAGTGTTGACGATATCAACCAGACTAAATGAGCCACTTAGCATCACGACGCCCATCAGTGACAGCCCCATGAATACTTCATAGCTGACCATTTGTGCGGCTGCCCGCAGCCCACCAAAAAGGGCATATTTGTTGTTGGAAGAAAGTCCGCCCAACAGCACACTATAAACAGCAAGTGAGGTCATCCCCAGGAAGAAAAGTAATCCGATGTTTAGATCGGTGACATACAGCTCTTTGGAATAAGGTACTACCGCAAAACCCATCAGCATTGCCATCACGACAGCGGTAGGCGCAAAGGTGAAGATAAAACGATCAGCGAAGGGTGGAATCCAGTCATCTTTAGCAAACAGCTTGATGATGTCTGCAACAGCCAAACCGATGCCGAATGGCCCTACGCGATTAGGACCCGGCCGGTCCTGCCAGAAACCCAATAATCGACGCTCGAACCAAACCAGGACGCCAGCGCCGCCAAATGCGCCCAGTAGTGTGGCAATAATGACCAGATAGATGACCAGCTCTTCCATCATGAGCTCCGATCCGTGGTGATTGTTTTAGGTGAAAGTGGATCCATATCCTGAACCCAGTCATCAACGCGTGAAAAATCAGTTGAAGAGATGCCATTCATGCCCCTGGTCTCCGGGATGATAGGATAGACAAACGTATTGTCCGGGATTGCTTCATCCACAATAACGGCGAATTGCAGGTTGCCGTTGTTGATTGTGCACATCAGACCATCCCCCTGCTCGACCTTGAGATTCTTAGCCGTCGTGTTGTTGATACGAAGGTAAGGTCGGGGGATAAGCGTCGATAATTCCTCTGATTCTGCAGACAGTTCGTCGCTGCCAAATATATGGTACCTGGGAATCAGTGCTGAATACGCCTGAGTTGACTTGCTAAAAGGTTCGATATCAACAGATTCCCGGAATAGCAGATAACCGGAATCTCCGCCCACATATTCGCCACCCACTTCGCTCTGAAACTTGTGAACTGACTGATTTGAATTCCAGCCGGGTGACCAGGTATAGGCACGCAGACTCGCTGGCGCCTGTTGTTGGTTACCTTCCATGCTGAAAGAGAGCGCTGATTCTTCATCGACGGGTTGTTTTGGCTCATGTACAGATATGTCGGCGCGCATGGCAGTACGCCCACTTGAGCGGTGAGTCATGCGAGGGAACTTGGCGCCTTCGAAACGGAAGTCTGACTCAGGGGCAGCTTTCAGAATACCGGCCAATGCCGGAATCTGTTCGCTTAACTCTGATCTCACTTCAGTAGAAGATCTTTCATTGCCAGCGAGGGCATCTATCAGGTGATAGCCGGCCTTTATTTCATCCTGAGCCTTGTAGACTGCCATGGATCTTTGTGCACGGCCTTCGCTATTAACGAGTGTACCTTCAGCCTCAGCAAAAGTGGCGGCAGGCAACACAACGCTGCTGGCTGATGTCGTCGAATTATCAAGGTGATCAATGGCAATCAGGTTGTTGACCGAAGAAATTGAGCTGGAGAATTGCTGTCCCAGTCTTATTGAAAGATCGTTTTCCAGCACTACAACGACTGAGGGTGATGTGCTTAAAAGTTCTGATATGGACCTTTCATTATCAATCATCGCAACACCAACACTGTTGCACTCATTGGCACAGAGGAATATACCGGCCCGATCATTTCGATCCTTCAATGCCAGTGACAGGTTAACAGCGGCTTTCAATATGTCCGGACTTTGCGAACTGGACCCTGAAATAACCAGCGGCTTCTTCGCTTCAAGCAGCGTTCTGGCAATCGCCTCAACATCGGGAGTGCTTGAAGTTGTGTTACCTGCGATTTCTTCGGCAAGAGCATATCCCAGTTCAGCGATATCCCGGGGCATCAGCCGCATGCTGCTACTTGCCACCTCATCCAATCGATCTTCCGTGGGAGTCACAACAATCAGAGGGCTGCGATGGTTTTGTGCCAGTACTCGTACTGCTGCGTCATGCCACTGTGGTATCTGAGTATTGCCAGCCATTTCACTGGCGAGATTTCGTGTCGCCTGGCGGACAGACAGTGCCAGTCGTGGTGCATGATTCGTAACGTCTTCACCCAGGATCAGTACCGCGTCATATTCTTCAACTTCAGTGAGACTGGGTGTCGTCAGTTTGCTTTGCAGAACATCGATGATAATGCCATGCATTTCCTGATCGATTTCAGTCATACCATTACAGAAGTTCTCTTGACCAACAAACTGTCTGAGTGCGAAATTGGATTCCAGACTAGCGCGGGCCGATCCGATTCCAACCACCTTTGTTCCCTCTGAGATTATCGCCTGGATTTTGGTAATGGCGGTATCTAAGCTAACTGCGTCATAGAGACCTTGATCATTACGGATGCCTGATTGGGGAATACGTTTAGATGAAGCCACAAATCCAGCACCGAATCGACCACGATCACAGAGGAAGTAGCCGTTTACATCCTGATGGTATCTGTTGTGAACTCGTCGGATTTCCCCGTAGCGTTCTGATGTATAGGTATTACACCCGAGTGAGCACCCTTGACAGACCGTAGGTGCTGATTGCAGATCCCACTTTCGGGTATAGTGTTTCGAAAGGGTCTTGTCCGTGAAGACACCGGTTGGACAGACTTCGACGAGATTTCCTGCGAATTCATTTTCCAGAACACCGTCGGCAGCCCGACCGAAGAAAACCCGCGACCTTGATGCAAAGGCACTCAGGTCATGTCCACCAGAATAATCCCGGTAGTAGCGAACACATCGATAACAGCTGATACAGCGATTCATTTCATGGCCGATGAAAGGCCCAAGATACTGATTCGGATATGTTGTTTTCTTACCCTCGTATTGTCGATTCCGATGACCCGCCATTACTGTCATATCCTGCAGATGACATTCGCCACCTTCTTCACAGACGGGGCAGTCATGGGGGTGATTTAGCATAAGATTTTCGATGACTGAATCACGGAAAGTCGCTGCATTTTCTGCATCTACAGAGAATACTGCATTATCTGTTACGGGTGTCATGCATGACATGACAATTCGGCCTCGGGTATCCTCTTCGTCAGCATACTGAATGACCGCGCATTGCCTGCAGGCACCGATGCTGCCCATGGAAGGATGCCAGCAGAAGTAGGGAACATCTATACCCGCTGACAGTAATGCGTCCAGCAAATTAACGCCTTCTTTGACTTCCAATTCTTGGCCGTCAACCTTGATTGTTGGCATTAGGTTGCTCCGCCTGTATATGGACAGGTCTTATTTTCGATGTGGGCAATAAAGTCCTCATGGAAATACTTGAGTCCACTTGATAATGGTTCGATTGCTCCCGGCGCATGGGCGCAGTGTGTATTGCTGATGGCACCAATAAACTGAGATTGGCGCTCAAGGATGTCCATGTCACCAAGCCGGCCGGTACCTGCTTCGATGCCATCCAGAATCTGCTTTACCCAGGGCAGACCCTCGCGACAAGGGGTACAGAATCCACAGGATTCACGAGCAAAGAACTTCATCAGGTTTGCGATCATGCCGACTGGACATGTTTTGTCATCCAGGATGATCATTGTGCCGGTTCCCATTCGGCTGCCTGCCTGCATGATCGATTCATAATCCATCGGCAGGTCAAGGTGCTCAGCGACAAGAAAGTCGGTGGACGCACCTCCCGGCAATAACCCTTTGAGCTCATAGCCGTCCAGCATGCCACCTGCATGATTCTCAAGAATTTCACGGATGCTGGTACCAATGGGCAGTTCCCAGCATCCTGGCTTCTTGACTCGACCACTTGCGCCATATAATTTTGTTCCGGCGTCATTGCCTGAACCCAGTGATTGATACCAGTCAGCACCATGGGTGACGATGTGAGGAATATTACAGAGGGTTTCAACATTGTTAACAATCGTTGGTCGTCCCCACAGACCACTCACCTGAGGGAATGGTGGTTTGGCACGAGGATTTGCACGCTTACCCTCCAACGAATTCAAAAGGGCGGTCTCTTCACCGCAGATATAGCGACCGGCACTTACGTGCACATGCAGATGAAAACTGAAGTCAGTTCCAAGGATCCTGTCGCCCAGATAATTCTTATTCTCGGCTTCTTTGATCGCGTCATTAAGTCGTTTAATGGCCGTATGATATTCGTCTCGGATAAAGATATAACCGCGATCTGCCGAAATGGTGTAAGACGATAAGATCATGCCTTCAATTAACTGGTGTGGATCAAATTCCATCAAAAGGCGGTCTTTAAAGGTGCCGGGTTCCATCTCATCAGCATTAGCAACCAGGTAGCGATGGCCCTCGTCCGGTCGTGGTTTCGGTACAAAGCTCCATTTCATTCCAGTGGGATAACCAGCACCACCACGGCCCCGTAAATTGGAGTCCTTAATGATGTCCAGGACACCGTCAGGATCTACCTTGCCAATAGTGTCGCGAACCGCCTGGTACCCACCATTGGCATCATATGCCGCCAGGTCTGTTGGCGGTTTGCCTGGTGCAATATTGCGGGTCAGTGGCGTCTCACTCATTTGAGGATCTCTTCTATATTAGATTCCGTCAAATCGTGATGTAATTCATCTCCCACCATCATCGCGGGTGCGTGATCACAATCGCCGAGGCAGGTGACGGGTAAAAGTGTATATTTCGAATCTTCTGTCGTTTCACCGAGCTCAACATTCAAATGAGATTTGATCTTGTTTGTAATTTTGTCTCCACCCATGATCCAGCAGGATACGCTGTCGCAGCATAGGATGACTTTTTCACCAACGGGTTTGCGGTAGATGAGCGTATAAAAAGTCGCGATACCGTCCAGTTCCTCGTCTGACATCCCCAGCAGTCTCGCAATAGCTGACAGGCTGCCATCTGATATCCAGCCACGATGTTTCTGTACAATCTTTAGTGCATCAATTGCCGCGGATCTACGGTCAGGTAGATGACTGATTTCTGCCTCAATTTCTGAGACTTCCTGATCTGTTAATGTGCTAGCTAAATTGTTTCTGACTGAGTTCATTCAATTCCTCATTCTTATCGATCCACATCGGCCATAACAAAATCAATACTTGCAAGAATAGCGACCATATCGGCGATCATCAGTCCGCGGCTGATCAATGGTATCTGCTGCAAGTGCGGAAAAGACGGTGTCCGAATTCTGGTGCGGTAGGAGGTTGTACCACCATCGCTGGTCAGGTAGTACATGTTGGCGCCCTTGGTAGCCTCGATGGTGACACTGCCTTCACCCGCCGGAATCACGGGGCCCCAGCTGACATTCAGAAAGTGGTGGATCAGCGTCTCGATATCGTACATCGTGCGCTCTTTTGGCGGTGGTGTGGTGAGAGGGTGCTCCGCTTTGTAAGGGCCTTCCGGCATATTATTCAGGCACTGTTCGATGATTCGCAGACTCTGCCGAAGCTCTTCAACTCTGACACGACAACGATCATAACAATCACCGTTGTGAAAGACGGGAACCTCAAAATCAAATTGGTCGTAGCCGCCATAAGGCCGATCTCGACGCATGTCGAAATCAACGCCAGCTGCACGCATGCCAGGCCCTGTGATGCCCCAATCCATTGCCTCCTCGGCCGAGTAGATACCGATGTGTTGCGTACGTTGTTTCAGGATGCTGTTATTCATGGACATCTTGTCGTAGTGATCAAGCCTGGCTGGCATGAATTCGACAAAATCTCTTACCAGCTTGTCCCAACCTTCCGGGAGATCATGGGCCACGCCACCAATACGGAACCAGGCCGGATGCATTCGGCCACCGGTCACAGCCTCAACAATTCGAAATAGTTTCTCTCGATCAGAAAACATATAGAAGACCGGAGACATCTGACCTACGTCCTGGGCATATGTGCCATAAAATAGTAAGTGGCTGGTCATTCTGAAGATTTCAGCCATCATGATTCGAATGACTTTGGCGCGATCAGGAACCTTGATGCCTGCCATCTGTTCAATGGCCATCACATAAGGCAGATTGTTCATTACTCCGCCCAGATAGTCGATTCGATCAGTGTATGGGATATAAGAGTGCCAGGTCTGGCGCTCAGCCATCTTTTCGGCGCCTCTGTGGTGGAATCCGATCTCTGGCACTGCATCGACAATCACCTCACCATCAAGCTGCAATACGATTCGAAATACACCGTGGACCGAGGGGTGGTTTGGCCCCATATTGAGGAACATGAACTCCGTATTGTCGTTCTTTCGCTGCATTCCCCAGTCTTCGGGGCGGAATCTGAGTGCTTCCTGTTCCTTGTCCTGGCGTTCTTCGGTCAGGCTGAAGGGTTCGAGTTCTGTGGCTCGGGCAGGGTGATCTTTCCGTAGGGCGTGCCCCTCCCAGGTAGGTGGAAGGAGAATTCGAAAAAGACTGGGATGGCCGACGAAGTTGATGCCAAACATATCCCAGGCTTCCCGCTCATACCAGTTGGCATTGGGATAAACGGAAATGACGGTGGGTACATCCAGATCTTCCTGGTTCAGGGCAACTTTGAGGCGGACATCACAGTTGTTTCGGAACGAGATCAGATGGTAGACGACGGTAAAGTCGACCTCAGGTAAATCATCTTTGTGAAGGCGAGTACGTTCGTCGACACCACAAAGATCGAACAACATCTCATAACTTGGTTTTAGGAAAGAGAGGACGTCCTTAAGACGGGCCCGGGGCAACCAGAACGTGGGAATGTTATCGGCAGTTTTTTGTGCCAAGAATGAGACGTCAGGAAATTCATCACGAAGACTGCTTTCTACATCCATTACTTGTGTCGCCACTACAGACAATCTCTTCCCCTTACCACTGCCACCTAGATTTGATTAGGCTCTCTTAAATCCGTTGCCTTCATACGTTCTTCAGTCTTAAGATCCCGCTGACTGGTTTTAGGTGGTTTTATTACACGTTGGTCGTCGACGACCCAGCTAAGTGGTCGTCTTTCCTTTCCCACAGCATCCTGAAGCATCATCAAGCCTTGCAGAAATGCATCTGGTCTCGGTGGACAGCCAGGGACGTAGACATCAACGGGCAGAAACTTGTCTGCACCCTGAACAACACTATAGATGTCGTACATGCCGCCCGAGTTGGCGCACGAACCCATAGAGATAACCCATTTTGGTTCGAGCAGTTGCTCGTAGCATCTTTGTATAATGGGAGCCATCTTCAAAAAACAGGTCCCTGTAATAATCATCATGTCTGCCTGACGTGGCGTCGCCCGTATAACCTCTGATCCAAATCGAGACATGTCGAACCGGCTTGTGAGCGCCGTTGCCATCTCAACATAACAACAGGAGAGACCGAAGTTGTATGGCCAGAGGGACTTGCTTCGACCCCATGCCAGCATATCTTCAAGGCTGGTCATCAAAAGGTTTCTCTTAAGATGCTCATCGAGGGCAGAATCAACATCCTCTAAAGGAATGTTCTCATCGGCTTTGGTTAAGCTCCACTCCATCGTCAGTCTTCCGCCTTATCCAAACGAAATCCCTTGGGCAGCCCTTTACGGGTTTTTACACCCCATTCCAGTGCGCCTGATTTCCACTCATAGATAAGTGCCACAACCAGAATCAAAATGAATACTGAAACAGCCAGGTAGCCAAAAACACCCAGCTCATAGAAGGCTATCGCCCAGGCGAATATATACACTGTCTCTAAATCAAAAATCACGAAGAACATCGCGATCAAATAGAATTCAACGGTTATCGGGATATCGGCAGAACCAATGTGGACAATGCCGCCTTCAAATGGTTCAGCAGTGGCACGTTTTAGTGTGGTTTTTTCACCGAGTAGAGCCGACAAAACAAGCACAACACCAACCATGCCTAATACGGACGCAAAATATAGCGCAAGAGGCCAGAGTGAGGATTCAGTCACTTCTCACCCCGTCGTTTGAATATGCTAAAACCACTTGTTTCCCAGTTAAAAAAATAACAGATTGGCCAGATCTGTGAGTGTCGATTACTGCACACCTGGCCATCAGTTTCCTATTAGTGAGGTCTTACCTCAATACGGCTTGCGTTGACCGATTACTGCTAAAATTACTCAGTATCGGACGCGATGCACTCTACACTTTTTGTGGGCATTTTTGCAACTCACTATTGACAAAATAGTGCTTCAAATCTCTTGTTTGTGAATGAATCAGGCTTACAATCAAAAGAACCTGGGAGGGTCTCCGGATTATACGCAACAAAGCCTGGATATTTTGGTAACAAGTCACTGTTATTACGCGACCGTTTATGAAAGCTGACCCTGAAAAATTCAAAACCCCGAAGCTGCCTGATGAAGAGCCCATCAGTTGAGGCAATTCTTGGTTAAAGGGCGATAATGGTAGAGATTGAGCGAATAGCAGACATTAAGAATCAACTGGGAGAAGGCCCCCTGTGGGACAGCTCATCGGGCAACTTGTTTTGGGTTGATTCACTAAAAGGCGAAATCAACTGCCTTGATGCTGATGGAAAAATCGAATCATGGTTGATGCCTTGCATGATTGGGAGTCTGGCGATCGTGAATGATCACCGAGCGGTGGTTGCATTACTGTCCGGACTTCATTTCTTTGATTTTGAAACGAGTGAACTAACTCTGATAGCAGATCCGGAGTCGGATGTATCTGAAACAAGATTCAACGACGGCAAGACTGATCGGGCGGGCAACTTTCTGGCGGGGACAATGGGAATCAAGGTTCGGGATCGGGCTCTCGGCAGTCTGTATCGCATTGATGCTAATCAAAACATCGAGATACTGGAGCCTGATGTGGTTGTAGCCAATGGCCCGTGCTTCAGTCCTGATGGCGCAACTTTCTATTTCAATGATGGTCGCCGTAGAATTCTTGCTTATGACTATGATCCTGCTGGCCCTTTGAAGAATAAACGTGAGTTCTTCAATGGCGCGAATCACGAGACCGGGTCTGACGGCGCGACCGTCGATGCGGACGGCAATATCTGGGTGGCATTGACGGGTTCGAGCGAGGTTGGCTGTTTGAGCACGACGGGCAAGCTTTTAGAGAGGATATCGATGCCGATCAATTTGCCGAGTTCTGTGATGTTTGGTGGGCAGAATCTCGATGAGTTGTATGTGACGTCCATAAGCAATTCAGGTAATCGAACCAGTGAAGAAGAAGGGGCTGGTGGGTTGTACCGAGTAAGGGGACTTGGGGCTGTAGGTCTGCCGGAAAAAAGATATCAGACAAATTCATAGGAGAGCAGAATGGATAGATTCAGAAGCAAAAATATCATCGTCACAGGGGCAGGATCTGGATTTGGTGCAGCTATTGCCACTCGGTTTGCCGATGAAGGTGCAAATGTTCTGTTGTCTGATATTGATCAGGAAGCTGTCGAATCTGTTGCAGCCGGGCTGGATGCTTCAGGAATAATTGCAACGTCGTTCACTAATGTAGCCGAGGAAGATCAGGTTATTGCCATGATGGAGGCAGCCACTTCTGCCTTTGGTGGGATAGACGTGCTGGTGAATAATGCGGGTTACAGTCATCTCAATAAACTTACCTGGAAAATCTCGGTTGAGGAGTTTGATGCGGTGTTTGCCGTGAATGTACGAGGCGTTTTTTTGGGTTGTAAACATGTTATTCCTGTCATGATTGAACAGGGAACTGGCGGCTCGATCATCAATATTGCATCCGTTGGCGCTATTGCCCCAAGACCTGGTGTCACACCTTATAATGCTACCAAAGGTGCGGTTCTGACTATGACAAAGGGCCTGGCAGCGGAGGTCGCACGTAACAATATTCGAGTCAATGCGGTGAATCCGGTTGCTTCTCTTACGGGTTTTATGAAAGGGGCAACAGGGATTGCGTCTGAAGATATGGCTGATGATATGAAACAGAGGCTGGTCAGCACGATTCCTCTGGGTCGGATGGCAGAGCCGGTCGATATTGCTGGCGCGGTGACCTTCCTTGCCTCTGACGATGCGGTGTTCATGACCGGTACAGCGCTGAATGTTGATGGTGGCAGGAGTATTTAGCTGAATTAACAATAAACCTAACTGTTAGGGCTTCAATAAGATGATGATATCCGGGGTTTGCAGGATCCCAGGGATGTGGATGCCGGAACACTCACTACAGCACCGGCCACATAATTTCCCTTTTCCGAACCGGTAGCGGGTGATCTTCCTGTCATGGAAAAAAGGGATCTTCTCGGTAGTTGTTTATTGTGACTATTCAAAAAGCCGGTTATCAGGATGATATTACGGACAGTTGATGGCGTTGTGGCGTGCATACTGAGAATTGCGGTAGAGCAGGGAATCCTTTCGCTGTCAAGAAACCACGCAATTCTGAGAATACTGGAAAGTCTCACCGATATGACAATTGGTTGGGATGATTTGACAGGCAGGCAAAAAGATCTTGCTCAGGCAAAATTTGAGGATGCTGTGGTGGGGCTGAAGCTGGTGACCAGGGCAATGTTCCGTATACACCCAGGCAGACGAACCAGCCCATCATATTAAACTGACATTAAAAATGGGTGAATTGAAACAGCTGCTGTTCATGAGTCATAATAGTACTAAGGTGTCTGAGGTCACTTTTGATGAGTTTGCATATCTGCTGGGCTCAGAGACTGCAGTATCTCTCCCCATGCGGGGAGCTATTGCATAATCCGTCCAATCAAAGATTGAATTTTCATGCGCTCTCACAATCTCCTCCCGGTGCCATCAACCTGACCCTTATATGACGGGTAAAATTGCCTGACTCACTATGCTTCTGTGATGGGTTCTGTCAGTATTGTCGGCCTCCCGAAAGAAAACGAGTGACTAATGTCAAACAAGAAGAAAGTCGTTGTGCAGTTGCCCGCTGTGGCGCGAGAAGCCCCGGTTTCTGAAAGATATGCCCTGGAGCTGGAATCACTGGATTCTGTTGCTGAAATTGTCGAAGTTGATGGCAGTAGTGTTGGTGCATTTCTGGAAGGTGCGAGGGATGCAGACGCGTTAATCACATCCTGGGGTATTCAGATGGACCAGCAGATTATTGCCGGCCTGGAAAAATGTGTGGTTATCGGTGTTGGCAGCGTTGGGGTTGATATGGTCGATGTGGATGCAGCCACAGCTGCTGGAATTGTTGTCACCAACGTGCCTGACGTCTTTATTGAAGAGGTTGCCGATCACACCTTAATGTTGTTGTTGGCCTGTGCCCGTCGCGTCAAGATAATGGACAAGATGGTTAATCAGGGTGATTGGTACAAGGGGCGGCCTGTGCTGAACCATGTTCCCAGGTTGTGGGGACAAACCCTGGGTCTGATTTCATTTGGTAATGTTGCAAGAGCAGTTGCCAGACGAGCAAAGGGTTTCGGAATGCATATCATTGCCTATGACCCTTATGTCTCTGAACTGAAGCTGACAGGCGAGGGTGTTGAACCTGTAACTTATGCCGAGTTGCTTGAAAGATCTGATTACCTCTCTGTACATCCTGGATTGAATGAAGAAACCAGAGGTATGCTCAGTACCGATCAGTTCGCTCAGATGAAGGATACTGCTGCTGTAATCAACTGCGGTCGGGGGCCTGTGATTGATGAATCTGCAATGATAACTGCACTTCAAAGTGGTCAGATCGCAGCTGCTGGTTTGGATGTGTTGGAAAAGGAACCGCCGGACGCTGACAACCCACTGCTGCAAATGGATAACGTAATGCTTACGCCTCATGCCGCCTCAGCGACTACCCGTATGCGGTTTGAAACTCGTCGTCGGGCAGGCAGAGAAGTCAGTCTCGCGCTCAAAGGGAAATGGCCCATGAGTTGTGTCAATCCGACGGTATTACCCAGGGTTGAACTTGAAAGGTGGCAGCCTTATCCAATGGATCGGGGTCCTAATAGATAGTGGTGGTTTTTCAAAGGGGCAGGTGGTGTCAATTCATATTGCATCGATTTTTGTATCGTTAAAATAGTGCTCGAGTAGAAGAATAGAGGGAGACATGAAATGCAGGTAGGCCATGCAATAGCAGAAATACTGAAAAGAGAAGGGGTTAAGTTCATCATCAGCTACCCGGTGAACCCAATCATAGAAGCTGCGGCGGAGGCAGATATCAGGACTATCGTTGTCCGTCAGGAACGGGTGGGGCTGCATATGGCCGATGCGGTCAGTCGTCTGAGTTCCGGAAATGATATTGGTGTGTTTGTAATGCAACATGGACCGGGTGCAGAAAATTCATTCGGGGGCGTTGCCCAGGCCTACAGCGAATCGGTACCTATTCTGGTGATGCCTGCGGGCTATCCGCGGCGTATAGCGAACTACTATCCCAACTTTAACTCCACCCTGAACATGAAACATATCACCAAATGGTCAGAACCTCTGACGAGTGGCCGATCCTTACCGGACGTAATGCGACGAGCGTTCTGGCAATTGCGAAATGGTCGTGGTGGGCCGGTTCTTGTAGAAATACCGGTTGATGTATTCCGTGAGGAAGTACCTGACGACTTCACTTATGTACCGAGTTTTGCCAACCGAAGTGCGCCTGATCCGGCGTCTATAGAGAATGTAGCGGAGGTTTTAGCGAGTGCGGAGAAACCAGTGATTTATGCAGGGCAGGGTGTGCACTACGCGGAGGCATGGCCCGAGCTGAAGCAACTTGCGGAGGAATGGAACATTCCGGTAACCACCAGTATCGAGGGCAAAAGCAGTTTCCCGGAAAATCACCCGCTGTCACTGGGATCTGGTGGTCGTTCCATTCCTAAAAACGTACATGACTTTTTGCAGGATGCGGATCTGATTTTTGGGATTGGATGTAGTTTTTCACTCACCGGGTTTGGCGTTCAAATGCCTCGGGGAAAAACAATTATCCATGCTACTCTGGATCCGATGGATCTCAACAAGGATGTGCCTGCACAATATGCTCTGGTTGGTGATGCTAAATTGACTCTACAGAGCCTTATCGCGGCAATGAGTGAAAAGAACAGAGCAACTTCAGAAGCCCGCAGCGATTCGGTGCCAGCGAAGATAAAAGAAACCAAGGCAGCCTGGCTGCAAGAGTGGATGCCGAAGCTGACGAGTCAGGATACGCCAATAAATCCCTACCGGGTGCTCTGGGATCTGCTACATACAGTGGATATTGATAACACGATTATCACTCATGATGCTGGAAGCCCGAGGGATCAGACCACGCCGTTCTGGGAGAGTACCAAACCGCTCAGTTACATAGGCTGGGGCAAGACAACTCAGTTAGGGTATGGTTTGGGCTTGGCGATGGGTGCCAAACTGGCGAGGCCAGATGCACTTTGTATGAACGTCTGGGGTGATGCTGCCATTGGATTTACCGGTATGGATTTTGAGACTGCTGTTCGAGAAAGGATCCCGATCTTGTCGATCCTGTTTAACAACTTTTCCATGGCGATCGAGCTGCCCATCATGCAGGTAGCGACCGAGAAATATCGCAGTACTGATATTTCAGGACATTATGCTGACATGGCTAAAGCATTTGGCGGCTATGGCGAGCGGATAACGGATCCGACTGAGATCATCCCGGCGATTAAACGTGGAATCAAAGCCACCCAAAACGGACAGGCAGCATTGTTGGAGTTCATTACGGAAAAAGAACTGAGCTTCTCGACCTTCTAGATGGTAACTGCCATCCCACGCATCATTTCTTCTTCCCAGCCATTATTCAGTGGAGGGTCAGTTGGTGGTTTTGGGCGGGGTTCAAACTTTTTTAGGTAAGTGACACTTATTTATCGCTGATATGTGCTGAAACAATGGGTCCCCACCTACGCGGAGGCTGATCAGCTTTGTAACTCACGAACTCCAAACAGAGCACCTATTCTGACCCTCGTGATCTCCACCTAACAACGATCAGCCCTCTCACTCACGTTGCAGATCCTTCCGTCAGTGGCAGGGCTTATTGAATCCTGACGTTTAAACTGATCCAGTATCAAGGTTCGTAAATCGACTTTACGATCAGATATCAGGTTGTCAGGACCAATCATGGTGTAACCGTCCTGACCGAATCGGGTGTTGATCAGAAAATCGTTAACAACTATCTTCATGCGCATCGAATCTTCAATGATCGTGCCATCAGTCAGGGTAACATCGGAAACATGCTGATTGTCGGAATCGTGGTTGAAACGAATACCACTCACCTGAAGGAACCAACCATTGCCGGTCCAGTCTTCAACGGCGTGATTCAGCATCGCCTTTAGCACGCTGCCGTCAACCTCGATCAGATGGAGTGTCGAGGGATAGGCAATCAGTTCTTCAATATGACGTCTGGTTACTGATTGCCCGGCAAGGATATTCTGGTTGAGGCGTAGCCCTCCCGAATTCATCAACGCGACCTGAGCCCCTTCCTCCTTGTAGACTTCTTTTGCTGCATCCAATATCCAGTTGCCAAGGTTCGTTTCAAACCGTCTGATTTCCAATTCTTCACCTACGAGCTCAACGTCAGTCTTAACAAGTGGGCTGGACAGGCATTTATCAAGGTTATTGACGCTCGCGCAGAAGTCAGTTTCATGCTTTTTTATCCAGGCTTCGGTTCGTTGCCTGACCAGATCATCCTCTCTCACCGATGAATCCAGAGTAATATATTCGAAGCTGGTTTTTATGCGCTTAAAAGCGGTGAGGGATACGCTGATTAACGTCGCAGTTCTAGCCTCGGCATCAGCTTTGATAACGACACGCTTGCGGTCAGTTGACCAGTGACTCAACCGATTGTGCTCATGGCCACCAATAATGAGATCAGGTCCATCGGCACCAAGCGTATTCAGTATGCTGACGTCTTCCGCTTCACTTAAATGAGTTAACCCGATGACAATGTTGGCACCGGCATCACGAAGTTTTTTGCTGTAGATTCTGGCAGTGTCTTCGTAATCAAGAAATGCTTCTACATAGTCAGGATGTTTGTTTCGTGTGGTAATGCTGAAAAAGCCAATTTTTAATCCATCGGCAACAAGGATAGTCGATGTTTTTAAGTGATCACGATCTGGAAAGGCTCGTCCTTCAATCGCAGGGACAAATTCAATATTGCTCCCCAGCCAGGTAAATTCAGACTCCTTCATTCGGTCAGATAACTTCCAGGCATCCTTCATCCTTGATTTGTCGAACTCGTGATTGCCAAAGGTGACGATTAAGGTTGGATCAAAACCATCCTTACCATCCAGTAGATTGAGTACATCAATCATCTGTTGGCCGTTGTATCTGCGGCTGAGCAGAGAAGGGTACAGGAAATCGCCTGCCAGTGTGACAATCAGCGATGGATTGTTCTGGCTGAGTTGTCTGCGAACTGTTCTGACACGTGCGAGACCGCCATTCGATCCTGCATCCACACCTTCGATCCGGTAAACGTCATTGATGGCCAAGATTTTCACAGACTGTGTTTCACATGCGCCGAGTGCCAGCAAGGTGAATAGGGCTGCGGTGAGTCTGAGCATTTTGGGCGTCCTTGTACTTAAGGTTTACCAGAGCAGTACCCTGTCAGGCTGAGTGCCATAAGGTAGAGAATGGAAGCGCAGCAGAGATGTCTGTTCCGTCAATCTGAAACTGACTATGTTGCTATACGATTTACGGCTTTGCTTCGTAATAGAGGTTACTGGGATCATCGAAGTCATGCTCAGTGAAACTCGAGAATCCTGCTTCGGTCACCATTTGTCTTGCCACGCTGGGATTAAATCCCAGAGTACCCAAACCTGCACCGCCAGGTTCTGACAGTGCCGATGACATGCAGGCTGATACGGAGAATCCGTAAAACATTGCCAGGAATGGATTGCGCAAATTTTCTTCAAAGTCCGGATAACTGCGAATGTCTTTAATCAGCCAGGTGCCATCATTTTTCAGAGATCTGCGGATAGCACTGATGACCTCACCCGGTCGCGTCATATCGTGAATGCAATCGAAGGTGATAAGAAAATCATAAGTCGGATCTGCAGGCAGTGATTCACCGCCAGCGACGAATAACTTCACATTATCAAGCCCTTGTTCGTCGACTTTTTGCTGACAACGTGTGATCGCATGACTGCTGGGATCATATCCGTGAAATTCAGAATTTGGGTAGGCACCTGCCATCGCGGTAAGCGCGATGCCACCGCCACAGCCTACATCGGCAGCGACGGCACCTGATTCAAGTTTCCCTTTAACCCCTTCGAGTGCGGGAATAATCCTCGGAACAAATTCCTGTTTGGTCCAGGGACCCAGCATTCTCTCGGTTCGATGTGCTGCGTTTGGGCCGAGATCCTCGTAAGAGAGACCGACACCCGTCCGAAAGGCATCGACTATTTTATCGACTGTTTCAGGTGGTGTACCTCCCGAGAAAGCACCTGCTGCGAACGACAGGCTGTTTTCTTCATCACTCAGGACCATGGCCCCCTCGGGTGACAGTTCGAACCTGTCTTCTCCATGGTATTCCAGAATTCTTGCTGCAGCCTGACCTCTGAGCCATTCAAACAGCCAGCGTTCCTTTAGCTGAGTTTTTGCTGCCAGTTCGCCTGCCGTGACGGGGCCGGCATTGTACAGCGCTTTGTAGATTCCCAGCCGATCGCCGATCTGGATCATTAAGGAGACCATTTCGCCCTGTTTATACCCCCAGACTGTTCCTGAAAAGGACCTCAGTTTATCTTCGTCAATTGGCCTGCTATTCATGCTAGATTCCGTGGTGGGTATGGTGATGACTATCTATTAAGTGTTGTTTGAAATCAAGCAGGCCAGTTCGTACGAACAGCTCACAGTATTCAGGATCAAAGGTCGGTTTGAGCAACACGGCAGACAGACTTCGTGAACTCTATGGTGACAGATGATTGTTTGCACTGACGAATGTCGACCCGAACGGTTATTAAAATAACGATTCAAATTCGCTTTGAGTAGAGGCGACAAACGAATCATCATGAGATATGAACAGTGAAACGTAAGGACTCACAGGCGCACCACTTATATGTGGTACGCCCGGAGCTTAGTGCCCTTCTGGACTAATCGTCCTCGCCTTCGCTAGCTGCCAGCTGTGCTTTCTGAATCTCGTTAAGGGTGTTGATTGCGCTCTTGCGCAGATTTGATCCGGTAACAATTTTGTCACCAAATTCGAGGTGTTGATCACTGTCAGGCTCAAAAGCTGGCCAACTGATCAAACCCTCTACGTTGGGGTCACCGGTTTTGGCGAACTGCACCCAGTATTGAATCATGGCTTCACCCAATGCCTTATCTATTGGATCTACGGGGGCGGGTCCAAAGTTGTTAAATACATATCCTATTTCCATGCCGTGATGAGCGCCCATGAAAGGCATAGCCTGTGACCGTCGGCTGAAGTGATACTGATAAGCATTTGATGAAACCTTGTCCATTCCCTCCAGCATATTGCGGGTACCCCTCAAAAACCAGGAGTCGGTGATGAACTGATTTTTTATCGCGAAAAGCTGTGAATCGTCCGTTGCAGGATAGAGATCAAGAATCTTCTCTGCATGAACGCCGTAACTGGCACGGGTTCCCGCCTCATAGTCGGCTACGGTTTTATAGGGTAGAAAGTTTGCAAACATAGTACCCTCGTCGGTATTGGTACCTGCCATCACTGGTATGTTCTGTTGCTCACCCCGGGTATATATGTTTTCTGAAAGATCAGGCATAAACCAGCCGTCAACCGTTACTACGACCGGGTAAAGGTCACCCGTCTTTTCAAGGATATCTGCAACGCTGACCGCACGGAGAGCTTGCAGTGAATCGACTTTTGCGCCTTCTCCAAGAACTCGCCCAGCCCATTGCAATCCAAGTTCTTCGGCACTCTTGACGGCTACTCGCGCTTCTTTGAGATAGGCGTAATTTGTTTCGGTGACCCAGGCGCTCTGCGCGATTGCCCTGTGGAACAGCCCTTTTGACAGCGGTGAAGCGACCAGTGCGTTAACACTGGTACCACCTGCTGATTCGCCAAATATGGTCACATTTTCGGGGTTGCCGCCGAACTGGTCAATGTTTCGTTGAACCCACTTCAATGCCTCGTGCTGGTCCAGGAAACCGTAGTTGCCGGAGACGCCCAGCTCAGATTCTTTCGAAAGGCCCGGATGAGCCAGGTAGCCAAGTGGTCCGAGCCGATAGTTGACTGATACCAGCACAACATCACGTTCGGCTAACCGGGTGCCATCATATCCACCCTGGTGACCCCAGCCGAGGGTCAAGCCGCCACCATGAATCCAGACCATCACCGGTCGCTTTGATTCTGGGTCAGGTGCTTTAGTCCAGACGTTGAGATAAAGACAGTCTTCAGTTAATTCAGGTAACTTTTCACCCATCATTTGAGCCAGAATACCATCTTGCGGGCAAGCGCCACTGAACTGGGTTGCGTCTCGAATTCCATCCCATTTCTTAACAGGCTGGGGCGGTGTCCACCTGAGGTCTCCAACCGGCGGCGCTGCAAACGGGATACCTCGAAAGACATGTACACCTGAATCAGGCAGGGCTTCTCCCTCGATCAGTCCCGCATCCAACTTGATGGGCGCAGCACTCAATTGAATCGTCGCCAGCAATAAAGCAAATCCGGCGAGGATAGTGGACGATCTGTGTCGATTAAACATTACTTTTCTCCTCTGAGCTGGCTGAATACTACGTTGGTGTGAGAGTTGCGGCAAGTCAGGGCAGGGAATCCCGTATGGAGGAAACAGGGGTTAGCCCTCGGTGTAGTTTACCTCGAGTCGCCTCAGCAAATGTGTGGAAATAAGCAGGGAAATAGTAACTAACCCCAGTATCCCCAGGATAGATACAAGTAGAGAAGGTGGGGCAATGATGACCGCAGGTGGGGCCCCATCAATTGGGATGGGGATTAGGGTCAGGCCGCAGGCGGCAATTGCTCTTTTTGAGACGAGTGTTTTTCTGTGTTTGACATACTCATTTGGAACTCCTCTGCTTTAGCTTAAATTTGGCAGGAGTGTCTCTTAGCAAGGAGGGCCAGGTGGTACAATATGGACTGACGTTACACACTTGTCCGCGTGAGGAGAAATGACCCCATGGAGATGTATACATGTGGGAGCTGTGGATATGACGTAAGTGATCATCCGCAGGGTATATGTCCCAACTGTAAGGTGGATCTATCCGGTATCCGATGCCTGGGTTGTTCAAACTCTGGCCCCAAAAAGGTCTTTGTTGATAATGACAATCGATGTCCGAAGTGTGGCGCTCTTGTCTATATTCCCGAGGGACCGACGACTGCTCTGGTCAAGACAGATTCAACAAATCCTATCGTGGTGGCGAATACGGCTATCATGGTGTGGCCACTGCTGATGTACTTCACTGGTTTCTTCTTTCTGGCCGCGGCAAATTCGGTTCTCTTTATGTCGTATGGCTCAATCAGTGAATTTGACGCTGTTACGATTCTGTTTTTGATAGTGTTCTCTTTGTGTGTCATGGTTTTCAATATCATCATCATCGGCCAGGCTGTTGCATCAGCTGCGGTGAATGTCTTTGATATCTCGAATCAGAACAAGGTCATTGCAGGAATATACGCCATGATTCTGATGTTATTTGGCCTCACAGGACATGCCTATCTGTCTGAGGGGGCCAATATACAAACCGCCGTGCCTCTGATATTGGTATTACTTCTTTCCTGGGGAGGAGCCATCATAGTCACGGGCTGGTTTGGTTCCCGGGCAAGAGCTGACATGGAAGCGCTACAGGCTCAGACTGTCGTTGATACTTCTGTTATGGACACGTACACCGGAATTTACGATGAGACCAAAGGTCTCAATACACTGAAATTTGATGTTTTATATGGAAACCTGTGTGTTGGTGTCCCGGATGCAGAATATCTGACTAAGACTATTGCACTTGGTCACAACAGATTTGAGCTGGAGGAGTCCGACGGATATGTTTTTACATTTGTCGATGGGGTGGATCATGATCTGATCGCTGGGGATGGGCAGGTTACCCGGTATTATCAAAGGATTGGTTCCTAGGTTCCTGGATGTAGACATACGTGATCTCAACTATTTATACTCCGGCGAATAGACGCGGACATCGAGAAAAGTTTGGTCTGTGTTTATCACCCTCGCTCCAGAGTTTATAAAGCCTCGAGGACATCCTGGAAGGATTACTCTCTGCGACCAATGTGTTGAATGAGGATTCGGCGGGTTGTCAGCCCTGTTGATTTTAACGAACAGTTACAAGGTAAGTCCTTTATGGATTTTTATCGATTACTGGTTGTGATGCACATCGGAATGGCTCTGGTGCTATTTTCTGTGGCGCTGACTTCAGTGATGATTGCTGTATTGTCTGCGGTGAAACCGGATCCTGATCAGGCTAATGTGAAGCTGGTCGACAGAGGCAACATTATCGGTCTGATGGAAAATATGGCTGCAATTGTTGTAACGCTTACAGGCGTGATCTTAGTGTTTATGGGTTCCTGGTCGTGGACGCAGCTCTGGTTGTGGCTTAGCCTCGTCGTCATGGCTTTTTACAGCATTATGCTTACTTTCATTACACGGCCTGCGCGTCTGGCTGTGGCAAAAGGTGGTAGTGCGGTAAAGGCAGGTATGCAGGTGCTTTTTCAGGTCGCTCACGTCTTGTTGCTTATCGTCACGTTTGCCTTCATGTTGTTAAAACCCTTCTAGGGTGTATACGGCGCACTTGTTTACCACTCGAGGTCATCCGGGATCTGAAAATCCTTGTAAGGATCGTCTTCATCAACAACATCGTTTGCCCGGTCGTACAGGTACAGGATTACCTCATCCTTAGTTTCAGGTATTCGTGCCATGATCCTGCGCGCAATTCGCTCGGGTACCAGGTCGTAACCGTCTCCAGACTTGACGATAGCCAGATAGCCCTTGTTGAGTTGAATCTTGTTTTCCTCAGATAGGTAAATTTTCTTGATCTTGTTCTTTTCGGAGAAATGATATGCCGTGTCGCCTTCGTTTCGCTGGCTGTTTGTCTCAATCAGTTGTTTGATCTGGGCACGCAAGGCCTTGGAATTTGCCATCTGGTTGAGCTCTTCATTTTTTTTGCGATCGCGAACCTGCTTTAAAGTAAGAGCCTTTTCAGCTGCCAACTTGTCCGCATCCACTTCGACGCCCTGCTTGACTCGCATCTCCTGCCGGTGCATGCCTTTCTGAGCTTTGCGAATCTGTTTGTTGGTTATGAGCCCTGCATTCTTGAGCTGGTCCTGAAGTGATCCACCCGGCTTTTTATTCTTCACCACCTTGGGCCTGTTGTTTTGCCTGTAGTTGAACGTTATTGTACAGCGTGAACGTCGGGGTAAACGATCGGATTGATAATTTGTGATGGACTTCGATCTTCTGACGATTATTCCGGCAACCTTGAATTGTTGCGCTGAGAGATGAGATCAACACGTGCTTGTCGTGGAAGATGAACCAGAAGTTCGAAGGGTTCTGGATATTATGCTGCGGAACATGGGGCATGAAACAGTCTTTGCGAGTTCTGGCGAGGAAGCACTCGAATTCTGAACAGAGAATAATTCTGATTATCTCTGATGTCATGCCGGCGCAAGGAATAGCCGGGACAGGGAATAAATGGTACGGAGCTTGTGGATCCAGTTCATGAGTCACATCCGGATATCAAGCTGCTCCTTGTCTCGGGCACTCACAAGACGTATTAACCTGCAGATCAGACGGTGTGTATACACAGGAACTTTTACGCAACCCTTCGGCATTTCACAATTATCGGAGTGTGCGGATCGCTTTCTGCCGGGTTGAGACCTGTTGTTTGATCTGAGCAGCGACTCGGGAAATAAATCTTTTTCGGGCGGGGGCCATTAATTTCAGGCAGTGAAAAAAAGAAGGCTAAACACGGGTCTAAGATACAAGACTCCAGGGTATTGATACATTATGTTTTCACGCTTATTCCTATATTTGGTATTGACTGTCCCAATTCTGTGGAATTCTGATGCTGAGGCCGAAAAGAAAAATGGATTCGAGCTGAACAATGCAAGCATTCCGGTCTCGGAAGTTATGTCTGGTGGTCCTCCGCGTGACGGCATTCCTGCCCTGACGGATCCGAAGTTTTTAAGTGCCGGCGAAGCAAACTATCTGAAAGACAAGGATCGGGTTCTGGCCCTGATTATCAATGGTCATCCCAAAGCCTATCCGATCAGAATTCTCGATTGGCACGAAATAGTCAATGACAGCGTGGGTAATCAGCATTTTGTGGTTACCTACTGCCCCTTGTGTGGTACCGGGGTGGTTTTCGACACCAATGTCGGTCAGACAACGCTTTATTTTGGCGTGTCAGGTCTGCTCTACAACAGTGACGTGCTTCTCTATGACAGGAATACGGAAACCTTGTGGTCCCAGCTGATGGGTGAGGCTATTGCGGGTAAACTCATCGGCACGAAGTTAACACAGTTGCCTGTTTTTCATACGACCTGGAAGGACTGGCGGGCTCGCCATCCAGACACGCTGGTGATAAGCAACGAAACCGGATTCCGGAGAAATTATCAGAAAAGCCCATACAAAGGTTATAAAAAATCAAAACGTCTCTATTTCAAAGTCAACCACAAGGCGCCCGCTGACTACCATCCTAAGGAGCAGGTGTTAGGTTTGGAAATTGATGGTGTGTTCAAAGCTTACCCCTTTATAGAAATGTCGGAACAGAACCTGCGGAAATTCAATGATTTGGTAAATGGTAAAGCGTTGATAGTGCATTGGGACGAGGAGGCCAGAAGTGCCTACGTCACTGACGGGGCAGGCAAGGACCTGGTTTCAACGATCGGATTCTGGTTTGCCTGGTTCACATTTCATCCAGATACCAGGGTTTTTAAAGCTTCCTAGTATTCCTCGGGATTTGTCACAAACAATTATACTGGTTATTGAGTGAGAGTTTTCTCGATGCTGACCGACTTAACGGTCTCACCGGCGATAAACGCATTGATCATGTGAGCGAGTTCGGGCCCTGCATCTTCCTGCACAAAATGACCAGCACCAGAGATCGTGACATTTTGTGCTGTGGGAACTCGTGCAAGAAAAATCTTCTCACCACCTCGTGTGATCGGGTCTGAGTCGGTGAACGCGACCAGAAAAGGTTTATCCCAGGATTCAAATACTGACCAGGCTTTTTCATTCTCCCGTAGTTGAGAAGGCACCAGGTATGGCATGATCTGCGCTCCCGCCTTGTATCGTATATCTGGAAATGGCGCCTCGTAAGCGGCAGTCGCATCTTTATTTCCACCCATGAAAGCCATGAGTTCACTAATTGGCAGTTCGTCAACATAATAGCTGTAGGCCACCCAACGTGGAAAAGTAAGCTCTGATCGCAGTTCATCAAACGTCATCGCGCCCTCTTGCCAGACTGCAAGTTTAAACATCGTATACCCGATCCAGCCTGGAAGACCACTTGCGGCAGGTAACCCTGTATTCGAAACAACGACTCGTGCAAATCGTTCCGGATCAGCAGCCACAATCCGCAGACCCACCAGCCCCCCCCAGTCCTGACCAAAGAATGTTGCTTCACGCAAGTTAAGCTGCTGAACCAGTGCCAGCATCACATCGACCTGCATCTGGTAGCTATAATCATCCTCATCGGCAGGTTTATCTGATTTTCCAAAACCCACCAGATCAGGTGCGATCACCCGATGTCCTGCGGCTGTCAGAATCGGAATCATCTTTCGGAACAGGTAGCTCCAGGTTGGTTCGCCATGGATCAGGAGGACAGGTGCAGCGTCGGCAGGTCCTTCATCGAGGTAGTGAATGCGGTATTCACCGATCTGCATATAATTTGGTTCGAAGGGAAAATCACGAAGGTTGGCGAATCGTGTTTCTGGCGTTCGGTATATCCCCGGTGCAATCTCATCAGCGATCACAACAGTGGTACAACAGATTGATATTATAATGGCCTGAAGCAGTTTTTTCATCGTAATCACTCTTACCTCTTGATCCTGAAATATAAATGAAGAATTCATCGTGGTCAGGAGTAAGTAATATAAATGTCTACAGCTGGTTTATATCCCCAGCATATTGAAACACATCTTCCAGGGTTTATTGAAACCCTACGCGATCTTGAATGCCAAAGTAAGTGAAGGTGTAAATCTGCCTTTTTCAAGCAGAACGATAGTCTGGCGTGTACAGCCAACCGCGTCCGCAAGTTGCTACTGAGCCATCTCGTTATTATCGAAACGGATTCAACGAATACAGTTTCTGATTGCTGTTTTAACTTTGGTTTGGTTCCAGGGAATCGCCGCATCCCGGAACTTGATACAACTGGTAATAATGACAGAGCTGAGACCGGATTATTCAAAGCCGATGTACCTTGTAATGGCATCGTTCGGTGTGCGTCTGGATTTCACATCGTTGGCGGCGAAGTCGAAATCTGGATAACCCACCGCTATGCAGGTCATGATGACCTGGTCATCGGGAATCTTTGCGTGTTCGCGTACAACATCTGACTGCATGATTCCCTGGCCATTAATTACAGTGCCCAGACCTCTGGTCCAGGCTGCCAGAACAAGACCATAGACCACTGCACCCAGATCAAAATGAGTGATTGTGGCAGGTTCAAGTGACTTCTCGTATGACATTACAATCGACACGGGTGCATCAAACTGTCGAAAACCACGCATGACCCAATCCTGTCGTCTTTCCTTATCGTCCCTGGCGATGCCCATGGCCTCGAAAAGCTGGATGGCAATTTCAACCTGGCGTTGACGATAGACACCTTCATAACCACCCCTGACAGGAATCTCGCGCCGGACTTTTGCCCCGGCCAACATGCGTTCGGTGTTACCTTTGCGAATACGCTCGAGTGGCTCTCCGGTAATCACGTTAAAAAACCAGGGTTGTGTGTTCATGGAGGAAGGTGCGCCTTTCGCTATCTCGATGATTTCCTCAATCACTTGCTTTGGCACAGGGTCGGGTTTGTAACCACGAATACTTTTACGTTCGGTAACAAGAGACTCAAAGTCCATTGCGATTGTCCTCAGAAAAAGCCCTTAACCTACATGAATTCTCGCGGTAAGACCAACATGCATCCAGGCATCCGTTACTGTCTGAGCAGGTTCCTGGTCCGGTTTGTAGGCTGGTTTCTGGACAGGTTTCTGGACAGGTTTCTGGGCAGGTTTCTGGGCAGGTTTCTGGGCAGGTTTCTGGGTAGGCCAATGCAGCATGAAATAGATCATTTCTGGTAATAGCTGACATATGTTGGCAACTGCGATATATTTCAAAAAGATCAGGATATCCACATACCTACGGGGTAATTGTTCCTGACGTAGAACCGCCGTTAGAAATCAATTTTGGCTGGGTGACAACTATGACTAGCAGGACCAACTTTCTCCTCGGACCATTGGCCACACCCGTCGTTGCTTCGCTGCTGATTACGATATTTTGTATTGCCGCTGGACTTAAGGTGGGTGTCGGGGTGCTGCAGGTGATATTTTTTATTATTCTGGCGTTGCTGGTCTGGTCGTATGTATTCACCCTGGTTCTTATTCTGCCAATACATTTGGCGTCACGACGGAAAGGCTGGTCTGGTTGGATCTATCTTAATTCATCTGCAGTGATCTCAACTTTGCTGATTGCTGTGATCATGCTTGTGCTGGGCCAGACCGGTGAGCGGCTCTGGATTTTGCTGCCAATCCTGTTTTTCGGGTTGTGCAATGCAAACTTGACCTGGCTGCTTCATAGAAGGTCAATGGCTAAATCGCTACCAGTTACATAGGTTTGTGAATTCTCCAGCGTCCCGACTTTTCATCTCGACTCACAATCTCGCAGTGGCTAGTGCTTTATGCACAACGGGTACCCGACATATACTAGTGAAAACAACACATTTACTAGTGAGAACAACACATTGAAAGGGGGCACCTGTGACTAAACATGTATGTCAATTCTCGTTAGGAATATTCTCGTTACTTCTGACATTTCTCTCAACCACAGTACCAGTTGGTGCTGCCCCGGCCGAGGCTGTTAGTAAGGTTGAATTCGATCAATGGATGCAAGACATCTCAAACTGGGGCAGGTGGGGTAAGGATGATCAAAAGGGAACGCTTAACCTGATTACGAGGGAAAAGACGCTGGCCGCTATGCGATTGGTGATTGAAGGCCAGACCGTCTCCATGGCGCTTGATCTCAACAAAAAAGCTGATCCCCTTAACGCCAACCCTTTTAAACATAGCCTGCAGGTAAGTACCTTTGGTGGGCACGATGTTGCCGGTGACGAGTACAGTGTTGAGTACCATGGATTCGCACATTCTCATATGGATGGCCTGCCTCATTTTATTCATAAGGGGAAAATGTATAACGGCTATTCCGTAGACATACTGAAAGAAACGGGTGCGGAGAAACTTGGAATTGAGAATGCTAAAGGCGGGGTGATTACACGAGGCGTGCTGATTGATATGCCCTGGCTGAAGGGTGTTGGCTACCTCGAGCCAGGTACGGCAATCACGATTGCAGACCTTGAATCCTGGGAGAAAAAAACTGGCGTCACCGTGGGCAGCGGGGATGTTCTTTTGATTCGAACGGGTCGCTGGGTGCGAGTCAGAGAGAAGGGCCAGTGGAACTTCGTCGGCAGTGCAGCGGGTTCCCATGCCTCGGTTGCCAGGTGGCTCAAGGAACGTGATGTTGCTGTGATTGGGAGTGATGGTGTCAGTGATGTAATGCCATCCGGAGTGGAAGGCCTGTTTAACCCGCTACATGAACTGGTACTGGTCGGATTAGGTATGCCGATACTGGATAATCTTGATTTGGACCCGGTGGCTGAGGCTGCAAGTAAAAGAAACCGCTGGACTTTTCTGTTCATTGGCGCGCCTTTGCGCGTACCAGGTGGCACTGGATCGCCACTTAACCCACTGGCAGTTTTCTGAACTTATGCATTGCTAGTCTGAGGATTGGTGCGCCGCGCAACCTTTCAACTGCTCCTTTCAAAGACAAGATGATATGACTAGCAAGATACATGAGGTGAATAGAAAACGTTGAGGTGCGGGTTCTGAAGGTTGGGCAGAGAGGGCGGATCGTCATGGTATATGGCCGAGGCGTTCAGCTGAACCAGAGCTCGTGCTCTGTAACAAGGAACTTCAGGATCTGACTGATATTGCTGACAAACGAGAGCTTATTTACAGTTGCGCTAAAAGCGACTCAAGAAAAGCATCAGTATGCGGCATGATATCAGGATGATTTACTATCTCGGTTGGCGTCAGCCAAAGAATTTCGGCTACTTCTTCTGGATTCGGGGTGACTTCAGATGATACTAAAGTGGCATGCCAACCCCAGAGAGTTAAGGGGATTGCGCTGGAGACAGAATGCCACACACACGTTAACGGTATCACAGTGGCGCACACTTCTTCCTGCATCTCCCGCACAACAGTCTGGGGCTGAGTCTCGCTACCATCGACCCCGCCTCCGGGGAAACATACCCCGAGAGGTGCTGCAACGGTTTCACTTCTTCTGATTAACAGCCAGCGATCATCTTCTCGCTGACAACCCACAACCACGCCATGGATATGACCATCAGCCTGAACCGTTCGATTCTGCTGATTCAATGTTGGTCGATATGTAGGCACAGGCAGGTTCTGATGTTTGAGAAAGACAAGAGGTGCAGTCTAAAGATTTTCATCAACCCACTCGACAACCTGCGCTGTGTACTCAATTGGGAGCGAATGTCCGCTATCGAAGAATCGAAGCGATTTACTGTCACCGGGGACGCTGTCAAATAGCTGCTGAGCGAATTCAACAGTATAAAACTGGTCCTTTTGGGCCATCATCATCAACAATGGTTTGTTTTCGAGGCTTCTGACAAATGTTGACGCGGCCGTTAACATTCCGGGTGTCTCCGGAACAACACAGCTAACGATGGTTTTTACGCGAGGTTCACTGGCAGCTAATAAAAAGGTCATGTGTCCACCCATACTGTACCCAATGATCCCAATACGGTTCAGATCTATTTCATCGCGTGTACCCAGATAGTCAATTGCTCTCCGGTAATCAACGATGGATTGCGTCAGCATGTTGCTATAGCGAGCTCCCCAAAAATGTCGAAAAATCATCTCGCCCGGATCGATGTAGTCGTTATAAACGGCTCTGTCACCATGATATTGTGCATCCAGCATCATCACCGCATAACCAGCTGCCAGTAAGCCCTTAGTCACTTCACCACCATGCATGGACTCGCTTTTCAACCACGCGGATTTGTCATCGGTGAGACCGTGTAACAAAAGAACCAGTGGGTGAAGTTTTTCCCCTGATGTCGGTATGGCCAGTAAGCCAGGCACTGCACCACCATGAAAGCTGTCAAACACTATCCGTTCAAATGTCAGCCCGTCGAGTTCTGCTTTGCCGACGACCCGGGCGTTGAGTGGATAGCCGGTATCATAGGAAAAGGTAGACATTAAGACTTCATATGCCTCGGCACCCAATTCTTGTGTTGAAGCCGCATGTGATAGTGAGAGAGCCAGGATAATCGTTGTGACTTTCTTCAATAGCTTGTCCTCAGAAACAGGAGGTTTTGTACTCTACAAGTTGTCAATTGCTTTGACCAGCCTGAAAGGTTTTGTTGCCACCAAAAGAATCTGGTTGACATTTGTTGGAAAAATCCAAGAGCATAGAGGAAACCAGGGGGGTACATAAAAAATGAAGGTGAGATATCTTGTTGGGGTGTTGGTGCTGTTAAACAGCATGGTTTTTGCAAGTCAGTTCGATGAGGAAGACACTTTCGATGCGAAAGATGTTGTACCTGGCCGGTTTTTAGAAGGCCCAAATCATAAAGTGGCATCAGTCGCTAAGAACAACGGACTTCAGAACAGCTACATTGTTGAAACCGAATATGGCCACTTTGATGCCGGCGGTGTGATAGGACTGAAAATTGGCATTCGAGAAGCCGATGCCATGGCATATCTTGGTAATCTGTCAAAATCAACCGTATTTGTAGAAGCCCTTAAAAATGCCGGGGTTGATTCGGTTAAATCTGTCGTGTCCGTTTTCAAAATGCCGGTTGAGACGATCAAGAGTTTGCCTTCTGGATTCAAGAAACTTGTCAAAGGTTATGTGAAGGATACCAAACGGGGATTGGGGGCGACCAAACGGTTTTTTATAGGCTCCGACGAGATCGATCCTAAAGAGTTTCGCAAGCTCAATTACCTGATGGCAGATTCGGATCGAGAATGGGCAGCTAAGCTCAATGTTGATCCCTACAGTGCCAATATGACATTGCGCAAAGCCATCTCGAATATGTCCGTGGTGCAGTTCATCGGCGGGTTACCAGTTGACTTTGCGATACCGATGAAATATGGCATTGCTGTTGGCGTGTTTGAAGGCATCGCGGATGAGATCTACGCTCAGGATGCCGCTGCACTTGAAAAAACTAATCGTCGATGCCTGTCCAGATCGGGTATCAAAAAGGTTGGCACTTTTTTCAAGGCTGCCTATATGACGCCGACGATGCATACAATGTTTTGTTCAGCAGCAGGGCGGTTACAAGGTGTGGCAAATCTACAGATGTTTGCAGATCAACTGGTGCAATCCGAGAGTTTTGAAGAAAGTCGTTTCCTCCTCAGCACGCTGGGTCTGCTGGTATGGCATCACAATGAACTGGGTGAGTTGAAATCTCTTCTCGCAGATGGTGGATTACCTTATGCAGAAACTGCTGATGCCGGGTTGACGCTGATGCTGCCGGGAGATTATGTGATGTGGACAGAAGATGTTGCTTCACAGATTGATGAATTGACCGGCGTCGCTGCTGAAGCCGGATTAGAACCCAAATCCATCTGGATACTCGGAGATGTATCCAAGATGGCGAGAAGCGAACTGGTGACTCGGAAATGGAGAATCCATGATCGAACTAATGATATGCAAGTCGAGAGAATCTACTTTTCAGGATCTGTAGAGCAACAGATATCGGAATGATGAGTGTAATAACGGCGCAGCGTAAGATGGGAAATGAAGGCATCAAAATGTCTCGATACCAGGCTTCTTTTTATCATTTCCTGATTAGCCTTTCAGTTTTTGTTGTTCTGGCTTACCTGGTGCTGTTTGTCTGGTATCCGGATTTTTTTTACGCTATCGATGGCGGTTGGGAAGGAATGCGAATCATTATTGGTGTTGATCTGATTCTGGGCCCGGTCCTGACCCTGGTCGTCTTTAAGGCAGGGAAACCTGGGTTGAAGTTTGATCTGGCAGCAATCGGTATTTTTCAATCCGCCTGTCTGGCCGCAGGTGTTTACATTGTATACTCGGAACGACCAATATTTTTTATCTACCACGAGAAGCACTTCTATAGTTCGAGTGCTGATACCTTTACGAGTTACGGGGTAGAGACACCGGATCCATATCAATACGATGATGTCCTGCCAGCAAAGGTCGTGTCGAGTCTGGGGATCAATCCTATAGAGGAGGCGGATTTAAGGCGTATCCTGTTTCAGGACCATATCCCGGTTTGGGTATACAAACTGACCTATAGACCACTCGACGGATACCTCGGTGAAGTAGTCAAAAACGGTGTTCCGGAAGCAGTGATGAGAGAAAGGGATATTCAGGGTAATTTGGATAGGTGGCTGGCAAAGTATGGCGGCAGATTCGATGACTACGCTTTTATCCCTATCCATTCCCGCTATCGTGATGCATTCCTGGGCGTGCAAAAATCGAATGGCATATTCATCGATATCGTCGAAATTCCTGCACCCCTGGTGACGATATCCGACGAGGAGGCCATGTCTGTCCCGGGTCCTGAATAATGTTCGCTGAGTATTCGTTGCAAATGCCCAGGATCGTGAGTCAAATTCTTAGTCTTTGGATTCGTGTTCGTTCATTATTGTGGCTTTTTGCTTTGTGTGTGGCCTTCTGTTCACAGACCATCGGGGCTGAAATTGAATATGCAGGATCAAAAAGGTGTGCCGCCTGCCACCCGGCAGCCTATCGCGATTGGCGTACCTCTGACCATTATAAAGCGATGTCCCCGGCCGATTCAGAAACCGTTCTAGGGGACTTCGGGAATGTCATGACCTCTTTCCACGGTATTGAGAGCAGATTTTATACCAGGGAAGGCAGCTATTTTATTGAGACACTGGATGGTAATGGCGAGAAAAAGGAATTTCCTGTCAGCTTTACTTTCGGTTTCTTTCCTCTGCAGCAATACCTGGTTGAAATTGGAGATGGATATATGCAGGCGATGAATACGGCGTGGGACAGCCGAGACAGGTCACAGGGTGGACAACGATGGATCCATCTGCAACCGAATGAAATCATCTCGGAGGATTCACCATTTTTCTGGACCGGGCATCTGCAGAACTGGAACAGTCGATGTGCTGATTGTCATAGCACAAACATAACAAAGAACTTCGATGCAGAGACATTCAGTTTTGCAACGACCTGGTCTGAGATCAATGTCGCTTGCGAGGCCTGTCATGGTAATGGCGTCACACATATTGAACGGGCGGCAACAAGGAACTGGGAGCAAGGCAGCGGTTTAACGAACGCACCTGACAGACTTCGTTGGCAATTGCTTTCTGGGGCGACCACAGCCACTTCTGTTGGTGACATATCAAATCGGCAGATTGATATGTGTGGTGGATGTCATTCGCGTCGCAGTGTTATTAACAAGATCGAAACTAACCTGAGCTATCATGATCAGTATCAGTTAGCACTGTTGATGGAAGGACTATACTTTCCCGACGGTCAAATCCAGGATGAGGTTTATGTTCTCGGTTCGTTTTTGCAAAGTAAGATGCACGGCAAAGGGGTCACCTGCACTAATTGTCACAACGCCCATTCAGGCAAATTAATTGCGAATGGCAATGATTTATGTGGACAGTGCCATCAGCCATTGACATACGATCGACCTCAACATCATTTTCATAAACCCGCCTCATCAGGTGCTGAGTGTATTGAATGTCACATGCCTGCCACCACGTATATGCTGGTGGATGATAGACGTGATCATCGATTTGGCATACCTGAACCAGTAACGAATGAATCACCGAATGCCTGTATCAAGTGTCATAAGGAACGGACGAATGAATGGGCCGTGACAGCGTTAAACCAATGGCTGAAAAGACCGCGGGCATCCGACTCCTATTCAGTAGTAAATAGTCTGGCGCGACAGGGAGATCCAGCCTCAACGCGATTGCTGATTGATACTATCGCGGATAGTGCTGTACCTCCCATTGAAAAAGCGACCTTGCTCATGCATCTCTCCGAGTTCCCTTCTGGAATTGGTATGGAGGCCAGCCGTTCATATCTCAGTCACGGTGATCCGTTGGTTCGAAGTGCGGCGGTGAGGAGTCTGCGGTCAGCGCCGCCAGGCATGCGATGGCAGATGCTGAAACCACTTGTGGATGATCCGATAAAATCTGTCCGATATGCAGTGGCTGTTGCAGTCTCAGACATTCAGTCGGAGATTCCACTGAATGATATCGGTGTTTTTCATCAAGTAATCGATGATTACCGTGGCTCCCTCAATTATTCAATCGAAATGCCCTCTACTCAAACTGAAATAGCGAATCTGGCATTAAATCTTGGGAATACTGATGCAGCAGAGGTGGCCTATAGCAATGCACTTCTAATTGAACCCAACTACATTCCTGCATTACTGAATCTGGCGGATCTGTATCGGGCTTTGAAACGGGAACCGGAGGGGACTGAATTGCTGCAGCGGGCATTGGCGTTTGCACCTGAGAGTGGTGCGGTAAATTTCAGTTTCGGGCTTTCGATTATTCGTCAGCAGAAGTATAAAGAAGCCTTGCCTTATCTCAAAGCAGGTACTGAGCGAGAGGATAGTCAACCGCGATATGGCTATGTCTATGCCGTGGCACTTGATTCAGTCAAACAAACTGAAGAAGCGTTGGTCTATCTTGAAAAGGCCGTCAAAAGGTGGCCGAATCAATATGATCTGCTAATGACACAGGTTCTCTATATGGAAAAACTGGGCAAGACTGAAAATATACTTGTACCTCTGTCCGCATTGAGCAGATTGGCACCGGGTACCCCCGCGGTTCAACAACGACTCAGGCAATACATTGATTAGTCCTGGGTACTTTATCGGGATTCTTCAGGTGTCCTCCTAATATCAACCAGGCTTCGCATACAAGATGCCAGAGAGCTTGAAGTCTGCTTAGGCATGTAATTTGGAATAAGTTACAATCCATACTTTAGGATTAGTGAGTGAGAAAGATGATCTATCGCGTTTTCAAACTAAAAGATGAAACGAGTAATGGTCTGATCGGGTTGCTTGGGTCCATATCTGGACTTCAGGCCACTTTGAAAAACAAGGGACATGTCACCTTTGGTCTTTTTCCTGGATTATTTGGTCTTGCGACCAACGAAATTTACTGGGTACTGATGTCAGAAGAAACCGTCAGTGATCCCAGCCAAGAGATAGAAGCCAGCGGCGTTAACATCATGAATGCCAAGACACTCGTGCCAACGGTTCGCCCGACCATGCATGCGCCAAGAAGTGAACCGGGGATCTACGTGTTTCGCTGGTTCAGTGTAAAAAACAAGGACGTGGATGAAATTGCCAGATTATCCAATCTGGCATGGGCGACCTTTGAAGCTGGATTTGATACGGAGGTTCAGGGATTATTTGCAGAGGCAGATCGTGAAGACGAGAACGGTAACATGTTGCTTGTTACATGGTACAGAAATCTAACGGTTTGGCAGGATTCACGACTGCCTGATCAGGAAGCAAGAGACTTGTTCCAGCGACGTCATCAACTGACTCTAGAAGCAAAACCAGTCGCTACGCGCTTGTATTTGCCCGAAGTTTAGTTGTGGGTTGTTTCGGCTTCATAGCAAAGAGAAATCGAATAATGTTAAAGGGCCGAATCAGCAATTGATAAATCGCCAGTATCAGGACAATAGTCAAACGGGTGATAAAAAGATATTTTGCCCAAAGATTCCAGGCCAGTCTGACAACCCATTAACGGCTTTTTGCAAACGCAACGCCGACACCTGAAATACAGAATAAAAGTGTTAGCGCAACAGGTGGTAGACAGCATAATAGACCAGTTTGGATTGTCGGTCAGGTACTTCCAAGAAACATGAAAAGGACACCAGACTAGCGCATGGTTATCAAAGCCGTTCTATTTGACGCAGATGGTGTATTGCAGAATCCGACTGCCCGTATCAGATGCGCCCTGGGGAAACTGCTAGCTGATCAATCATCTGTGGATAAATTTATCGCAGACATCGTTGCCGTTGAACGAACGTGTCTGACAGGCCAGGGAGATTTTGTATCAGACCTCAAGGGAGTGCTGGTCGATTGGCAGAGCAGGGCTACAATTGAGGAAGCGTTACAGGTGTGGACCACGATAACGCCTGACGAGAATGTGTTAGAGGTTGTTCGCTCGCTTCGTGCTCATAGTATCAAGGTGGCTCTGGCAACCAATCAGCAATCGTTTCGCGCTAATCATATGAAGAAAACCCTCGGTTATGACGAGGTTTTCAATATGACCTTCTACTCCTGTGATTTGGGTCTTGCGAAACCCGCACCGGAGTATTTTTCCCTTGTTGTGGATCAGCTGGAGGTCAGGGCAAATGAGGTGTTGTTTTTTGACGATCAGGAATCAAACGTCATGGGTGCGAGGAGTGCAGGGTTACACGCTGAAATTTTCGAACTCGATAAGGGTGTTGGTGCAATGATTCATTTGCTGCAAGACTACAATCTGAATCTTTAGGGCGGGTGATTGCTTTGTCTGATCACAGTACGATAAAGCAAGGTTTCATTTCAATGGAGAGATATCAGTGATATGAAAATCTGGGTGGATGCAGACGCGTGTCCAGTTGTTATTAAGGAGATTCTGTTCAGAGCAGCAGATCGAACCGGGATTGAATTAACACTGGTGGCGAATCAGCCCATTAGAGTACCTGCATCTTCTAACATTACATTTCTCCAGGTAATTGCTGGATTTGATGTCGCTGACAACGAGATTGTGAGGCGACTTGCGCCAGGTGACCTGGTGATTACCAGCGACATTCCTCTGGCAGCAGAAGTAATAGACGGTGTGGGAATGGTGTTGAGCCCACGAGGTGAGTTGTTTTCTGAGGAGAATATCAAAGCGCGTCTAAATATCAGGGATTTTCTTGATACGATGCGCGCGAGTGGCATCAACACTGGTGGGCCACCGGCACTCAATCAGAATGACCGGAAATTGTTCGCCGATCAGCTGGACAAAATACTGACTAAATACCTTAAAAAACAAAACTAGCCGAAGACCCTGGTGCGGAAGAAATAACATACGGTTATTTGGGATTGGAATGCGTGTTACTTACTACAAGTCACCAATCTTGTAAAAGACTGAAGAAGTTAGATTATCAGGTATTCGTATCGTTGCTGGATATCAGAGGTTATCTGTATGACCGGAAATAGTTTCAGGCAAACAGGTGCCGTCATTCACAACGGGGATTAGAATGGATTTGAAAAGGCTGCTTAAAGTTAAGCAGCCTTTTCAGTATTACAAAAGGTGAACGTTGGCAGCTTGAGGACCTTTTTGTCCCTGCTCCACTTCAAATTCCACTTCCTGTCCTTCTGATAGGGTTTTAAAACCATCAGAATTGATTGCTCGGAAGTGTACGAAGACATCATTGCCTTCTTCTCTTTCAATAAAGCCGAAGCCTTTTTTTTCATCGAACCATTTCACACGGCCGGTAGCCATAGATAAATCTCCAAAAATATTAATCGCAATCGACGAGACTTACGCTCAATCGAATATAAGTGCTGAAATAAAGGCAGGAATTACTTACGAAAGACAAGGTGCGGATTGACATCAACAATATTGCATGTACATAACATAAATAGCCACTGTGCTCTTACCAGCGCGAGCAGTCTACCCTATATTCACACAAAGTAAAGCATGAGATTGATATTACCTTTGATCGTGAGACTACTTTGACGCCACATTTGTTGCCGAAACTCACACGGAAGCAGTGAATTTGGGTTAGATTTGGCCATTTTGGATGACATACAGTCTTTACATCGGATATTTTGAGCATTTGGAGTAACTTATGACAGGTTGAAAGACCTGCGAGCTGGTGCTGAAGAGGGATGCCAAGGAGGCACCTTTTTGGGATTGTTTCCATAAGACTGACCATTGGAACCTGGTTCACAAGTCGTAAACCATCTACCGACCTATACTTGGCTTGCAACCGCTGAAGCCTTACATATGATAGGCTAAAAGCTGGCAAGGGAACTGGAATTCTCTGAAATAGCCCCCTTTGTGGATCCGGCAGCATACTGCCTGTGTAAAATCTGTTGGGTTTGCCAGTTTATGTGTCATTCATCTAGGCAATGGATGAGGTGATTTCCTTCACTGCAGGTAGACATGCAGAAGACATTCGAATGTCATACCGTGACTTTGAATGGCTGATATAGCCTTGAATAATGGACTTCACCACAAGTTGCTGAGAGCATGCTTTCTGGGAACTAACAGGGGTTGGAGTGAAGTCGTTTGCTGAAGAAAATAGGTGATCCAGCGCCACCCAGGGGATTCATGTTGTTGCTGTTTCGTCTGCCCATCTGTCTTTACAAGATTAAAGCAGGATTTCTGCTTGGAAGTCGATTTTTATTGTTGAAGCACTGGGGAAGAAAATCCGGCACATTAAAAGAGACGGTTGTTGAAATCATCGATCGGGATGACGTTAACGGATCTGTTTATGTGGCATCCGGATTCGGTGACAAATCTCAGTGGTTTAAAAATATCAGTGCAAATCCCAATGTAGTTGTGGTGTTAAAAAACAAGGCGCGGGATGCAAAATCTGAAATCCTCCCGACAGATCAAGCTGAAATTGTATTGCGCCGTTACGCAGCGAAGAACCCAAAGTTGATGAAGGCAGTAGCGAGACTTTCTGGATATGAGATGGATGGAACTGATGAGGACGTGCTGGCGTTTAGTCAAGTTATCAAGATCATCAGGTTTGTCTTAGTCTGATTAACGGCATCTGTTTTTTTGTGGACGCTGCTAAGGGGTTAAGCCAGGGACTTGCTCTGCTGTCTTGCTTGAACTGCGCGCATGGGTGGTCTAAATACCTTCAATTTTCAGTATATTTTTCCAAAGGGCCCTGGGGAACCAACGTCTCATTCGCCAAATGGACTTTGTTCCTTTCCCTGGAAAGACAAACAGTTCGTTATTTGCCAGTGATTCATCAATGGCATCTAATACCTCCTGTGCTTCGATATGTGCGCCCTGGTCAAACACTTTTGGCCAGACAGTGTCTCTTGCCTGCTGCAGCAGAGGCGTCTTGACCGGTGGCGGGCAGACACAGGCAATACTCAGGTTGTTGTTCTTGTTCTCGTGGTAGAGGACTTCGGTAAAGGCAACCACTGCAAATTTTGAGGCATCATATGCCGCCATATAAACCGTTGGCAGCCATCCGGCTATGGAAGCAAAGTTAACAATCTCTCCCTCATTTCGTGCCAGTAATGGTGGTAAAACTGCCTTTGTGACGTTAACGACACCGTTGTAATTAATTGCCATGACTCTGTGAAACACTTCGATATCAACTGATTCAATGGTTCCGAGAGGCATAATACCAGCGGCATTGTAGACTCGACGGATCGGACCCAGTGTCAGTTCGGTCTCGTTCACCACGTCTGTGACTGCCCGGTGATCAGTGACGTCAGTTTGAAATGTCCGAATATTCTGAAATCCTTCTGCTGTTTCAAGCAGTCCTTTTTCATCCACATCCAATGCGGCTATCTGGTACCCGGCCTTTGCCATGTTCTGTGCGGCAAGACGGCCCATACCACTGCCCGCGCCGGTGATCAGTACTGATTCTTCAGTCACTTTGTGCTCCTGTCATTACCTGCCAGGTTATAGTAACCCAGATGAACACTTCAGGTGTTGCGTTGGATCGGTATTTGACATGGGGAATATGATCAAGGAAGCCAGTCTGGCTGTGCTGGGATCGGAACGTCCTAAGAGTACTTAAGAAAGTGCCATTTAGTTCTGACATTCATTTCTGGACAGGATAGCAAATCCGTCCAAAGTAAGCTGCTTCCTCCACAGGCCTTATGGTGGATTATCTAAGTTTAATGTTGATACACTCGACAGGGATTTACTCTTTCTGACAAATAGGGTGCGAGTACATGAGCTACGAGACGATTCTTTTCGAGAAAAAAGATCCTGTTGCGATCATCACTCTTCACCGACCTGAGCGATTAAACGCCTGGACGACACAAATGAATGAAGAAATCGTTGATGCCGTTGGTCAGGCCAATAACGATGACAACGTAGGCGCCATTGTGGTAACCGGGGCGGGTCGAGGATTTTGTTCCGGGGCTGATATTCAGGACAATTTTCAGGCAGGGATCGACAGTGGCCCTGGGAAACTTCGCCGGGAACCGAGTAACTGGGTTAATTTCATGCGCCAAAGCAAGCCGATTGTTGCCGCCGTCAATGGTGTAGCCGTTGGCGTTGGTGCCACGTTGATGTTGTCGTTTGACGTGATAATTGCGTCAGATACAGCACGGTTTGGATTTGCATTCGTCAAGATGGGTGTTGTACCTGAACTTGCATCTTCACATTTCCTCGTGCAGCGGATTGGTTTTAGCCACGCAAGTGAAATGTGCCTGACTGGCCGACTGTACTCTGCCAGCGAGGTGCATGAGAAAGGCCTGACTAACTATGTTGTGCCAGCCGACGAACTGATGAGTAAAGCCATGGAGATCGCGTTGGAAATCGCAAATAACCCATCACGGCAATTAGGCATGATTAAAACTCTGCTGACAGAGAACGGCAGTGAAACCAATATCGACCAGGTGCAGATGCGTGAAGGCAAGGCGCTCGCTGAGTGCTATGTTTCCCCCGAGCATAAGGAAGCCGTGCAGGCGTTTATCGAAAAGAGACCCCCCAGTTTTCGTTAAGACGAGCCGGCAGTGATAGCTGCTTCGACCTTACAGTGTCCAGCCGTCATGTAGGGGGGTGAATGGGTCATTTTTGGAGGCAATTCAACACCACTGGCCCCCTTTTTCAAAACCCGCTCATCGTTCGTCCAGATTAGTAATACATAAGTAGTAGGAGTCCCTTCCTGACAAGTGGGGGGTACGCCGGGGGTTGGCTTGAATCATCAACCCGCACAATCATCATGCCTGATAGCTGGATGAAAAAGTTGAGGACACCGGTATCGTCGCAGCTAACTGTCCACGTGCCCAACCTCGGATGGCATTACAGTAATCGAGATGTGTAAAAAAAGTCTCTAGCAACGTGCCGTAAGATTGTTTGAAAAGAATGCGCGTTGCCAGAGACCAAGCACACAGCTAGCCCAGAACTTTGTAACCACGACCTCTCAGGCAGTTGTATACAATTTCATCTTTACGCCGTTCCGCATGTGAAGCTCCTTTGGTAGCACCAGATACGGCCCCTGCGCCAGCCACTTTTTGGGCAGCACGACCGTCACCAATGATGGCGCCAATCACACCGCCTACAGCGGCACCGATAACACCTTGTTGAGCTGCTTCTGCGCCGGTGTCGATCTGATGGGCATAGTCCTGACATTCCGCGAGATCTTGTCGATATTTCTCTTCATCGAGACCTCGTTTGTCGACGATGATGTCTTGATTGACACATCCGGTGAGTAGAACCAACGTGACGATTGTGAGTAGTTTCTTGATGGTGTTTCTCCTCGGCATCGAATGGTAGTCAGACTAGCGGATCTAACCTGAACCAAAACTGAATAAGCATGGCTTGCGCGGATATTTTTTTGCCAGGTAGTGACTGGCAGGCTTGATGTTGATACACGAGTGAAAGCACAATAAGCCAATATTCAATCGTTTGAGGACCGGTAGTGATGACTGATACTGATATAGACGCAGTACTTGAGAAGATGGCATTGGCAGAAAAAGTAATGATAGTCTCGGGTGCCAGTGCCTGGCGTACTCATCCTGTTGAAAGTGTGGGGATTCCCGTACTGAAAGTAAGCGACGGTCCTAATGGTGTCAGAGGCGACGGTGGTGTCTCGGCGGCATCATTTCCTGTTGGGATTTGCCTGGCATCCACCTGGAACGCTGAACTGATTGAACAGTTGGGAAAAGCTGTGGCCGAGGAAGCCAAGAGTAAGGATGTGCAGGTTGTATTGGGTCCGACCATTAATATTCACAGGACGCCACTGGCAGGAAGAGATTTTGAATGTTACTCAGAAGATCCGTTTCTCTCGGGAATTCTGGCAGCTGCATTCACTACAGGTGTGCAAAAAGAAGGCGTAGGTGCCTGTGTAAAGCACTTTGTCTGCAATGACTCGGAATTTGAACGCCATACTATCTCAACCGAGGTGGATGAACGCACGTTGCGAGAGATATATCTCCGACCATTTGAAATAGCCATCAAACGAAGCCGACCATGGACGGTCATGGCGTCCTATAACCGTATCAATGGTGTCTATGCGTGTTCTCACGACTATCTGGTTAATCAGGTATTAAAGGGTGAGTGGCAGTATGATGGCCTGGTGATATCTGACTGGTTTGCGGCGAAAGAAACTGTGGCCAATGCGTTGGGAGGTTTAGACCTGGAAATGCCAGGCCCGACACGCGTATGGGGAGATGCACTCCTGGAAGCGGTCAATGAGGGCACGGTTCCTGTAACAACAGTTGATGACAAGGTCCGACGTTTACTCCGTGTGATTGATCGGTCCGGAAGATTTGAAAACCCTGATGAGCAAGCAGAACAGGCGCTGGATAAGCCAGATCATAAGAAAATAGCTTATCAGGCTGCAGCGGAAGGTATGGTATTGCTGAAGAATGCAGGCATTCTGCCATTGCCGAACATTGGCAGGCTTGCTGTAATAGGTCCGAATACGCATGATTTCAGAATCATGGGCGGCGGTTCCTCATCGCTAAAACCTCACTACATTGCAACTCCTCTTGATGCACTGACCGGTAAAGTCAGTGGAATTGAAGTCACAACGGCGGTTGGGTGTCGAACACACAAGTATGTTCCCGCTCCCGATCGTCGATGGCTGTCACCAGATGGGGAAAGCAGTGAACGGGGTCTGCGCTGCCGGTTTTACGCGGAAGAAATTGGTTCAGAACTCGTTGAAGAACGGGTGATTGCGCCGTCGACCATTCGGGCAGGTAGAATCGCTGCTGACATATCGGCTAAATCGATGCTGATAACGGGATTTCTAACGCCGGAAGAATCAGGCGAACATGAGTTTGGATTGCTTTCAACAGGTCGCGCCCGATTGTATTTGGATGAGCAGCTAATCGTTGATAACTGGCAACAGCCTGAGGTCGGAGTAGCCTTTTTCGGCCAGGGAACGACAGAAAGACGCGGCGTGGCAGATCTGGTTGCAAATCAGCCCAGGGCAATAAAGGTTGAATTTGAAAGCACCGAGAGTAGCGACCAGCGAATAGTACGATACGGCGTGTTACCACCGCAGCCTGAGGATAGTATCGGTGATGCCGTTGGTATTGCAGCTGAAGCAGATACGGTATTGTTACTTGTCGGGACCAGTGATGATTGGGAAACTGAAGGTAACGATCGGGAAATGCTTGAATTACCTGGCGAACAGAACGAGTTGATTCGTCGGGTGATATCAGCAAATCCAAATACGGTTGTTGTCAACAATAGCGGCTCACCAGTGGCAATGCCCTGGATCGATGAGGCACCTGCGGTGATTCAGAGTTGGTTTGCCGGTCAGGAGTTTGGTAACGCCCTCGTGGACATTCTGCTTGGACATGTGAATCCATCCGGAAAATTGCCAATCACTTTCCCCAAGCGTCTGCAGGATACGCCAGCTTTCACAAACTACCCAGGCGAGTCTGGCAAAGTTCATTATGGTGAGGGCGTGTTTGTAGGCTACAGATGGTATGACACACGCGACATTGATCCATTGTTGGCATTCGGGCATGGACTTTCATACACAAGCTTCGAGTATAAGGAACTTTCAACGGGCGAATATGATTCTGGATTAGATATATTCTTCAAGATCACCAATACAGGTGACCGTGATGGAAAAGAAACAGCACAGGTCTATATTGAGCCCCTGGATAGTCCTGTTGCTCGCCCGACCAGAGAACTGAAGGCCTTCGTGAAAATCGATATCAAGGCGAAAGAGCAACAGATGGTAAGTGTTCATATCGATAGAGAAGGATTCGCTCATTGGGATGTCACGACTAGTGGTTGGGTGGTTACGCCCGGTCGGTATCTGGTTCATGTTGGCAGCTCATCGCGCGATTTGCGACTGGTGAAGGAAGTTGATATATCTGACTAGCCGAATGAGGTACAAAGGATAGATCGGGCAGTACCAGTGCCATAGGAACTGCTCACGAAACGCCACACTGGTGTTCTTGCAGATAATCCCATTTAACTGTGGGACCATCGAATCCATACAAGGATGGCCTGGAGTTGAAACCATAGTGAAAAAGCTTCATAGGAGTACACGACCCAATTACCCACTGGGATTCAGGTTTTTAACCCTGGTCTTGCTCGCGAGTGTTCCGATATTTGGCTTGTATGCCGCTGCGTTGCCCGAAAACAAAGACCTGATTCGTGGTCAGTTAGAAAACAGGTTCAATTATCTCCTGTTCCCTCTTGAAAAAGAAAATCCTCAGTTGAGCATTCGTCTTGTGATCGGTGTGGGTTCTCTTAATGAGGATGAGGATGAGCAGGGGATTGCTCATATTATTGAGCACATGGCTTTTGGATCGACCCAGCGGTTTTCAAGGGACGACAAGCTCAAGTATCGGGAAAAGGCAGGGATGACCTTTGGTTCTCATGATAATGCGTTTACCGGATTCACCCATACAGGCTACATGTTCGATATTCCGGTCGGTGATGCCAGCTATCGACAGATAGCCTTCTCCATTCTGAGAGATACAGCTGATGGGCTGCTGTTCGATGCAGAAGAGCTTGAGAAAGCAAGAAAGGTAGTTATGGAAGAACACTACCTAAGATTCTCCAAAGAGATGCCGGTCTGGCGCCAGTGGCTCGAAGCTCAGGATGCGGAAGCATTTACGTCCCGTTATCCCATCGGTGAACGTACTGTGATAGAACAGGTCGATCAGAAATCCCTGAGAGCATTTTATCAAAGATGGTATCAACCTGGATTGATGACCCTCATTGTCGTAGGGAACTTCGATGTTGAGCAAATTCAAGAAGAGATCGAGAAGGAATTTTCATCTCTGGCACCCACCAGCATCGGGGTTTCGTCACAACAGACGAAGGCTGCCATCAGCCCGGATCCATTTGCAGCAACAAGTAAAAACGCAATTGCATCGAGCAGTATGTTGATATCTCAGGTTGAGAAGAAGTCGGTTCTCACGGAGGCTGATTATCAGAATAGAACAGGTGTGGCACTGCTGATCGAATTGATTCGTGGAAGACTCAAGCGAGCAAATACTCTGCTGAATCCCCGATTTAATTCAGTAAGTGCAGCACGGACGACTGATGCCATGTTTGACTATGTGACTTTCAGCGTCAGTCATGAGGAAGATCAATCGGATGCTGCCGTGGAATTCCTTGCCGTTGAGCTGAACAGACTCAAAAAGCACGGCGTTACCGAGAAGGAAGTTGAGCATTACAAACAATTGCATTTGACACGTGCCAGGAACCTGTTTCCTCAACGAGAAGTGGCAAACAGTAGCTCTCTCGCTGGTGCTCTGGTTCAATATGTGATGTCGGGTTCTACCTTCATATCATCTGAAACCCGGCTGGAACAGATTGAACAACTGGTCACTAAGACGACACTTAAATCAGTGAATGAGGGGTTGAAAGTGCTGTTAGGTCGCCAGAAGAGTCTTTTTTCCATCTATGCCTATAATACAACCAAACCGAAGCTGAACGATCTGGTGGCTTCCACCGCGAGCAAATCAGTGACCCGGGTAAAACCTCCAGGTATCGAACTCGTCAGTTTTCCAAACCGACCCACAGCGAAAGATCTGAGTCCCGGGACAATAGTCAAAGAAACATCATTGGTAGATGGAAAGGTAACTGAATGGCATCTGAGTAACGGTGCAAAAGTCCTTCTGTTTCCGAACAAGAAAGAGAAGAAAAAGATTATGCTGATGGCGTTTCGCGTGGGAGGTGTAAGCAGGGTACCTGAAGATCTGCTCGCTGCTGCGGACCTGATGGGAGTGGTCATGTTAAAGAGCGGGATTGAAGGTATCACGATCCAGCAACTGGGTGAGTATCTCAGCAGTCAGCAGATCGGACTCAATCCATTTATAGCGCCCTATTTTAATGGCTTCAATATGTCTTTTAACAATGACAAAGTATTTGATGCATTGGAAGTGTTGCACCTGGTGGTTCAGGATAATGATCTCGAGTCTGGTCTGTTGGGTCAGCTTAAGCAGGTATTTATGAGTCAGCGCCAGAAACTTCTTGTGCATCCTCTTGGAAGTCTTCAGATGGCGGCGCAAGAGTCCCTGTTTCCTGATTCGTCACACCTGCATTTGCACAAACCGGCATTTTACAATGAGGTTGAGGAAGGTGACATTACTCGAGTCTACCAAAATCTGTTTGGAAACAGTGCTGAATTTGTCTACGTTTTTGCAGGTGACTTTGAAATAGATAGTCTTCGTGTTCCTGTCAGCCGTTTTCTGGCTTCATTACCTGCAGTGAAAGGAAAGGTTGTTGAAGCCAAGCGTGAAATACTTGCCCAGACATCGAGAAAACTTGTCAACAAGGAGAGCCCGGAAGATCGCAGTATGCTGGTCTATACCATGGTCAGCCACAGTGAGGTGTTGGATTTATCGAGTCGGTTGAGCTATCTGCTGCTTAACACAATTCTGCAAAACAGGTTGCTCGAGGAAGCCAGAGTAAATCAGTCTTTGGTCTATGCAATTCAAGTACAATTTGAAGAGGCAATGCGAATCAAGAAGTACAACACCTTTCAGGTTCTTTCCAGGTGCGCTCCCGGTAAAGAGGAACAACTGGAGGACATCATACTGGCCCAGTTTGATGACCTGGCTGCGAATCCGGTTTCAAAGAAAGAGCTTGCGGACGCGGTAAAAGCCGTGAAGTTTATGATGAAGAGTCGGTTGGCCCAGAACTCGGCGGCCATTGCTGCTTTGACGACATTGTATGTTGACGGTATCGGTATCGAAGGTGTGTTTGAATATAATGATGGACTGGATAAGATAGACGCCGGGTATGTTCAGCAGACGATGAAAGCGTTCTGGGATCCTGCCGTCTATGTCGAGACGCTGTATCAACCCAAAGGGTTCTCGCAGCCGTAATATCAACCTAAAAATCGGAGAACAGAAACGTGACTTACAAATATATCCGACTCGAACAGGAAGGAAAGATTGCTGTATTAACACTGAACGCACCAGAAGTGCTTAATGCATTGTCATCAGATATGGTGGCGGAGATCTCTGCAGGTATTAGCGAGGCTTCCCAGCCAGACAGTGGTATTCGATGTCTGATGATGACCGGAGAGGGGCGGGCTTTTTGTTCAGGCGCCAACCTGTCAGGCGGAGGATCAGCATCTGAATTACCACCGGCCGGAAGTGTACTGGAGACTCATTATGCGCCCGTGATGAATAAGCTGCGAAATCTGCCTTTCCCGTTTATGACGGCTGTAAATGGCGTTGCCGCTGGTGTCGGAATGAGTTTTGCGATGATGGGTGACCTGGTGATTGCCGCCCGGAGTGCCTATTTTTTACAGGCATTTGCGAAGATTGGATTGGTACCGGATGGCGGTGCCACATACTTCCTGCCTCGTATGATCGGATGGAGCCGGGCGCTGGAATTATCGCTTCTGGCAGATAGATTACCCGCAGAGACGGCGGCTGAATGGGGTTTGATTAATCGTGTTGTCCCAGATGAGGATCTTAAGGATGAGGCCTTGAAACTAGCACAAAGGCTGGCAGATGGTCCCAGGTCCTTGGGACTAATTCGCAAAGCCTACTGGCGCAGTTTCGAGAACAGTTTTTCCGAGCAGATGCAACTGGAATCGAATCTCCAATCACAAGCCCAACAAACCTGGGACGCGGGCGAAGGTGTTACAGCATTCCTGGAGAAACGAGAAACCCGATTCGAAGGAAGGTAATCGTTGACTCGGCCATCACACTGGCCTATTTCACCCGACTGCCGTGCTTGAGACGGATGTCATGCCGGATTTGCTATCGCACTTCTCACGGAACCAACTTTAGTCACCGGAAGAGGTTGGCACGTCCGTAAATGGTATGCCCTTATCTACTCTGGGTTCCTGTGGAAGACCCAGCACTCTCTCAGCGATAATGTTGGCCATGATCTCATCAGTACCACCGGCTATCCGGAACCCGGGAATGCTCATATAGGCGGATTGAAACAGACTATCAACTTCCTCGGATTCGGCCGTATACATTATTCCTGCCTGCTCCATCAGGTCGATGGCAAACGAAGCCAGATCCTGGGATTTAGGTGCGCCAACCAGTTTGCCTATACTGTTTTCGGGGCCAGGAATCTCCCCTCGAGACAATGCGGTCATGGACCGATAACCAGTAAATTTCAATCCCGATTCCTGCACATACCAGTTAGCAAGCTTTGCCCGAACGCCCCGGTCTTCGATTGCGGGCCGATCGTCGATATTCATTTTTTCCGCCAGTGCCATCGCACTCCTGAATCCTGCACCGCCGCCGCCGCCACCACCAATCGAGGCGCGCTCGTTCATCAATGTGGTCAAGGCAACCTGCCATCCCTGTCCGACCTCACCCAGTCGCTGAGCATCACTTACTCTGACATCCGTAAAATACACTTCGTTGAATCCGGAAGCACCAGACATCTGTTTGATTGGTTTGATCTCAATTCCAGGTGATTTCATATCCAGAAAGAAGTAACTCAATCCCTGGTGCTTGGGCATATTTGGATCAGTCCGGAGGACGATGATGCCCCAGTCCGAATACTGAGCCCCGGAGGTCCAGATCTTCTGACCGTTGATAATCCAGTCATCTCCGTCTCTTTCCGCCTTGGTACGTAGTGCCGCAAGATCAGAACCACCGGCTGGTTCACTGAATAGTTGACACCAGACTTCCTCGCCACTGGCAAGTTTTGGCAGGTATCTGAGTTTCTGTTCTTCCGTGGCCCAGGTCATCATCGTGGGTGCCGCCATTCCCTGACCGATACCGAACATACCAGTGTTTGGTGCGTTCAGCTTACCTTCTTCCTGATTTAGAATTACCTGCTCGATCGCTGTTGCACCTCTGCCCCCATACTCTTGGGGCCAGCGGATAACGGCCCAGCCAGCATCGGCCTTTTTCTTCTGCCAGAGTTTAGCCTGCTGGATGAAGTCAAGCCCCTCCAGATCCTGGCTTGACGGAATATTTGCCTTCAGCCAGGTAGCGGCTTCTTCTCTAAATTTTGCTTCTTCAGGGGAGTCGTTAAAGTCCATCAGATATCTCCTTATGCTGCATTCTGCTGTTCAATGGCCGAAATCAACTTGTCCTGCCACTGGCCTTCACTGCCGATATTTACAGACAGCAATTTGGCTCGTCGATAGTGAAACTGGCAGTCAAATTCCCAGGTAAAACCCATACCACCGTGGGTCTGGATATTTTCTTTTGAGGCAAAGTAGTAGGCCTGAATGGCCGCGACTCTCGATGTGGCTGCAGCGACCGGTAACTCAGCAGCGTCCGTGTTCAAAGCCCAGGCACCGTAGTAGCAATTAGATCGGGCAAGCGTATTCTTCACGTACATGTTGGCGAGCTTATGCTTGATTGCCTGATAACTGGCAATTGGTCGACCAAAGGCATAGCGGCCGAGGGCATACTCTTTTGCCATCTCCAGGGCTGCATCAGATCCACCTGCCTGCTCCCAGGCAAAGAGTGGGGCTGCGCGATTGAGTATGTTCTGAGTCGCAGCCCAGCCAGCACCATCCTCACCCAACAGTTCAGCATTGGCCTTATTGAAAGTAACTGACGAGTGCGATCGGCTTGGATCAATCGTAGCCACACTCTCTTTTGTGACACTCCCCTGATCCAGTTCCACAATAGATAAGCTTGCACCATCGCCCGTATCTGACTTCGTGACCACTATCGCAAAGTCAGCAATTTCAGCGTCAGCAACGGGTATCTTGGTTCCTGAAACTGAATCCCCGCCAGTCGTTGACAGGCTCGCGGGCGACGTCTGTCCGGGTGCTTCGGCCATGGCGAATGTGCCGATTACCTCGCCACTTGCCAGTTTGGGGAGCCAGGTCTCTTTCTGCGACTTGGAGCCATAGGCTAGAATCGATTCGGTTGCCAGATAGACAGAAGATGAGAACGGTAACGGAGCTACCGCCCGCCCCAGTTCGTCTGCTATCACTGATAGCTCAAGATAACTCAAACCAAGGCCATCATATTCTTCGGGGATAACCGTTGATGTCCAACCCATCTCAGTGACTTTTTTCCAAAGATCGGCGTTAAACGGGGCGCCGTTCTCTAATGCTTCACGAACAACTTTCATCGAACAGTGGTCCTGCAGGAACCCTCGTGCCTGCTCTCGAAGCAGGTTTTGTTCCTCTGTGAATTCAAAATTCATTGATAACTCCCGAATTGTTGCCAGATACTTTACCTAAGATACTTTTTTGTGGGGGTATTGGGCAAGTCGCCGGTGAAAATAGTTTAGAGAAGAATGGCACTTACTTAAGTACTCAGACTTAAGTACTCAGACATAGTTGCGATCCGTGGTTGCTCTTTTCGCACACTCGTTCCGCACATCCCCGTGCTCCACTCGCACAGGCAGCTTTGCGGCTCCTGCGGCTTCGCACACGCTGCAGAACCCTTTGAAAAGAGAATCGCGAAAAGAGAAACCCGGGCTCTATATGCATCATCCTGTTGAGCCAGGGCCCTTGGCTGCAAATTGTTTCCTACGTGAGTGCCGTTCAGCTCGGCGATTGGTTGCTTGTGCAGGTTCATCAAAATCGGGTCAATTAGCGTCATTCCCCAGACTGGATTGCAAAGATAGAACCTGTGGAGATTCGGCCATCCGCTTAACCGGTCTGTGTCTTAAAATGATATTCTCATTATTCTGACTAACAACTGAGCATGTTTATGGACCTGGTGATAACGCCACAGGAGCGAAGGGTTCTGTCTGTGACAGGCACAGATAGTAAATTTCCCGTACAACAGATTTATTGTGTCGGCAGGAACTATGCCGATCATGCGATTGAAATGGGACATGACCCGAATCGAGAAACCCCTTTCTTTTTCATGAAACCTGCCTACGCAATTCTGGATGATGAAGGCGAAATGCAATATCCGAATGAATCAGAGGATGTGCATCATGAGGTTGAGCTTGTGATCGCACTTAAGACAGGTGGCAATAATATCCCTGTTACTGAAGCCAATGATTACATTTATGGATACGCCGTAGGTATCGATATGACCCGGCGGGATTTGCAGGCAGAGGCAAAGGACAAGAGTCGTCCATGGGAGTGCGGGAAGACTTTTTTGCATGCGGCGCCCTGTTCAGCCATCGCACCCGTCTCAAATTCTGGTCATATTGACGAAGGGATGATTCAGTTGAGTGTCAATGATGAAGTACGTCAGCAAGGTAACGTTGATCAGATGATCTGGAAGGTTGCTGAAGTCATCAGTCGCTTGTCTATCCTGTTTCATCTCCAACCGGGAGATCTGATTTATACGGGCACCCCGGCAGGCGTCGGTCCAATCCAGAGAGGTGATACGATTCGGGCAGTAATTGAGAGAGTGGGCGAGTTGAATATCAGTGTCGCAAAGTGACAGGAACGAATCGTTCCAGGCAGGTGACGGACCGTTTTGCCTGTGACATCATCTACAGGCAACCAAGTGTAGTGAAGTAAAATTTGCAATATCACCGGAGAACCTGAATGCCAATTTCAAAAAAACTTGCATTGTCTGACGATCAACTGGAGGAACTGATGACCAGTTGCTGGAATATGCGAATCGCAACAGTTGGACCTGGGACGCGCATCAATGTCACACCCATGTGGTTCGGCTGGGGAGGTGGTCAGATTTACACTTTTGGACGTGGCCAGAAAGTCGTCAATGTGAGGCGAAATCAGACCTGTACCATCATCGTTGATCGTAACGAGAAGTTCCCGGAGTTGCAGGCAGCGATGTTTCAGGGGAAGGCTCGGGTACTGGAAGACAAGGAGGCGGAAGATGCTGATCCCTTTCTGTCTGAGGTCAGAATTCAAATGGGCATCAAGTATGCTGGCGGTCATGGTCAGCCAGCGCCTGAGCAGCCAGAACCAAATCGCGCTTCAGCAGCAGCAGAATCCAGTCGTTGGATTGTGTTCGAGCCGGAGAAACTGGTCAGTTGGGACAATTTTAAAATAAAGGAATTACAAAGCAGGAGAAAGAAATGAAACTAGACAGCGGCCTGATGGGTGATCTGAACAGTGTGCCAGCCAGTGCAAAAAAAATCGAAGATGCAGGATATGACGGTGCGATTACCGCTGAAACCTCACACGATCCCTTTTTTCCCTTGTTGCTGGGAGCACAAACCACCGAACGAATTGAGTTGATTACATCAATCGCCGTGGCATTTTCGAGGACGCCGATGACACTTGCAAACATAGGCCATGACCTGAACTACTATGCCAAGGGTAGGTTCATCATGGGACTCGGATCCCAAATCCAAGCTCATATAACCAAACGATTCAGTATGCCCTGGTCATCTCCGGCAAGACGCATGCGTGAGTTCATACTCGCTATGCGTGCTATTTGGGCCTGCTGGCATGAAGGTGAGAGATTGAGTTTCAAAGGTGAATTTTACAATCACAGCCTGATGACACCCATGTTTACCCCGTTAAACAACGAATATGGGGCGCCAAAGGTGTTGCTGGCAGCTGTTGGTCCACTCATGACTGAAGTGGCTGGTGAAGTTGCAGATGGCATCATTCTGCATGCATTCACCAACGAGAAATACCTGCGAGAAGTAACATTACCTGCGATTGAAGCTGGATTGGCAAAAAGTGGGCGAAAACGGGCTGATTTCCAGATTTCTTATCCCGGATTTGTGGTTAGCGGTCGAACCGAAGAAGAGTTTAATGCCATGAAGGCAGGCGTCTGCAAACAGATTGCATTCTACGGTTCCACACCGGCATACGCGCCGGTTCTTGGTATCCATGGTTTGGGGGATCTTCAACCTGAGCTGAATCGATTGTCTAAAGAAGGCAAATGGGATGAAATGGGTACGCTTATCACAGATGACATTCTGGACTTGTTTGCGGTTGTCGGAGAGGGTGATGCTGCGGCTGGAAAATTCAAATCCCGGTTCGGTGACATCGTGGATCGCACGACTGCGAACTTTGCAGCGAATGACGACGATCAGCGCCAGCGAATGATGGCATTGCTGCGTGGCTAGATCGATCTCTCGAGCATAAGAAATCAGCAGCGATCACTTGCCAGACACCAAACGGGGCTGCTAGAATTCAAACAATCGTTTGAATGAATTTCGCTATGGCAACATCCGCGCGGACAGACGGCTATCAGAAAACGTCTGTGCCAACCAAGAATAGAATCCTCGACGCTGCCGAAACACTGTTTGTCGAGAAAGGTTTCGCTGCAACGTCTTTGAGAGCAATCGCCGACTTAGCCTCAGTAAATCTGGCTGCAACTCATTACCATTTTGGCTCAAAGGAAGGCCTGCTGGCAGCA